>Ga0163153_10004879_pt1 | contig 16408 bp, 11 predicted proteins | sample OliLakLV19MP6IB1_FD_148629 | JGI IMG/M metagenome (GOLD analysis project Ga0163153, IMG submission 148629) | Freshwater microbial mat bacterial communities from Lake Vanda, McMurdo Dry Valleys, Antarctica - Oligotrophic Lake LV.19.MP6.IB-1 | ecosystem: Environmental > Aquatic > Freshwater >... | reverse complement strand
CGTACGAATAAGACTATCAACGATATCAAGGGCTTGTTCTCCGGTATCTGGTTGAGAAATAAGAAGATCATTAATCTTTACACCAAGACGTCCGGCATATTCGGGATCCATCGCATGTTCTGCATCAATATAGGCGCATACACCACCCATCTTTTGGGCTTCAGCCACGACGTGGAGGGCAAGTGTCGTCTTTCCGGAGGATTCTGGTCCATATATCTCAATAATACGTCCACGAGGCATACCACCGATACCGAGAGCGGCATCGAGGCCGATAGAACCTGTATGGATAGCGTTGATATTAACGCGAGGTTTCTCGCCAAGCTTCATAATCGAATCTTCGCCAAATTTGGTGCGAATCGCATCCAGAGCGTCACTGATACCATCGTTGAGTTTTTTGGATGGGGGAGATACTTTGGTGTCGCTTACTTCATCATCTTCGTGTGAAATAGAGGCCATTTCTTTTGGGGTATTCTTGATTTTAGTCTTTTTACTTATCATATAAAGAAAATTAATTTGGTAACATGGCAGGCCTATGCCAATCATATCATAATGGTATTTCCATGGTACCGACGAGACGGAGTTCTGAGCGAGTCTCACGTCCAAAGACATCTTGGGCTACGATAGTAAATATATTTAATCCTGGAAATACTATAGCTACCTGACTAAATTTGCCTGTTTCATCAATAGAAAGGGTGTTGCCGTTGAAAGTGATGTTGTTGATGCGTTCGGCTTGTCCATGAACTGTAACCGTTGATGTAGCAAGTGAAATATATTGAGCAGGTTCAAATATGGTTATGCGAGGGCCACGAATATAGTCGAGTGAGCGCCAAACAATGTAGCTCAGCAATAGTATAACGATAAGAGCAATACCGATAATACGGAGAAGGGAGAGGGTGGCTGATCGTGTCGGAGTCATACAGTAATACTAATCGAACTAGAGCGGAGAGTCACTCGGTCCTCCCAAGGATCCTTCTCTTGATTCCATTCCAGCACCTAATCCGATGACTTCACGAGGTTTAGAACCGTTTGCGGGACCAATAACACCTTTTTGTTCGAGAAGGTCCATGAGTTTTGCGGCACGAGAATATCCGACACCGAGTTTACGTTGAATATATGAGGTTGAAGCTTTACCGGCAGCAACGACCGCTTCGCGAGCTGCTTCATAGAGTTCATCTTCATCTTCCAGAGAGTCATTATTGAGCATTGAATCGAATGCGGCGCTAGAGCCGACTTCGGGAGTGGTAAGACTGATTTCACCCATAATCTCGTCTTTATATTCGTCAGATAAGTATTTCACGACACGTTTCACTTCGGATTCGGAGATATACGCAGATTGTAAACGTACAGGCTTGGACATTTCTGCTCCCATATAGAGCATATCACCGGCTCCAAGCAGTTTTTCTGCACCTTGTTGATCGAGAATGGTTCGGGAGTCGATTTGAGATGCTACTTGCAAGGCTACGCGAGTTGGAATGTTTGCTTTGATCAATCCGGTAATAACATTCACACTCGGACGTTGAGTGGAGAGAACCAAGTGAATACCGATAGCACGAGACATTTGGGCCAAACGTACGATGGCTGCTTCGAGTTCACGAGGGTATGTCTGCATAATATCCGCCAATTCATCGATAATGATGACGATATAAGGCATTGTCTCAGGTAGTTTGGCTGCATCGTCATCAGGAGAGCCATCAGCTTTGAATTTGACCAGTGCCGGAGCAAGAATGTTTTTGTGGTAGGAATCGATATCGCGGGCAGCATGTTGTTCGAGGATATCGTAACGACGACTCATTTCTTTTGCAGCCCATTTGAGTGCCAAGATTGCCTTCTTCGCATCCGTAATCACCGGAGTCAAAAGGTGAGGGGTTTTATTGTATAAGGTAAGTTCGACGCGTTTTGGATCGATCATGATGAACTTGAGACTCTCAGGAGAGTTACGATACAAGAGTGAAGTGATCAAGGCGTGAATGGTTACGGATTTTCCTGATCCGGTTGCTCCAGCAATGAGCATATGAGGAGCTTTGGCCAGGTTACTAAAATGAGCCTGTCCGGTGATGTCCTTACCGAGTGACATCAATAGAGGTTTGTCTGATCCTTGATAATTACTTGAAGAAAGAAGAGTAGCTAAACCAACTGTTGTCTTTGCGGTGTTTGGCACTTCGATACCTACGAGGGATTTGCCGGGGATAGGAGCTTCGATACGGATAGGGTGAGCAGCCAAAGCCAACGCTAGGTCATTGTTGAGCCCGACGATTTTGGAAAGTTTTACACCTTCCGCAGGTTTGAGCGCGTAACGGGTAACCGAAGGACCGATCGAGACTTCATCCATCTCCACAGTAATATTGAAGTTCTGTAGTGTACGCTTGATGATGTTGGCGTTTGCCTTTATGTCACCGGTCTCTGCTTTGCCCCGATCTTTTTCAAGAAGGGTGAGAGGGGGTGGAGTAAATGGCTTCATATGAGGTACGGTCGCTGCAGGAACGAATACTGCTTCATCCGCTTCGGTAAACTTGAGAGCTTTTGATTTACCCGCTTTTTCTTTTTGTTGAGCGAGAGCGAGCGCGGCTGCTTGTGCAGCGGCAACATCTTCGGCACCAGAAGCGGTAGAGACAGATTTGGCGACAACGACTTCTTCTTCATCATCCATCTCTGATTCCTCGTCCTTGTCTTTTTTCCAAAAGGCCAGACTTGGAATAGCGATACGTGCTTCGAATAGAATAAACATTGAAACGATAACAAGTGCGATCAGGAGAACACTGGTAGCCCATACATCCATAATACGGAGAAGAGGGTAGGCGATCCATCGTCCGATAATACCTCCAGAGTTACTGCTGGCTATATGAATGAGACCAAGTCCGGATATAAAGAATATAAACGCACCTACGGCTTTTGAAATCTCAAACCTCTTTTTCATGCCACGAACAAATGCGATACCGAGAAATGTGAAGACAACAGGTATAAGGAAGTATCCAACCCCGAAAAGTTTGACGAGGAAGACATAGGAGTATTCACCAACGATCCCTGCTTTATTGAATGCAGCCAGAAGACTCAAGAGGGTGACCAGGAATGAGAAGATAGCCAACACAGCCTGTATTGTTTCATCTCGTATTTCGTCCCAAAATTTCGCTTTAGCAGCGAGGTCACTTTTTTTCTTTGCCATTGGATTTTATACGCAAGTAAATATACTTGCCGAATCTGATAATAATACCATATATCAAAGCAGAATCTGATTTCCTTGCTTGCAGCTTTAATAGACTAGCCTATAATGGACATGTATCAGACACGTGCAGGAAAGGAAAATCAAAAGGACGAATGTAAAAGACATATAGAAACGTAAAGGACGATACTCTCGATATAATGGACAATCAAAAAGACAATAAAAATAACGATCCTCTCAACGATCCAATTAAGTGGAAATCTTTGGGTTTTTTCTCGGCTGAGGATTATTTGTTATATGTATTTAAAAAGACAGAAAAAATAACTTCTGCCTTGTATCTCGTGTCCGGACTTATAAAGGACGATGATCCTTTGAAGTGGGAATTACGAGATCGAGGTATGAATTTACTGTCTTCGTCCTTTACTGCATCGAGTTCGTTGCCTGGGGACAAGAATGCAGTTATTCAATCTTTGTTTACTGCAGCCCTGGAAACAGTCTCGATTCTCAACGTTGCACGCATATCGGGTTTGATATCGGATATGAACCATGCGATTTTGGTAAAAGAGATCGATCAGGTCCTTGAGATGCTGCGTGACCGTTTGGCCGAGAGTGCAGAAAATGCCGGCTACATTCTTTCAGAGTCATTCTTTAAGACACCGAGTCTCTTTTCGTCTGGATTCAGTAATGATGTTAAAAATAGAGCATCTTCATACCAGGATCCTATAAAAGGACATACAGGGAGTACTTCACAGAAGACTCATGTAAAAGTCACTCATACAAATGAATATCAAAATTCGACCGATAAGAAAACAAAGAGACAACAAGAAATTGTGACGATCTTGAAAGAACAGTCCAATTTGTCCGTTAAAGACTTTACGAGGGTAATAAAAGACTGTAGCGAAAAGACCATTCAGAGAGAACTTTTGGACCTTGTGGAAAAGGGAATAGTTAAAAAAGAGGGAGAAAGACGTTGGAGCAGATATTCATTGAAGTGATTATAGAAAACCTTGACTTTGAGCCCTATTTGCCATAATATAGCCATATATCCCAAAAAAGGGTTATCCACAAGCTTTTTTGTGTGTACCTCTTCTAATACGTTATAATGCCTTGCATCGAGTGTGTATGTGCGAAGCCCGTACCTACACATTCGTCCCAGCGCATTGAGTTTCGTCTAAAAACGAAACAGTATATGTGGGGAGCCTACTCTTTTGCATTTAGGTGCATAAATAGAGGCAGAATGAACCTTGATAAATACATAAAGTATAGTCATAAGTTCACTTATTGAACCACTCAATTTTTTGTTTGGATGTCGATAATTCGAACAAGAAAATGTGGAAACATTATTAATAGTCTTATTCCTGACACTATCCTTCTTACATCTTATTAACTAAACCAAGAAGGGTAGCGTTTAAATTATAAAAAATATACGTATGAAAAAGTTTCTTATCGCAACAGGCATTGCCACTTTGGCTTTTGTGTCAGTTGCATCAGCTCAGTCAGTCACAATTAAGCAACCCCTCACTGTAGGTTCAAGTGGTGTAGAGGTTATAGCTCTTCAGACATGGCTCATTAATAACGGTTTCAACATCCCAGCTATTTCACCTGGTACTGCAGTAAAGGGTTACTTCGGTTCTCAGACACAAGCAGCAGTTGCAGCTTATCAGAGAACAGTAGGACTTCCTTCCCAAGGATACTTCGGTCCTCTTACACAAGATAAGATAGCGAAGGGAGGCGGAACAGTTTCTCCTATTTCATCCGGCTGTATGTCTGGATGGACAGCTGCAACCTACCAAGGTTCATCATTCTGTCTTCCTCCAGGTTTCTCGGTCCCGGGCTCAACTATAACTCCTGAACCTACAAATGTAAGTGATAACAAAGATGGTTCTATCAGTGTTACAACATCAAGTTTTGTATCTACAGGTGCTAATTTGAAGAAAGGTGAAACAAAAAACGTTGTCGCCATTAAACTTCAGGCAACAGCTGGTTCTGTGTCAGTCACTCGTGTTGACGCACATTTCTCAGTTCGTCCTTGGTTGTTCTTCAGTCAAGCTGTCTTGAAGGATTCTTCAGGAAAAGTGATTGCAACTAAGAACCTTAGTAGTATCAACGATGTAACTGAAATCACTGTCGGCTCAAATTATTTGGTTCGTTTTGAAGGTCTCAACTATGTTGTCGCCCCAGGAACAAATCCTGATCTTGCAGTTGGCGTTTCAGTTCTTGCTGCTACAGACAAGATCACCAACGGTATGAATGTTAATGTTAACATCCCAACGGGTGCTATCAGGACAGTCAACGGATTGGGTATTTTTGAATCAGTTGGTGGCGTTGCTATCGGTTCAACTGGTGCAGGTGCTGCAACATTCACACTATCTTCTACAGGATCTGTAGCTGATATCTCAACAAAGATCAGTTCAAATGCTCCGGCTACTCAAGCAACGGTCGCAGTTTCAGCTACTGTTCCTAAGAACGATATTACATTGGGTATATTCTCTTTGAAATCTGCTAATAATGATTCAACAATTAATGGGTTGAATCTTCAGACAAATACTAGTGTCTTTACAGCATCCCAAACAGGTATATTCAGTAATGTCCGAATAATAATCGGTTCGAATACATATGGTGCTCTATCATATTCTGCAGCTGGATTGGCAACATTCACAAATCTGAACATACCTCTTACACAAGATGTATGGACAGATGTGAAGTTGATTGCTGATGTAGCAGCTACATCTACAGATGTAATTGCTTCTTCAACACTTCTCGCAGCTACCATCAATGCTATCGATAGCACTTACACTGCCGCTACGGTAGGTGGTGTTGCTATGGCATCTGCTAGTGGAAGCAATCAGATCAGTCTTAACACGCTTATGACAGTAAATAGTGTATCACTATCTCTAGGTGTATCACCTGCTGTTGTTACTCAAGAAATCAAGGGTAAGGTAAATAGCAGTGTAACTACCGCCGGTGCAGTTAAATACACGTTTACTTTGACAAATAACAGTTCAAATAGTTTGTATGTATCTTCTAACATTGCTACGTTGATCAACGGTACATCAACTGTCGCAACAGGTAATGCGTCTTCAACTCTCTCAGCAGTTGACCCAATCATTGCTGTCGCAGGTGATGGTTCAGGTTATTACCTCCTTCCTACAGGAACACCTCGCACATTCTCAGTCTCTGGTATTATTCAGAGTCGTGGTGGAGCAACTGTCGAGGAGAGATTGAGTATCACAAGTATTCAGTACGGTGCTACAACCGCTGGTACAGGTAATAATATTACTTCTGGTTTGACGACATTGACTACGTCAATCATCCTCGCTCCAGCTAACTAATACATAAATTAACTCCTCCCAACGGGTCACAATGTTGGAATCAAAAAACCGCCTTCGGGCGGTTTTTTGATTGGCTAAGTGTGGACTCGGTAGACGAATCAGTAGATTCGCTCTTAGAGTAAGGTGCTGATTGAGGTTCGATCTCCGTACCTGATGGTGACGAAAAGTAGAATCGTGAGGTATACTTAATCCATGATTAATCCTTTTGATCGTAGCTTCTTCAAGTTTTTTATTGCCTTCGCCATAGTTCTCCTTGCTAGTTTTAGTGTCTTGTTCGTGACTGGACAGTATATACGTTAAGCTTGCGGAGGTGCAGTCTCCACACTTTTTCTTACGCACTTCTTGAAACTTTCTTCACGGGGATTTTATTTTGTATTGATAGGCTTAGCTTATTATCAAAATAATTATAACCACATGAGAAAAATAACCTTTGCTGTCATAGTTTGTTGTACGGTAGCTATTTCATTTTTTAATGCCATACCCGTAGCGTATGCAGAGACACGTATCGGTGACGTATCTCTATATACAGACACTGTTTGGAATAAGGAAGGCAGTCCCTATGTATTAAGAGGTTCTGTGATGATACCTCGTGGTATAACACTTACTATTGAGCCAGGTACTCTGGTTCAGGCCGATCTGACTATTAGTGAGGATGCTTTTCCAGAACTGTTGGTTCAGGGTGGCACGTTATCTATACGTGGTAGTTCTGGTGAAGGTCAGGTTATTATCCGGGATTTGGGCAGAATATCTGTTATAGGTGGAGTGGTTGATATTAAGAATGCGAACATCATGGGAAGTGGTTTGTCGGTCAAAAACTCTCACGTATATATTGCGACGAGTACTATTTCAGGAGGGGATCCCGGTTTCTTTATCAAAGAAAGTATCGTCTCGATTGTAGATAGTCGTATAGAGAAAAATATGCAGGGTATAATAATCGATATTGAAGGAGTGCCTCAGCTAGTCGATTTGCATGAGCATTTAGATATTGGTGGTATAGGAAATGCACTAGAAACTACCGAAAGTTCGAGTGTCACTTCTATACATATCACAAATTCATTCATCAGTAACAACGAAAACTATGCTATACGAAATATGGGAACATCCACCGTCCTTGCTAAAGGTAATTGGTGGGGAAGTGTTACTGGTCCACAGATTCAGGGTAAAAATAAACTTGCAGGTATAGTCGATTATGATCCTTGGCTCCAGGAAGAACCAAACATTATTCCTGTGTTAGAGCGTGTATGCTGCTCGAGTGTCCTCTTTATTCCTGGTCTCCAGGCCAGTCGGTTGTACCTCGATAGTAGAGGTTTGTTTTCCACGAGTACACATACTCTCTGGGAACCAAATCAAAATACCGATGTACGAAAGTTATTTCTCGATCCGAAAGGTGTCACTATGAATACATCTATATATCCAGGTGGACCAATCGATAGTGCGTTCGGTCTTGTGGGTGTATATGGTAGCTTTTTCACGTTTCTCGATTCGTTAAAAGCACAGGGGCTCATACCAGAATGGAGAGCCTTTGGGTATGATTGGCGCACATCGATACCTGAAGTGGTTGCGGGAAAAGGTTCATTAACTGGCACGACGATTCAACAGTCATTACTAGAGGCTGTTGAGTCTATGGCACTTCGTTCACCAACGGGTAAGGTTACTTTGATAGCTCATAGTAACGGTGGATTAGTGGCAAAGTATCTAGTCAGTATATTAGCCGCTACCAGCAGAGAACATCTGATTGATTCGGTGATATCGGTGGCTGTGCCGTACCTCGGAACTCCCGAGGCTATCTTGGGGTTACTGCATGGAGATCATCAATCAATGCTTGGGGGTCTTATTGTAGATGCTGCGCATATGCGTGGACTTGGGGAAAATATGGCTAGTGCCTATTCGTTACTACCCTCAAAACAGTTCTTCGCACAAGTCTTTAGTCCCACGGTTGTATTTGCGAGTACGACGATTGGTGGATTAACTAATCATTCATATCCTGTACAACTTGATTCCGCCGAATTACAAAATAGTTTTATTACCGATATTGAGCATGCTCGCCTAAAAGCATCTTTTGCGGATACTACTACACCGCTCACGGGGAATGCAGAACTTTTGGCAACAGCGGGCATTGTTCATGGAATACTTGATCCGTTTGTGTGGCCCAGTGCTATTTTAAAGTTTGCGATAGTTGGTTGGAACTCACTTACAACCAAAGGTATAGAGTATGGAGAAAAAAGACTGTGTTTATTGAAGTTGGTCGGATCGAGGTGTAGGTCGTTCATTACTCGTGTCGCTACGACAACTTATATGGGTGATGGTACAGTCGTAGTTCCTAGTGCTGCATACAATGATGGGTCGGTCATAGCATTCGATCTCAAACAGCTCTCTACTGATGAAGGAAGCGATATCGTACATCGTAACATCCTCGAAGCTTCCTCGACTCAGGTGGTTATCGGTGCACTACTAAGCACAAATTCGATCGAAGATATGTCATTACCAAAAGGTGTCACTCACGGAGAGTATCCATATGCGGAAGATCCATCTTTTTTGGTATTGAGCACCCATTCTCCGGTAGAACTCCATGTGTATGATTCGAAAGGTAATCACACGGGATACATCGATAAGCCAGTGTCATTAATCCATAATGATTTTATTACAGGATCCTATGAAAATAACATTCCCGGTAGTAGCTTTCGAACATTTGGTAATGATGGAGAAAATGATACATTCATAACAGTTCCGTATGAAAAAGATGCAACGTACTCAGTTGCTATAAAGGCTACAGATTTTGGCACCTTTACATTTCGTATAGAAGCATTCAAAGGTAGCAAAAGTATCAGTAAGACCGAATATATCTCGGTACCAGTAACGCCATATACCGAAGCTGCGAGTATTGTCTCGCATAGTTCTTCAGAGGTACTTGCACCACTCAATGTTGATTTTGATGGTGATGGATCTGTAGATCTTAAACCAGTTCCTGGAGTAGAAGTTGATCCATATTTCAGCGTTGAAGCTGTAAAGAAAGTCATCCGTAGTATTTTTTCTTCAGATATACGTGGTGATAAACTCATCAAGCGCGTCGATACTCTCGTAGATATGGTTAAAAAGGGTAAAGAGATTCAAGTTAAAAAAGGTGCAGAAAGGCTAACTTGGAGTCTGGGACACCGAAAACTCAAAAAAGTAACCGCCGATGAACGCCAGATACTTATTTCAAGCATTGAACAATTATTCGGTCTGTAGCTAATATTCCAAACAAAAAACCCTTTGCCACTGGCAAAGGGTTTTTTGTTTGATTGAAATAGTATTATTTCAATTCAACCTTTCCGCCTGCTGCTTCAACTTGTTTCTTGATAGCTTCGGCATCTTCTTTCTTTACACCGTCCTTGATGAGGGCGGGTGCACTATCAACGAGATCCTTTGCCTCCTTAAGACCGAGAGCAAGAACTTCTTTGACTACCTTGATAACTGCGATCTTTTGAGCGCCAGCATCAGTGAGGTGAACAGCGAAAGTACTCTTTTCTTCGGCTGCTGGTCCAGCTTCTGCGGAAGCGGCAACAGCTGTAGCTTGAGCTGAAACACCAAACTTTTTCTCGAAGAGCTTTACGAGCTCGTTAAGGTCGATAACTGACATTTGTTCGATTGCTTCTACAATTGACTTGAACTTTGAAGGGATTTCAACGGGTGTATTTTCCATAATGGTAATGAAATTAAATAATAATTAAGATTTCTTCTGCGCGATTTGATCCAGGGCAATGACGAGACTCTGGATAGGGGAGTTGATAACATTTACAAACATGCCATACAACGTCTGTTGTGGAGGGATGGAAGCAATTGAGATCATCTGATCCTTATTCATGAACTGCTTTTCGAAAACACCACCAACGATCGTGAGCTTGTCTTTGAATTTCTTTTGAAATGCATAGACTCCACGAGCTGGTGCTACGAGGTCAGTACCGTATGCGAAACCAAATTCTCCGAGAAGTTCTGGTTGGGTACCTGCGTACTTTTTGTCTGCAAGCGCAAGTGAAGTAAGAGTCTTCTTTGCAACAAAGAATCCTACGTTATCTGCCTTGAGTGAGCGACGCATCGCCATAGTATCGGCGACAGTCAGCTTGTGCATGTTGACGAATACGAGGGAGGAAGCTCCGTCGATAATCGTATTCAACTTTTCAATGATCTCCTTTTTTTGTGCTTTAGTACGTGCCATATGAGATAAAATATAATTTTTATAAATCGACCCCGGCGTGACGAAAAAGGTAGAGATACCTCGGAAGGTCTTATTCCCTCGACTTATGCTCGGGAGCCCTCTGTCTATAGCCTTATAAGACATAGTACATGCAGATAGAGAAAGTGCAACCCCCTTCAGGAGGAGACAAGGCCTACCCTCACCAGTCCCTTTCTGCTAGAATACGCCCAACATCAAATATACGCTTATGGATACACTTACCGCCCTATTTGGTAGTCTCGCTAAAGTAAAGATTCTTCGGATGTTTCTTTTTAATCAAGGAACACCGTTTTTGTTGAAGGAAATCGTTGTCCGGAGCAAATCTCCGGCCCCGATGGTTAAAAAAGAGCTCGCTATTCTCGTGAAAGCTGAAATTATCAAAAAGAGACTTTTTTCTAAAGAAGTAGAAACTAAACAGGGTGATAAAGTGACCCTTAAAAAGGTTTCAGGAACCGGGTATGTTCTGAGTGACACGTTTCCTTATCTTGAACCTCTCAAAAATCTCCTTACGGTAGCAAGTCTCCATGCGGATGAATCGTTGGCAAAACGTTTTACCCAGGGCGGCCGTATCAAGCTTTTCGTGGCGTCGGGTATCTTTATCCAAGATTGGAATTCACGAGTTGACCTTCTTATTGTTGGTGATGAATTAAACCTACAAAAAATAGAAGCCGTTATTAAGGTGATCGAATCGGAAATAGGGAAGGAGATAGCATACTCCGCTTTTGAGACACAGGATTTCGAATATCGTCAGGGTATTCATGATCGACTCATCCGCGACATTCTTGATTATCCTCATATTACGTTGATAGATCGTATTCGTGTTGAACCTCAGTAGAAAAGAGCGCCACCTATCCACAGTCTATCCATACATTCGATGATATAATACGTATCTCGAAGCGTATTAATAATACTAACAATAATTTTATGATGTTTATTGAGAATTGGGGCGACGTGTTTACTCGTTCGCTCCAGGAGATCTGGTACGGTGTCGCAAGTTTTGTGCCAAATTTGATTATCGCTCTTATTATATTTGCTATTGGGTGGGTATTGGCCGCTCTCATCGAAAAGCTCGTTGAAAGCCTTTTCAAGGCCCTCAAGGTTGATGCTGCGCTCAAGAGTGCCGGTTTTGAAGAAGTAGTAAAGCGTTCCGGTCACAATTTGAATTCAGGTCTTTTTGTAGGTATGTTGGTTAAGTGGTTCGTTGTTGTGGTATTTCTTACTGCCGCCTTCGATGTTCTTGGTCTCGATGAAGTAAATGACTTCCTCCATCAGGTTGTAAACTATCTTCCACACGTTATCGTTGCTGTACTTATCTTGATGGTTGCGATCGTTGTAGCAAATGCGATGCAGAGATTAGTTATTGCAAGTGCCCACGCTGGACACATTCGTTCTGCAGAACTCTTGGGACGCGTTACCAAATGGTCTATTTGGATCTTCGCTCTTCTTACGGCTCTGATTACTCTTGGTATCGCTCCAGCTCTTATTCAGATGATTCTCACTGCAGTCTTCGCTGGTGCTGCGCTGGCACTCGGTCTTGCCTTCGGTCTCGGCGGCAAAGATGCTGCACAGAAGTGGATTGAGAAGACAACTTCTCATGTTATAGAGAGAGATTAAGAAAAAAGTTCTTCCGAATATTCGGGATAAAAAAGAGCCTCAAAAGGGGCTCTTTTTTATCCCCAAGTTCTCCACAAATAGATATAACTATTGACATATAGTAAGCCCCGAGTATACTACTTGTTACTCCTGAATGATTACCAAGAAATACCCATCCACTCAGCGGCCATAGCCACACTCCAGTGATGGGGCGTAGCTCGTAGCCGCTTAATGAAGCGGTTTTTCTTTTACCGGACGACTGAAACTTGAAAACTGAATATCTCAAATTAAGTTAAAAGCATGTAGGTGTAGAAGCATAAAGCGATTTTTAGAGTTCCTAACGGGAATTTTAAAGGGCGTATGGTGGATGCCTTGGCTAGAAAAAGCGACGAAAGACGTGGCGTGGCGGCGATACGCTTCGGGGAGGTGCCGAGCAACCTTTGATCCGAAGATTTCTGAATGGGGAAACCCCATCGGGTAAAACCCGATGACCGATGCATTAAATGCACGGAGCGTACCCTGGGAAGTAAAACATTTCAGTACCAGGAGGAATAAAAACAAAAATGCATTCCGTCAGTAGCGGCGAGCGAACGCGGAGGAGACTAAACCCTTCGTAGCAATACGAAGGGGGTTGCAAGGTAGAGACGTGCTATTTATAGCAGAGAAGTTACAAAGTTTTTTATTAGCTGAACGAGTTGGAAAGCTCGGCCCCAGAGGGTGATAGCCCCTTAGGTTAAAATAAAAAACCTTCTTTGTCTCTATTCTTAAGTACCCCGGGACACGAATAGCTTGGGGGAATCCGCCAGTACTAACTGGCAAGTCTAAATATTTTTCTAGACCGATAGTGAACAAGTACCGTGAGGGAAAGGTGAAAAGCAGCCCGGTAAGGGCGGTGAAATAGATCTGAAACCATATGCCTACAAGGAGTCGGAGCGGATGCATCACACGGAGTGTGATGCAGATTCAAGAAGCGGGATTTATGAATCATGAAGAACGCAATTTTCTTGCGCGTATCTTGATTCTTGAATCTATATTCATGAATCTGCATCGCGCGTCGCGCGATGTGTCCGTCACGGCGTGCCTATTGAAGAATGAGCCAACGAGTTTTAGCAAGCTGCTCGACTAAGGACGAGAGTCCGGAGTCACAGGGAAACCGAGTCTGAATAGGGCGCTCGTAGTTTGCTAAAGACCCGAAGCCAGATGAGCTTGCCATGCGCAGGGTGAAGTTCGCCGAAAGGCGGATGGAGGCCCGAACCGGTGAGCCGTGCAAAACTCTCGGATGACGTGTGGTAAGGAGTGATAAGCTAATCGAATCTGGTAATAGCTGGTTCTCTCCGAAAGAACTTTTGGGTTCGCGTCGGACGTACCTTTGTGGGGTAGAGCACTGGAAGGTCTTGACAGGTCGAAAGATCCCGAGACCTATCAAACTCCGAATACACAAAGTAATTATCCGGCAGTTAGTCTATGGGGGCTAAGCTCCATTGGACAAAAGGGAAACAGCCCATGATCTCTATTTAAGGTCCCTAAATCGACGTTCAGTGCGCTTAAGGTAGTGAAATTTCTTCGACAATGAGGATGTAGGCTTAGAAGCAGCCACCATTTAAAGACAGCGTAACAGCTCACTCATCTAGAAATTTCGCGCCGCAGATAATCGGGGCTTAAACGTCGTACCGAAACTGAGGGCTCACATACTCTTCGGAGTGTGGGAGCGGTAGGAGAGTATTCGCATCTGCGTTGAAGGTGAAGGGGTGACCCACACTGGAGCGTTGCGAAGTAAGAATGTTGGTACAAGTAACCGCAATGCGGGTGAGAATCCCGCACGCCGAAAAATCAAGGTTTCCTTGGCAATGTATATCAGCCAAGGGTTAGTCGGTCCTAAGGGGATGGCGAATGCCGCACCCGATGGATACACGGTTAATATTCCGTGACTTGTGTGAGATGCGATGGAAGGACGAAGGGTAGTATGTCATGCGCATTATTGGATTTGACGTTCGTGTCGTGAGGGTGTTTCCTGGCAAATCCGGAAGCTCACTTTAATGTGGTATCCAAGCGCAGCGAAAATGCCGAGCAATCGGGAAATATGACAAAGCACGCTTCCAAGAAAATTTTCTAAGCATAATCTCACATGAACCGTACCGCAAACCGACACAGGTGATTAGGTCGAGTAGACCAAGGCGAACGAGTGAGTGGTCTCCAAGGAACTCGGCAAAAAAGCAGCCGTAACTTCGGAATAAGGCTTGCCCGTAGCAATACGGGCCTCAGCGAAAGTATCTCTGGCAACTGTTTAACAAAAACACAGCTCCCTGCGAACTCGTAAGAGAATGTATAGGGGGTGACACTTGACCAATGCCAGAAGGTCAAATAACGCCGTTGTCTTGACGCAAGTCGAGATGGTGAGTGTTATAAGCCCTGGTGAATGTCGGTCGTAACTATAACGATCCTAAGGTAGCGCAATTCCTTGTCGGGTAAGTTCCGACGCGTTGAATAGTGTAATGACTGGAGAACTGTCTCGGAGACCAGCTCGGTGAAAATACAGTACCGGTGAAGATGCCGGTTACCTGCAGTTAGACGAAAAGACCCTAGAAGCTTTACTGTAATTTGATATTGACCATACGTTTTTGATGCGTAGCGTAGACGGTAGACTTTGAAGCGTTCCTTTCGGGGAGTGTGGAGTCGACGATGAAACACCGTTCTTTAAAAATGTATGTTCTAACCTCGGCGGGAATAACCCTCGGGAGACAGTATCTGATGGACAGTTTTAGTGGGGCGCTATCCTCCTAAACAGTAACGGAGGAGCCTATTAAGGTCAGCTAGCCGTGAATGGAAACCATGGCGATAGTGTATGGGCACAAGCTGGCTTGACTGTGAGACGTACGTGTCGAGCAGATGCGAAAGCAGAGCCAAGTGAACCGACCCTACGTATTAGATGCGGGGGAAGATTATCGGACAAAAGCTACTCTAGGGATAACAGGCTAGTTCCGCCTAAGAGTTCATATCGACGGCGGAGTTCGGCACCTCGATGTCGGCTCACCACATCCTGGGGGTGGAGAAGCTCCCAAAGGTTTGGCTGTTCGCCAATTAAAGTGGTACGCGAGCTGGGTTCAGACCGTTGAGTAATCAATGGTTTGACCATCATAAAAAGAGGATCATTGACTGTTTAACAGTCTGAATCACTTCGAGAATTTTTCGTTTAATATAAAACAAAGGGTCATTTTAGCCCTTTGTAAGAAGAGATAAAATTCCAATTGGGTATTTACAAAAATATCTGATTGGATGTAGGGGTGATCAATCAACCACGGCGGTTCCACGTCGCTCTTTCAGAGCTATGCGGAATGAAGTCGATTAATATCGGTGGAGTCCCTTGATAAGGGGATAATACCGAGGGAAGTTTCAATTGTAATCTTAAAAATTAAATCTCAAAAAGATTTGAAATTGTAGATTTGAGTTTGAAATGCCCGTAGAGACTAAACATCGACAGTCCTTGAATCTTGAATCTCGATTCATTAATCAAGTGATGAAGCTATAGTCCATTGCACACAGTAATGTGTGGTAACAAGCGTGAGACAGGTTGGTCTCCTATCTACTGCAGGCGTTGATACTTGAGGGGAATTGACTTTAGTACGAAAGGACCGAGTTGAACGAACCTCTGGTCTACCTGCTGTCGTGCCAACGGCACCGCAGGGCAGCTATGTTCGGATCGGATAACCGCTGAAAGCATATAAGCGGGAAGCCGGCCCCAAGATTAGGTATCGTTACGAGACCCCTAGGAGATGACTAGGTTGATAGGCGTTAGGTGTACGCACCGCAAGGTGTTGAGCCGTGACGTACTAATCCGTCCATCCCGTTAGGAACTCTGAACGTCGCTATTGTTTTTAGACTGAGCATGCACTACTTATTTGAGATATAGATTGAATTTTGTGTTCTGGTGATTTGGCGCTATGGCAACACCCGTTCCCATTCCGAACACGGCAGTGAAACGTAGTTGCGGCGATGATAGTCCTTCGGGGCGAAAGTAGCTTGTCGCCAGAACAGAAAATTCAATAATCATGATATAATCAGGAAATTATATTTAATAGGTAATTGTCACGTCATGAATACTATTCATCATTCCGC
>Ga0163153_10004878_pt1 | contig 16408 bp, 15 predicted proteins | sample OliLakLV19MP6IB1_FD_148629 | JGI IMG/M metagenome (GOLD analysis project Ga0163153, IMG submission 148629) | Freshwater microbial mat bacterial communities from Lake Vanda, McMurdo Dry Valleys, Antarctica - Oligotrophic Lake LV.19.MP6.IB-1 | ecosystem: Environmental > Aquatic > Freshwater >... | reverse complement strand
GGGGCAGAGAGATTCTCGCAGAAATTGTCGGGCTCCGGCTTGCCAAGTTCCGTCGGCAGGGATAATTGATCATTACCCAAAAAATTAGCACGCCCGCCTCGCCAAGGCAAGCGGCAGCAAGGAGACCCCGACATGTCCAGTTCCGATCTGCACCGTGCCCTGCTTCAGAGCCCCGTCTACGCCCGCGCGAACTCCGCTTCACAGGGCATGGTTCGTGCTGTGGTTGCGTATGCCCAGCGCCGCCACGCGCTGGCGCCCCTCGTGCGCCCGAGCGGCTACTTCGGCTTCTCGCCCAACTTCTGCGAAATCCAGTACGTCGGCCGCGAAGCACCGGCCGTGACCGTCTCGCTGTTCGGCTCGCCCGAGCGGTACCGCAACGCGGGGTTCGGAGCAATGCTCGTCCCGGCCCAGCCGGGTTACGCCCGCGTACGTGTCCGCGACCCGGAGCAGCTGCCGCAGCTGCACTCCGCGATGGACCTGGCGTGGCAGCTCCGGTCGCGCCGGCCGTCGACGGAAGGCGAAGGCTGAAGCTCACGCTCCATCCACCCCCCTCCCAAGTAGAAGCACCCATCCGTTACCCGTGTCCCAACAAAGTCACACACAGGAGACTGGCGATGAACGACGCTGATCAATGGCACAAGGACATGCTGCGGCTGATGGCGCAGGGCAATCCGTTCCTGCACGACATGGCCGCGGCGCGGATCATCGTGCAGGCGGACGTCTGCACCTGCGACGACCCGAAGGCACGCAAAGACCAGCTCGATCTGCTCGAGACCTGGTTGAACTCGTTCGGGGCGCTGCAGACCAAGATGAAGGTGCTCACGAGGGATGTCCTGCCCATGGTGATCATGGCCAAGAAGGAGATCATGGAGAAGCCCGCCGCCGAGGAGGAGGGGGGCAGCAGCGATGACGATGAGCCGTGGATGGCCAGCACCAGAACGCAGAAGCCCCGGCAGCGACGCGTGAAGCCGTCCAAGGTGATGCAGCCAGGTCGATGGGACGACCTCTCGCTGAAGGCGTGCAAGATGTTCGACGATGAGGACTCGCTGCGAGTGTACTGCTTCTACGGCATGGACATCGACGTCAAGGGTCGGCTCCCCATCATCCCCGTGATCAGGTTCGGGATGCGCGAGGTCTTCGGCGGCGGCGTGCGGGCCGCCTATCAGCGCGGGGAAGTGCCCAGGCCCTGGGCCCAGCCGGGTCCCGTGCATCTGGACACCGCGATGCTCGAAGACCTGATCATCCTGCTCGCGGCGTACGAGCCCCGGCTGTCACGCTCCGAACGCGAAATGCGATTCGTCGGGATGTCGCCCTTCCTCCGCGGAGTCATCCAAGATCGGACTCTGAGCAACGGCTGGGACACGGTCGCGGGGCTGCAGCGCCAGAACATCATCTCGGTCGATGCCGACGATGTCTGGTCGGTCACCGGTGTCAACGCGGAAGACATTGCCAGGCTGGCAGACTGCTGGAGGCAATAGACCACATCATCCCACCCATCTACGCGCCGCGCTACCACACCACGCAAACAATCTCACGCACTCCGCCGCGCCGTACACGCGCCGAACAGGGCATCCGTCAGACAGGACCTAGCCGAGCCCGAGAGGGTGTGGCCCTACTCGCAGGATCTTCAGATTTGCACTGGTGAAATGCCAAGGCTCCTTGCGCGACTGTCCATTGCGTCAGCGTGGCGTTTGGCCTCAATCGGAGACAGCAACGCACAGGTCGTGGGCTCTGCGTCAGCCGGATTGCCTTCACCCCAGACGTGAGTCATAGCAACCCCACTGCGAACGGCAAGTTTTGTATTGCCTCCCCCCAAGTTCGCCAGACGTCCGCCAAGCACGACCGCGATAGATATTCGCGTCGGTCCAAAATCACCAGTTTACGATCGAGCGACCGGCAATACCTGGAAGCTGCCGCCGAAGCCAATCGGCACGCTTGACTGGATTGCCGCCTGCCGCAAGGGCTTGGTGCACATGAACTGTTGGTGCCGGAAAGCCAGACGGCCGACTTGTCTGCAATCCACCCGCGTCGCTTTCCACGAAAGCTCAGTCTCTTACAGGTATTTCAGCTCGAGAATGCCGAAAGCAATTTACTCGACCGGAACATGATGGCTGGGTGGTACCCGATACTGGCAGTTCCTCTCGATAGCTGGGTATCGAGGCCGAGGCTGCCCGGTGCTGCGATCAGGCAGCCGTCCCGAGGACGACAACGTCCGGCTCCGGAGCATGAAAGGCAAGCTCTTCCCGATCATTGCTGAGATACTGCTTCATCCGCAGGGCATGCTGGCTTTCGTTCAGCACGCTCAGATCATCGGTCTGCCCGGGCTCGCCCTCATCAAGCCCTGTTCCGAACAAGATCCCGCCCACATCTGTGAGGACATATCGGTTGTGCAGCTTCTCGCCGCCCTCTCGCTCCCTGAGTCGTCGAAGCACGAGTGTCAAATCTCGAGGAACACGCTGAGGGAGGCACTTCTGGCACTCGGATGCAAAGAACTCCGACGTGCCGGTTTTATCGAGCGAGGTAAGGACCAGGATCTCGCTTGGCAAGTCGCCCGGCCGACGATCAATCATCGCCCGCAGAAACGCCTGAAGCGGGCGTCGATGACGTACCTTATCGGGTCCAAAGTACGGGTCGATAAATGCCACCCTTCGGCAAATTCGCAGCATTGGGGCGAGTGCCTTGGCCAGTTCTTCAGTCGTCCTGCTGCAAGCGATGCCGTTGGCACAGTTCCAGGCCGCGGCATCGCTGACGTGATCAACGCCGATGACTCTCCCGTTGTCACTTCCCTCACGGGCCAGTATTCCACCAAAGGGGCTCCGAGCATCCTCTTTGATCGCATTGGGCAGCCAAGAATCAGGACCCGGGTCGTAGTTGCCGGCTCGTCGCACCATGGTCGGCGAAATTTGCTCAAGCAAGACCTCCAGTCTCTTCCGATCCAACTCGCTGGTCGTCTTCAGCGCCTCCCAGACGAGCCGCTTCCACCCCTTTGGATATCTTGAGACAACCCTCGTGGTGCCCAGACCGAAAGCCTTCACGAAGTGCCGGTATTCCGACAGGCTTCCCCACGTGGCAGCGAGCTCAGGTTCAACTGCAAACTCGTGGATCATGGCTCAGAGCAACTCCTGAACTCGCTCGGCAAAGAAGCCGTTTGGCCATGGCTGTGTGAAATCTCCGTCCTCCGACACTGGGATCGTTGCGACGGTTGCGTTCGTGCCTGATGGCTGGACATACACGACCGACAGTTGGTTCGCTTGCAACTCGGTTCCAGCGGGCGCCTCGCCATCTGTAGTCTCTCGAATGCGCCGCAGCAACCGGAGAATCAGGTGCTCGCTATGTGTCTCGATCAAGAGTGTGCGTCTCCGCTCTCCGAGAATGCCTGCAGGGATCGCAATCGCCTCAAGTTCCGTCAGGCTCGGCACCACGCGTATGCCCTTGATGATCGCATCACCCAATGCAGCTTGCTGCCGAGGATGAAGGTGGAGCTCCGGCTGCTCCAAGGCGATGAGCGATGCGCCCGGATCAAGGAGCGCCATGATCACCGGCACAATCTGTGACAGCCCGACCCCCACGTCTTGCGGCTGAAGCAGCAGATTGCGATTGACATCCCGGAGAACGATGCGGGTGTGATCCGGGAGCGATGCGATCGTTTCCGCGAACGACTCGGTGCGTTCAGCGAGTTCCGGATCAGCGATGATCGCTGCGATGCCTGCCGGAAGATGCTTGAACGTCTCTCGCTCCAGCCTGTACCCGGTGTCCAATCGGTCTTCCAGTTCCAGCCACCGACTCACCTCCTCGAGCAACTCGGTCGGGCCATGGGTCAGGTCGTACCAGGCTTGAAGACCGCTCGACCATCGACTCGACCCGGCCCTGTCCGGATAATCCAGATGCCGCGGCGGCATTACCCGCAGCGGGCCGATATGGCGAAACTCCCGAAGGCGTTCGGCCAGTACGTGGATAGGTCCCAGCAGCAGCATCGACACCAGGCGCTCGAAGTCATCGCTCTCCACCAGCTGCGTCTTCGTCCTCTCCCCAATCGGCCACTCAAAACGGATGGGGTCTCGCCAGCTGGCCGGGACGCCGTAAGGAAGCTTAAAGGGAATGGAGCCGGCTTGGACCGCCGCTCCGCCTGCATGTGCATATACGTTTGCAAGGTAACTCCGCAGAGTCTCCGAAGCATCGGGTGCGTTCTTGCCGTTCGGACGCTTGCTGAGCTCAAGTGCGACCGCGTCCGCCGACTCTGGCACATTCTCCTCCCAATGAGTGGGCCGTGGCTCGCGCGAGATGATCGGATGGTTCCAGTTCAGATTCTCCACGGTGGCACTCCGCGCGCCGCGCGTCAACACAAGGGATGCAAACGCCACGCCGTTGATCTCCACGTGAATTGCATGGAGATGCGGTGTTCCCTGCGTGCTGATCTCGTAGCAGACGGCAGCACCCGACATCCTCTCTTGAATGTCCAGCAGTTCTGTGCATTCACCGTCGTCGGAGTACCTCCCCACGAACAGCGGTAGATCCCCGCCGCGAAGCGCCAACTCCGCATTCAGGCGAATAGTCGGTCCCATCGTGCGGCCATGCACAAACGACCTTGCTCCGCCCAGATCCAGAGCCGCGCCACCCGACCACGTATGGTGAGCGTCTACATTGCCTTCAAGAACGACCTCCCGCAGATAGTGCAGCGCATGCGTCACGCTGCTCTTGCCCCCGCTGTTCGGCCCAAACAGCAGCGTAATGGGCCGCAGCTCGATCCGCTGCTTCTCCCCAAACGCCTTGAAGTTCTCGATCTCAATCGCCGTCAGCAACGTCTGTCTCCTCCGCCGCAAATGCCCGCTCAGTCCTGGGCATCATCATCCGCGCTCTCGCCGCCGGGCAGTTCCGGCAGGTCCATCCCTTCCAGCGTCGGCAGCGAGTTCGCCCCGACGATCCCCTGCAGGTCGCCGTACATCCCGTGCATACTAATGACCGCGGCCTCGATCTGCTTCTCCCGGGCCGCCCAGATCCGCTTCATCGCCCGCCGCTCCTGGGTCAGGCTGGCCTGCATCTGAACCAGCGGCTCCACCGTCCCGGCCACGCGCTGGCGGAACTCGGGGCCATTCAGGTAGTCGTACACCCGCTCGATCTTCCCGTGCTTGCCATCCGAGGCCTGGCGCGCCTTGGCCAGCTCCACCAATCCGGCCCGCAGGGCGGCGCCCAGCGTCATTGCGCACGCCCGCGTGCAGATCCACACACCGTCGATCTCGGTCAGGTGCTGGCAGTTCGGGGGCATCACCTCGGTGACGAGAATCGCAGCCACCGCCTTGCACTCCCGCTGGTCCTTGCGGAGCTTCGGGAGCCATGCGGCACTCCAGTTCTTGGCGTTCTTGGTCTCCCAGACGATTGCGCCGCACTCCAGCCCGCTCGGCTCGGTGACGTGCTGAATCCAGTCCCCACCACTCACGCCTTTGCCGATCTCCTCGATCTCGTCGTGCGGGAAGGAGCGGCTCAGCAGATCTTCCAGCACCAACTCCAGCGCCTCGCCCTGCGACTGCTGAGAGCCCTGGGCGAGCTTCTGCCTCAGGTCCTCGACCTGCCGGCGCAGAGAAGCGTTCTGCTCCTGCGTCTCCTTGTCCTTCAATGCATGCTCATCCGCGGCCTGCTTCTTCGCCGAATCGCGTGCCCGATCCGTTTCCTCCTTGATCTTCCGGGCAACCTCAAGGTCAAGGTTCGCCGCCTTCTCCTCCAGCTCCCGCTCCCGCTTCCGGAGCGACAGCTCCGTGGTCTGGGCCGTCTTGAGCTTACCCTCCAGTTCATTCACGCGCTCGGCCTTCTCGCGAAGCTCAAGACCCAGATCCTCCTCCGCCTTCTTGCGGGCGGCGGCCACCAGCGTGGCACGCGCAGCGCTCACGCCTGCGTCGATGCCGGTCTTGACCTTCTGCTCCAGTTCCGCCGCGGCCTTCTCGTTGGCAGCCTTCTGCTTGGCGACCTTTTCGGCCTCTTTGGCGACCGTTGCCTTCTCGGCGTCAACCTCCTCTTGCAACTCCTCGCGGATGCGGTCGGTGATCTGCGCGCTCATCACCTTGGAGACTTCGATCTTGGTCTGGCACTTCGGGCATTCGATCGTGTTCGCGTTCATACAAGGCCTCCCAGAGTTCATTGATTCGCGAGAGCAATCCAACGCCGCGACCCTTCGCCGCGGCAGTTGTTTGAGAAATGGGGGTGCGGCCCTTTCAGGCACGCACCCCGTTACCACCCCCAGAGACGGGTTCGTGGTTTGGCTCTCCTCCTGCAGGCCGCGGCCGGCAGCGGGAGAGTGCAAAGTCTGCATTGCAACAGGCGTGCCATTGCCTCGCGACGCTCTAGGCCGCAGGCGAAAGGTGCAAACCGCACGCGTATGTGTGCCGAGACAAACAGGTTTGTACAACCCGGACTTCCCGGGGACCTCAAGACTCCCCGGTTCGGTTCAAAGCTCTGTTCTTGGGCCAAAGCACGATTGGCCGAACTACGGCTTCGACTGGCCGCGGCTTTGCTGTATGCTCCCAGTCTCGGAGCGTCTGTGCTTGGGCAGTCAAAGGAACCCGCAATGCAGGTAGATCGAAACGACCCAGCGTCTACAGCCGGTCCAACGGACGAGGAGCTACTCCGTCAAGTGTGTAGCGAGAAGCACCTCCCGTTCGAACTGCTCATACGCCTTCGAGATTTGGAGCAGCGGTACAGCGAGATGGGGCGACGCCATGGAATCGCCGCGGAGATGCGAGACCTCGTTCGACAGGGACTCAACGACATATTGGAGCACCGTCCATGAGCCGTCGAAAGCGTCTCACAATAGATCGCTTGGAGATGGTGAACTTCAAGAGGTTCTATGGGCGAACGGTCATTGAACTCGCGACCGACCCGGATGGAAAGCGCTCAATCATCCTGATCGGCGCCGAGAATGGTCGTGGCAAAACCTCGATCCATGAAGCGATCATGTCTGTTTTCTACGGAGAGAGAACTTACCCGGGGATACGTGGTCGTGACCACTACTTCAAGATGGTCTCGGATCGGTTGAATCGCAAGGCTGTAGATGAGGGGCAGTCGGATTTCCTGGTGGCGATGGAGCTCACGATTGATGAGCCCGATGCCTCCAAGAAGTACCGTCTCGAGCGCAGGTGGGAACTGGATAGTCGCTCGCGACGAGCGGTCAACTACACCTTGTCCATCACCGAAGACGGAGTGCCGCTCAAAGCGGTGAATGCCGACGATACAAGTGAAACACTCTTTGAAGACTTCGTCCGAAGTCTGATCCCGCCCGAGGTCTCTCCCTTCTTTCTCTTCGATGGCGAACAGATCCAGCAGTATGCGGAGAAGGGCTTCTTCGGCGAGGAGATGGGCGAGGCCATCCGGAACATCTTGGATATCAAGATTTACCAGTTGCTCCGCGAGGATCTGAAGAAGAACGTCATCGAGTTTCTCGGCCGGACCGAGATCCGGGATGATGTTCGGAGTGAGCTGTTTGAAATTAAACAGGACGCTCATCGCCTGGAATCGGAGTGTGAGCGGCGGAGAGTGCGACTCAAAGAGCTTGGCGAGGAAGTCGAGGAGATCCAGCGCAAGAAGCAGTTTGCTGCCGAGGAGTTAGTCATTCTTGCGGGACCGCACCAGTCGGAGCGACAGGCACTCATCGCGGAGCAGCAGCGGCTTGAGACCGCCGAGTCCGAGGCAACTCGAGATATCGAGAAGGCCTTTGAGGAACTACCCCTGATTCTCCCCGCCGCTCTTGGCCAGCAGTTGTATGACAGGCTTGAAAGCGAAGGCCAGCTCATGGCCACGCCAGAGCACGTCCAGGAAATGAGGCGGCGAGTCGGCGAACTTGAAGGTCGCTTGCAGCAAGATCTCACCGGAGGATCATGGAAACAAGGCAACTGCTTGCCGATCGAGCAGGCCGCCGAACTCTGTCAGCACGTTCACGAGATTGCGTTCGATGTCTTTGAGCTCCATGCCGGTGCACCGCAGAGTCGGCTGCACGATATCGGGGAAGGGCAGCGGCGCGCATTGCTCCTACGGCTACAGGAGGTGAAGAGATGCCGATTCCTGCTCGCAGAGGCCATGACCCGTCGCGAGAACGCATCTGTGGACCGGCGGAGTGTTGAAGCCAAACTCGCTTCGACTACCGATGATCCGGAGGCGATCGCCTTGATGTCAAAGCAGGAGGAGCTCTCGAGGCTGCTGGGGCAGCGCGAGCAGGAAGAGAAGACGATTCGCGCAGAGCTCGCCAAGTTCGAGAGCGACCTGGCCAAACGCCAAGGTCAGATCGAGCACCGAGAGCGAAGCTACGAGAAGCAGGGGGAGGCCAGACAGGTCGTCCAGTTTGCGTCGTCGATCCGGGAAGCTCTTCAGGAGTTCATTCACAGACTGTCTGTCAAGAAGCTCGAGTCCGTTGAGCACGCATTCACCAAGATGTACTCCAGTTTGCGCAAGGCCGAGGACCCCTGGCATGCGGTGGAAGTTGATCGAGAAACTTACGAAGTGGTCCTGAAGGACCAGCAGGGCCGGCGACTTGAGCGGTCGGTCTTCTCCGCCGGTATGAAGGAGATGTATGCCCTGTCTCTGATCTGGGCGCTCGGTCAATCCTGTGGCAGGCAGCTCCCGATCGTGATTGATACACCCATGGGTCGGCTCGATCGGCGCAACCGCGAGGCCCTCTTCGAGAAGTACCTTCCGCAAGCTGGCCATCAGGTGATTGTCCTTTCAACAGACACGGAAGTGGATGTCGAGTGGGCAAGGAGACTGGAGCCTCACGTCGCTCGGCAGTATCACCTCGATTGGGAGCCTTCGACCGAGGGCACGGTTGTCAGAGCCGGCTATTTCTACTGAGAGGCAATAAATGGTCCTGTTTACGGTCTCTAAGGATGCGCGGCAGATGCTTGAGCGGCTTCAGGCCGCGACCGACATCCGCGCCAGCCAATGGGTGCGAGTCGCATTCGGCGCTTCAGTGAACGACAGTCGAGCCCTGCCAGACGAGAAGTACGACAGCGGTGGCAGCTACTTCCACGACTACGTCTTCTATGCTGGCGATGAGCACGCCTTCCATGCCCTGCTCCGGGAGTTCGCGGGCAAGCCAGTTGCCGACGATGAGCTCGGCTCCCTCTTCAAGCGGCATGTCGAACGTGGGGTTCGGCTGCTCACGCAAGGCTTGGAAGCGTGCGACGGTAGCGGGGAGAAGCTGATCCTCTCTCTCGTCGAATCCGCCGCGCAGTCACAGGCTAAGTTGGCCGGTGCACGGGATTCCGCCAGCGGCCTCCTGATGCGGCTGGTGCTCGGGAAGGCAGTCCGGGGTGGTGCCGAAGTCGCCATCGAGCTGAACCGCCCGGGCACATCCCCGCACGTCGCCATCATGGGCCGAAGCGGCAGCGGCAAAACTCGGAGCGCCAAGTCCTTCCTTACCCGGATCGCGCAGTCCGGCACCCGACCGACCCCGGTCCTGGTGTTCGACTACGCCAAGGGCGATCTCGCGGCCGACGAGACATTCGTTCGCGGCCTTGGAGCGACCACGGTCGTTCTGCCCGATGAGCTGGTTCCGCTCGCCCCAGTTGCCTGCGAATCGAAGAGCGACATCGCAATCAAGTCCGCCAGTCTCCGCTTCCGCGACACCATTTGCTCTGTCGTCAAGCTCGGACCGAAACAGCGCGGAAACTGCATGCAGCTCATCGAGCGTGCGTTCAGAGAATCCGACTCCCTCGATATCACAATCCAACACGTGTTCGATGTCGCCGATGCCTGGTATCAGGAGAATGGGCTCAAGGCAGACTCCCTCATTGAGACGCTGCGCGACATGACCCAGTTTTGCTTTGTCCAGAACATAGCGCAACCGCTTGAGGGGACGGTGCGAACAGGTGTTCATGGCGAAGAAGCGTCGTAAGCGTGGGCTGTTCGGACAACCGATCAGCGAGGCGGATGATCAGGAGACGGTGCGGGTGGTGAAGCTCGCGCTGCGGCTGGCGCGGCGGCACTTGTCGGACTATTCGCACAAGAAGAGCCCGAAGAAGTTCACGCAGCCGCAGCTCATGGCGTGCCTGGTCCTCAAGGCGCACATGGGCTGCACTTATCGCCGGACCGAGGAGCTGCTGATCCTGATGCCGGCGGTGCGTGAGGCGCTCGGGCTGCTGGGGGTGCCGCGGTTCACGACGCTGGCGGAGTTCGCCGACCGGCCGGACATCCTTGAACTGATCGATTCGGTGCTGGCGAGCATCGCGCGCGCGGTGAGCAGGGCCCGGCCGCAGGATGCGGCGGTCGATGGGACGGGTTTGGAGACGACCAGCGCATCGGCCCACTTTGTGAGCCGGGCCGGGCGGAAACGCACGAAGTATGTGAAGCTGATGCTGGGGGTTCTGTGCGCCTCGGTGATCCCGTGTGCGCTGGTGGTTGACTGGGGGCCGAGCCACGACATGCGTCAGGCGTGGGCACTGCGGGAGAAGATGAAGGGCTCGTGCAGGCCGACGATGCTCTGGGGCGATGGTGCGTACGACAGCGAGGCATGGCACAAAGCCAACTGGGAGGATTGGGGCGTGCCGAGTTACGCCCCCACCACGGTGAAGAGTCACGACGGTCATGTGAACGGGTTCTACCGGCACGCGTTCCAGGCCCCGGTGAAGGAGTACGGCAGACGCTGGATGTGCGAGAGCGTCAACAGCGCGATCAAACGCATCACTGGAAGCACGCTCCGAAGCCGAAAGCAGAATACCCTCTTCGCAGAGGCCGCTCTCAAAGTCGCTGCCTACGCCATCAGGGTGTAGGTCCAGCGTTCCGACCTACGCTGTTCTGGACAGAGCAACCCAGTTTCCCATGTTCGATGAGATGATCGGTGCTGAGGAATGCCCTCTCCTGGAGCGATCCCACATTATCGACATCCACGGTTTGCCGGACAGCCTCCGCAAGGTGCTGGTGTTCCTGACGCTCGACCGGCTGTACTCCCACATCTGGCGCATGCCCGACTCCGCTCTCGACGATCAGGGCAACCGTGAATGCCGACTGTTGATCGTGATTGATGAGGCGCACCATTACCTGCCGTGCAAGCAGCCAATTCTTCAAAGCATCGTCCGCGAGGGCCGCTCCAAGGGCGTCTTCGTTTGGCTCCTCTCCCAGTCGCCCGACGACTTCGACCAGCCGCAGTACAACTTCGCGCGCGAGATCGGCCTCACCTTGGTGTTCTCCTGCGTTGTCGAGAAGCCGCGAGTTCTCGAAGCGGTACTGGGCGGGAACCTGAACCCCACGCAGCTCTCGCAGCTTGGCACGGGTGTCGCGCTGACACGGATTCCCGGCCAATCCGCGCCGTCAGCCGTGCAGGTGTGGTCCTGACGCTGGCAGAGAGTTTTTGGCGGCTTCTTCGAGACGGGAACTCGATCGCGTGAAGACCGCACCACCCAGAAAAATGAACCAGTTCCACGTCGGCATCGCCGCCGAAGCCTTCGCCGCGGCGTTGTTCGCACGCTGCGGCTACGACGTTTCCGTCCAGTACGGCGCCAACCAGCCCGAGTACGACCTCGCCATCATCCGCGGCGAGCGGATGCTCAAGGTCTCGGTGAAGGGGAGTCAGGACGGCGGTTGGGGCCTCACGCAGTCGTACCTGGAGAACGCCAACTACCAGATGGCCATCGACATCTGGCTGGCGCGGCACAAACCTCGAACCGTGCTGTGCCTTGTGCAGTTCGATGGTGTCCCGTTGATGGGTGTGCCGCGCATCTACCTCGCCACGCCCGCCGAGATCGCGGCGCACATGAAGGCGTCGGCAAAGGGCCGCGGGGACACGATCCTGGAGGAGAAGAAAACATGGGGGCCGAAGGCGCAGGCGGCGGGCACAACCGACGAGATCCCCGTCTCTTGGCGATTCTCGCTCGAGACGATCGAGCGGCTCATGGCGACGGCGTGAGCGAAGCGAAGCTGCTCGGAAGCCTGGCTGAAGAGGCGTGTCGCGGAAGCACATCGCGGCAGTCTATTCGCTGCTATTCTCCCATCTTGCTGACGACATGGCTCAGCAGAGTTCAGCGCGTGAACAAGAACCGGAACAGACCGAGTACGATCGCAAACCGATCATGTCGCCAATGAGACGAACGCCGAGCATCGACAGGTTCCGCACCTTCCGTCCGCGTGACTGCCCACACAAGCATCCGTGTTGTTTGGAAAGCCGGAACGTGTACGAACTCCCCGGGCTGGAACGAGAGTCGAAGCTCTTCGGGTCCGAGCGGATGGTTGACTCCCTTGGCCGGGAAGTTGCCGAGTGGCGACTTGGCGACTGGGACTGGGATGTTCTGCTCCTCATGCAGGATGCCGCGCCCCACGATGAGATCAGTGCGAGAGTGGGGGATCACCCTGATCCATTCTCCGCACGAAACTTCTTTGAAGAGCCGCAGGGGGGTGGAGCCCAGACGAATCGGAATCTCCACGAACTCGCCAGCCACCTCGATTGCCGGAAGCTCGCGGGGAGTGCGCTTGCAGGAGTATTGAAACCGGGGAGTGACTACTCCGAGCCCGTGGACGAGCTATTGACGTGTCCGTATGTCAGGGCGTATTGCCTCGACGTGCTTCGGTGGGTGCTTGACGAGGATGGAAGGACCATGCCCCGCACGATCTGCTGCCTCGGTGGGCCTGCCTTTGAGTTGGTCTGCGAACTTCTCACAATCAGCGAGAACGTACAAGCACGGTTGAGACGAGACCGCGGAAGCATCACGCGAGTGGGGCGGTTCAACGTAGCGTTTCTGTGGCATCCCAGCCGGTGGCCGAGCTCTCGATACTGGCCACCGGGCGGCCGCGTTGTCGCAACAGAGGCGTGGCACCGCATGGCCACGGAGTCTGGTTTGCGCTGGCTGCCGTGACCGTCGGAGATTCAAACCTGCGACGCGATCCGTTAAGGGCTTGACGATGGGCGTGGAGGGCTTGGCGCAGCGCATCGAAGGATTGGATGGAATCATCCAAGGCTGCGCGGGGCGCGTGGAAACGTCGGCGATGGGCGTGGACCCCTAGCGGGCAGCGTCGATCGACCGATGGTCAGAGTTCGGCGCGGACGGTACCCGGGCGAGGCAGTTGCAAGTGCGCGGCGGATACCGCGAACTCATGAGATGACCATCCGAAAGCCGAGCTCCGTCGCCTGCTTCTTCGCGATGGCATCGATGCGGTCCCGAATCGCCTTCGCGCCGGCCCGCGTGCGAGCATTAGACTGCATGGTGGATAGCAGGAACACCTCAAAGGCCGCGGACTGCATCCATCCGACTTCTTTGGTGTACCCGGACACCGCGAGAGCTCCGGTGGTATCCAGAAAGCGTTTAAGGTGACGAAGATCACACCCTAGCGTTCCGCATGCACCGAAGTGAACAATACGTCCTTTGCAGCGTCCGGCGAGCAAGCGGGCGATATCTGGCAGCCCGGCGCTTCGACTGCGCTTGCGTTGGTCGCCAACCAGGATTTGTTTCGCATCGCCATGGAATGCCAGGTACAAGATCGGATGGCTGGCAAAGCCCTTCTGGGTCCACACTTTCAGATAGTGGTCAAACTCCTCACGCGTGCCGATTCCGCGGTGGATGTATTTGAGCTTGGGCTCCATCTGCGCGACGAGATCAAAGATGGGTCGCACGGTCGAGGGCTTCTTGAGGTCGCCCCACCAATCGCCCTCGAGGCAGAAGATATTCTTCACGTTTCGTCGCGGCAAAGTGATCTCCAGATATCAAAGTTCGCCGCGGAAGGCGCGCTGAACAAGGGCGTTGAAAAAGTCATGCAGGCCAGAGGTCGCCGCTCGCTGTTCAGAACCAAACGCTTCCAAGGCCCTGACCTTCTTGGAGAACCGCTGCTGCAACTCGAACGGCGGCACCGGGATCAGCAAACCCTTCAACTTCTCGCCCGTCAGGTGCGCGATCGTCGCCTGCGAGGTCACGAGGTCAAATCCACCATTGAGCGACAGGTCACGCATGAGCCACGCGACATACTCCGGCGTTGCCTTTTTCGGGCGCGGGCGGGCGCGATGGATAGCCTTCTGGAAATAACACTCGGGCAGTTCGTCGCGCCAGATTGCGGCACGGCCAACCTCTCCCCCTTCACAGATTAGCACGTCCCCATCCTGCAATCGAAACTCGGCGCGGTCGGCTTCGTCGAAGTCCATGTCCTTGATACTAGTGAAGTGAAATTGAAACCACTGGACGTTCGCGTTGCCGAGGTATGGACGGCGGTGTTCGCCAGTTTGCTGTTTGCCGTCCAACATCTTCCCGAGCCGGGACTCGCACACCTCGCTGAACTTGAGCATGGGCCACTTGTGGCGGTTCGTTCGTGCATCCCCAAACATCTCGTAAAACACGCTCGGGATCAGCGTGTCGGCGAGGCGGGCGGCCTCTTGGCGGCGGCGGCGGATGGCGTCGGCCTTGTCCAGGATCGCCGCGATCCGCTTCTGCTCGGCGAGGCTGCGACGCGGGTCGTCGGCGAACGGGATGGGAATAGGGAAGTCGGTCAGATCGGCCCGGCGGATCGCCGGAAACGTCGAACCGCTGCCCTTCTCCGCGAGCAGGTGCTTGGCGGCGTCAAGATAGTGGGCGATGTAATGGAGGTCCGCGTGCCCGTTCAGGGCGCGAATGCCCGCAACGCCGCGACCAAGGCAATACTCACGGTCGGCCCAGTTCAGATCGCCGATGGTGGCTCGGACGCAGATGAGCAGATCGCCCTTCTGCGCAATCGCCATCGGCTGCGTCGTCCACTTCTTCGCCTGAGGGTGGAGATCGCCGTAATCTCCGGCTCCGGCGATCATGGGCAGACCGTCACCGCCGAAGTTGTACGTCTCGCCGGGCGGCGCGGTGCCCATGGTGATGTTGGCCAGAGTGTTGAGAGGAACGGTCTTCAATGAAGCATCCCCTCCAACTCGGTCAAATCCTTCGCCTCGGCCTTGTTCAACTCCGCGAGCCGCTTGAGAATCGTCTTGGGGGCATCGTACTTGACCTCCTCGTACACCGTCTCGCGGTAACGGTTGATCGAGAGGTCGTACTCCGCCGCGCGGATGTCATCCACGCTCACAAAGAAGGCCTTGTCCTTGCGATCGGTGTCCTTCTTCGGGTCGCGCTTGGCCCAGCGGGCGCGCACATCGGGCAGGTCGTTCTCGGCGATCACGTCGCGCTTGTCATCGAGTGAAAAGCCGTCGGCCTGCACATCGTAGAAGAAGACATCGCGAGTCTTGCCGCCCTTGGTGAAGATGATGATGGCGGTGGAGACACCCGCGTAGGGCTTGAAGACGCCCGCGGGGAGCTTGATGATCCCCTCGAGCTGGTTGTCATCAATGAGGGCCTTGCGCAGGTCGGCGTGGGCGTTGGAGGAGCCGAAGAGCACACCATCGGGCACGATCACGCCCGCGCGGCCGCCGAGCTTGAGCATGCGAAGGATCAGGGCCAGAAAGAGCAGCTCGGTCTTGCGGGTCTTGACGGTGCGCAGCAGCCCGCTCTCGACAGCTTCAAAGTCAAGCGTGCCCTTGAAGGGCGGGTTGGCCAGGACCAGATCAAAGTGGTCCTTGGCGAAGCGGGAAAGCTTCTTGTCATCGACAAAGCGGTTGCTGAGCGTGTCCATGTACTCGATGGCGGGGTTATCAACGCCGTGGAGCATGAGGTTCATGGCCGCGATGCGGAGCATGGTCACATCGAAGTCAAAGCCGTGGAACATGTCCGACTGGATGTGCTTGCGGTACGGCTCCAGTAGGTCGCCGGTGTAGATGGTGTTCACCTCGCCATTCTCGGCCTTCTCTTTGGTGATCCCCTCGGGCGAGGTGTATCGCTCCTGCAGGTTCTCCATGACGGAGACCAGGAAACCCGCGGTTCCGCAGGCCGGATCGGCGATGCGGTCGGTGGGCTTGGGCTCCATGAGATCGACCATGAGGCGGATGATGTGCCGCGGCGTGCGGAACTGGCCGTTGATGCCGGCGGTGGTGAGCTTGCCCAGGAGGTACTCGTAGAGGTCGCCCTTGGTGTCGCCCTTGTCGAGGGGCAGGTCGTCGATGAGTTCCAGGGCCTTCACGAGGAGCGAGGGCTTCTGGATCATCAGCATCGCGTCGTTCATGTAGCGGCCGAAGGTGGAGTCGGCGCCGGCGATGTCCTTGAGGTGCGGGAAGACCTCATCGCGCATGGTCTTGAGGAGCGCATCGGCACCCAGGTTCTTGAGCTGGTGCCAGCGAAGATGCTGCTGCTTGGCGGAGAAGAGCCGGTCGAACGGTTTGCCGGTGCGCTGGGCCTTCTTCTCGTTGCGGGACTCGGTGATGTCCAGCAGGCGGATGAACATCAGGAAGGTGACCTGCTCGATCACCGTCAGGGGGTTGGTGATGCCGCCCTGCCAGAACTCGAGCCAGAGTTTGTCGATTTTGCTGCGCAGTGGGCCGGTGATCATTGAGGATTGGTGTCCTTGCGGGGAGTTTGCGGGGAGGGGGGGGCAGGCTTGAAAC
>Ga0163153_10004877_pt1 | contig 16410 bp, 15 predicted proteins | sample OliLakLV19MP6IB1_FD_148629 | JGI IMG/M metagenome (GOLD analysis project Ga0163153, IMG submission 148629) | Freshwater microbial mat bacterial communities from Lake Vanda, McMurdo Dry Valleys, Antarctica - Oligotrophic Lake LV.19.MP6.IB-1 | ecosystem: Environmental > Aquatic > Freshwater >... | reverse complement strand
TGGAAAGCGGGCACCTGGGCGGAATACAGTGCCGTGGACGCCAGGCTGGCGTTGTTGGCGCCGCCTCCGGCATGCCCGGCGAACCATCGTTCGTAGCCGGCCAACCCGGGCTCGCCGGCCTTGGCGCGCTCATAGCCTTCGCGCATGACCCCCAGCACTTGGAACTTGCGGGCGCGCTTTTCATCATCAGTCGCGGCACTGGCATAAATGGCGGAGAGCTCAGCGCGCGCCTGCCGGGTCAGTTCGCGGAACGCGATACGCTGTTTCATGCTGCGGGCTCGATAATGCTCCATGGGGGCGTCGCCTTCGGCCTTGAGCCAGTGGTCGAGCCCCGCCTCCTCCACCGCCACGGCGAAGGATTCGTTGAACGTCGTGTCGTCCTTCACGTAGACGACCTGATGCGCCAGTTCATGGAAGATCATCCGTGCCACTTCGGGCTCGGGCCAGCGCACAAACGTGGAGAGCACCGGGTCGTCGAAATAGCCCAGTGTCGAATACGCCGGTACGCCGGTCACCGCGACGTCATTGCCGTCCGCACGCAGGCGATCGGCTTCGGCCTTCGCCTCGTCTTCGCGGAAGTAGCCGCGATAGCTGACGCACCCCGCGACCGGAAAGCACCATTGCCGCGCCTGCAGCGACAGTTCGGGTGTCGCGAACACATTCCACACGACGAAAGGCCGGTCGAGGACCGTGTAGCGTGTGTAGCTCGCGTTGTCCGGCAACGCGAGGTGGGTGGACGCGAACGTGCGCATCGCCTGCACGCGTTCCAGCCGGCGTTTGAGTGCAGCATCCGGTGTTTCGGCAATGACTTCGGGAATGGGCTTGGCCCGCGACACGAGGTCAAGCTGGCCCGATGCGCTTTGCCAATAGTAGCCGGCGGACTCCATCGCGCCGCATCCGGGCAGCATCGACAGTGCCGCCGTGGCGAGCATGCACCGCATGTTCACGGGGTCAGGAATTTCGCGAGTCTCTCGATGCCATCACGAAGCTTCGCAGCGTCGATCGTGTAGGCGAAGCGCACATGCTCGTTGGCGCGATGGCGGCCGAAGTCGATGCCTGGCGTGATGGCAACCCCCGCGCCTTCCAGCACGTCGCGGCAGAAGTGCCTGCTGTCGTGGCTCCACTTCGTGCAGTCGGCGTAGATGAAGAAGCCACCGGTGGGCGTCACGGGAATGCGAAAGCCCAGCGCGCGGAGCGCCGGCACCAGGTAATCGCGGCGCGCCTCGAACGCGCGGCGGCGTTCCTCCAGCAGCGCAAGTGTTGCGGGTTCAAAACACGCGAGTGCGGCGCGCTGCGACGGCGTGGCAGGCGAAATGTAGAGGTTCTGCGCCAGCTTTTCGATGTCGCGCACGTAGCCTTCGGGGGCCACCACCCAACCCAGGCGCCACCCGGTCATGTTGAAGAACTTGGAAAAGCTGGAGATCACGAATGCATCGTCGGTCAGCGACAACACGCTCTGCGGACGCTCGCCGGGCTTCAAGTCATACGTCAGTCCCAGGTAGATTTCATCGACCACCAGTTGCCCGCCGCGCGCGGCCACCACATCGACGATGCGTTGCATCTCGTCGTGGGGAACCACGGTACCGGTGGGATTGGACGGCGATGCGATCAGCGCACCGCGCGTGCGCGGGGTCCACGCCTCTTCCAGCATGGCCGCGGTCAGTTGATAGTGGGCATCCGGTCCGGACGGAATGCCCACGGCCTCGCCTTCCAGCACGCGGACGAAATGGCGGTTGCACGGATAACCCGGATCGGCCAGCAGGATCTGCTCGTCGCGATTGACGAGCAGTGCCACCACCAGCAGCAGCGCGGCGGAAGACCCCGCCGTGACGATCACGCGCTCGGGCGGCACGTTGACGCCGTAGTGGTCGGCGTAGTGCTGCGCGATGGCGCGGCGCAACTCGGGCAGGCCCAGCGCGGACGTGTAATAGATGCCGCCATCGGCGATGGCCTTCTGCGCGGCGGCCAGTACCGGCGCGGGCGTGGGAAAATCGGGTTCGCCGATTTCCATGTGCACGATCGTGCGGCCTGCGGCTTCCAGCGCGCGGGCGGCCGTCTGCACTTCCATCACGTGGAAGGGTTCGATGTCGGCGACGCGTGCGGCGGTACGAATACGGGTATCCATCGAAAGTCGTAGTGCCTGCGCTGCAAGGAAGGCGCTATCGTACCGCTTCCCCCTGTTTGCTCGTTGCTGGAGGCTTCGCGTGGTGCGGCTTCGTCTCGTCGTGGTGATGGTGGTGGTGGTGCTGGCCGGATTATGGCTTGCTCCGCCAGCGCACGCCCAGGTCTACAAGTGCGTGGATAACCGCCAGCAACCGGTCTACCAGGACAAGCCGTGCGCCGCTGGTACCGAGGTCCGCAACTTCGAAACCGACCCGCCCAACGTCTCGGTCATTCCCATGCGCCCCGTCCCCGGCACCACCACGCGCTTGGTCGCACCACCGCGCGTCAAGTCCTCCGGTTCATCCAAGCCCGCAAAGGTCCGCGTCGGCGATCCCGGCGAGCGCCGGTACATTCATCCGGGCATGCACGAAGGCGAGGTGCTGGCGCGCATTGGCCCCGCAGACTTGATCAGCGGCGGCAAGGGCCGCAAGGTGTCGCGCTGGACATACATGCCGGTGGCCGGCGATCCGCAGACGCTCACCACCGTGGTGTTCGATACCGGCAAGGTGATCGAGGTCGAGCGCAAGGTGATGAAGTGAGGGCCCTCGTGCAGCGTGTACGCGAGGCAAACGTCACCGTGGAGTCGCAGGTCACGGGCGCCATCGGCCCCGGCCTTCTGGTGCTGGTGGGCGTGGCCGAAGGCGACACGGTGGAGGATCAAACGTGGCTGGCCCACAAGATCGTGCAGCTGCGCATCTTCGCCGACGATGGCGGGTTGATGAATCGCAGCGTGCAGGACATCGGCGGCGACATCCTCGCGGTGTCGCAATTCACGCTCCATGCATCCACGAAGAAGGGCAACCGGCCGTCGTACACGGCCGCCGCGCGACCGGAGGTCGCCCAGCCCGCGTTCGATGCGTTCGTCGGTGTGCTGGCGTCGGCGTTGGGCAAGCCGGTGCCGACCGGGGTGTTCGGCGCACACATGGACGTGCGGCTACACAACGATGGCCCGGTCACCATCTGGCTTGACTCACGCGCGCGAGAGTAGCCACGCGCGCGGCGCGCACCACGGCTTCATTGCCTTCACGCGCACCACGGCTACATTGCCTTCAACCAGCAGCCCCACCATCGCCTCGGCCTTGGGCTGGCCCGGATTTTCCTGGCCGCGAACGGGGGCCACGACGCGGCCATCGTTCGCGACGTCATTGCAGTTACGCGTTTTCCCGGTCGCCGCCAATGGCGAAGCGTCCCGGTCCGAACGCCCACACCATCAACATGCCGCCCATGATGGCTGCGTTCTTGAAAAAATCGTTTCTCTGCGTCATGACCTGCTCGGCGGGCACCGACCAGAAGGCGTGGAAGATCAGCGTGGTCGGGATCAGGAACAGGAAGATCGCCATCGCCGCCCAGCGCGCACGATAGCCGAACAGCAGCAGCAGGCCACCGACCAACTCCACTGCAATGGCGCCAGCCGCCATCAGCGGCGGGAACGGCATGCCTTTGCTGGCGATGTAGCCCACGGTGCCTTCAAAGCCGCCGATCTTGTCCCAGCCGCCGAGGATGAAAAGGGCGGCCAACAGGACACGGGCCACGAGTGCGGAGACGTCACGATTGGTGGTCATCAGAATTTCCTTGTTTGAATTGAGATTGTGATGAGAGATGCGCCGAAGCGCGTTGGACTCAGGGAAGATCGAACAGCAGCACTTCGGCGTCGTGTCCATCGTACAGACGTACTTCGGATTCGTTCTCGATGCGGAGCGCATCACCGGTCCCAAGCGCCTGACCGTTCACGCTGATGCTACCCCGCGCCACGTGGACATAGGCCCGGCGGCCGGCGGCAAGCGCGTGACTCAAGTGCTCTGCGCCGTCCAGTAGCGTCGCGAAGATGCGCGCGTCCTGATGCAACGCTACCGCGCCGTCCTGCCCCGCCGGTGCCGCGATCAGCGCGAGACGTCCACGCTTGGCTGCGGCCGGCACGTTGGCCTGTTCATACGACGGCGCAATCCCGCGCGCGGCGGGCTCGATCCAGATCTGCAGGAAATGCACGCCCGACGACTTCGACGGGTTGAACTCGCTGTGCTGGACGCCACGGCCGGCGCTCATCCGCTGGACATCGCCGGGGATGATGACGGAGCCCGTACCCATGCTGTCCTGGTGCGACAGTTCACCTTCCAACACGTACGAAATGATCTCCATGTCGCGGTGGCCGTGGGTGCCGAAGCCCATGCCGGGCTGCACGCGGTCTTCGTTGATCACGCGCAACGGACCGAAGCCCATGTGCGCGGCATCGTAGTAGTCACCAAACGAAAAGCTGTGCTGCGAATCGAGCCAGCCATGGTTGGCGTGGCCTCGGTCCGCGGCAGGTCGAAGCGTGATCATTCGAATCTCCTGTTGGTCGGTCCGCAGTGATCGCGAAGCATCGGGGTGCAGGACGTGACTGAATGATAGGCTTGCCGAACTGGCGACAAAAGCCTACAGTCGTGAACGAATCATTCAAATTATTTGAATATGACGATCTCACTCGACGCGCTGGCCGTGCTCGACGCCATCGATCGCCGCGGCAGCTTCGCGGCCGCCGCCGTGGAACTCGATCGCGTGCCCTCCGCGATCACATACACGATCCGCACGCTGGAGGACACGCTCGATGTGCTGCTCTTCGACCGGCGCGGCCACCGGGCCCAGTTGACGCCTGCGGGACGCACACTGCTCGAGGACGGACGCCGGCTGCTGGCCGCGGCCAACGAGACCGAGGCCCGCGTCCGCCGTGTCGCCACGGGCTGGGAATCGGAACTGCGCGTCGCGGTGGATGTGCTGATCCCGTGGTCGCGGATCTTTCCGCTGGTGGCGGCGTTCTACGTCGAGTGCGCGGTCCGCCAATCGGCGCACACGCAATTGCGACTGTCGCGAGAAGTGCTGGGCGGGTCATGGGATGCGCTGGCGGAAAGCCGCGCCGACTTCGTGATCGGCGCACCCGGCGAGCCGCCTTCGGGGGGCGGCTACAAGCTGCGGGCGATGGCGGAAATGACCTCGCTCTTCGTCGTTGCGCCGAGGCATCTACTGGCGCAGGCCCGCGAGCCGCTGTCCGAACCCGATATCGCCAGGCACCGTGCTGTGGTGGCCGCCGACAGTTCGCGCCATCTGGCACCGCGCTCCATCGGCATCCTCGCGGGGCAGGACACGCTCACGGTGCCCGATCTCGAGGCGAAGCTGGCGGCGCAGATGGCGGGATTGGGCTGTGGCTACCTGCCCGCGCCGGTCGCGGCGGCAGACATTGCGGCGGGCCGACTCGTCATCAAGGCCACCGATGTCCCACGCACGTCGGCACGGGTGAGCGCAGCGTGGCGCACGTTGCGCCCCGGCAATGCGCTGGCATGGTGGATCGAGGCGGTCACCCGAACCGACTGGAGTTTCCTGGCGATGGCGCCGACGTCATCGGCAGCATCACCTGGGCCGGCGGCAGCAAAGGGCAAGCGCAAAACTGCGCGCGCGCCGACCTGACACCGTTCTCCTCAAAATTGCCGTACGCGAGGCCGTCAGCCTCGCCTGCATGCGCACGGAGTTCTGGACCGCTACAGCTTGTACGCCGCCTTCGCGAAATCGTGCGCCAACCCGGGCGCGAGGTCGAAGGCCTCGTCCTCGCCGATCTTGTGCTCGACGACCAGCGTGGCCAGGAAGCGGCAATCCATGCGCCGCGCCACATCGTGTCGCGCGGGGATCGACATGAACGCACGCGTGTCGTCGTTGAAGCCCACGGTGTTGTAGAAGCCGGCGGTTTCCGTCGTCTGCTCGCGGAAACGCTGCATACCCTCTGGGCTGTCGTGGAACCACCACGGAGGCCCCAGCTTCAGCGCGGGATAGTGGCCGGCCAGCGGCGCCAGTTCGCGCGCATAGGAGGTTTCGTCCAGCGTGAACAGGATCACCGTCAGGCGCGGGTCATTGCCGTATTTTTCCAGCAGCGGCCGCAGCGCGCGCACGTAGTCGGTGCGGGTCGGGATGTCCGCGCCCTTGTCGCGCCCGAATTGACGGAACACGACCGGGTTGTGATTGCGGAAGCTGCCCGGGTGGATCTGCAGCACCAGGCCATCGGCGAGGCTCATCCCCGCCATCTCGGTGAGGATCTGACCACGGAAAGCTTCGGCGTCGGCAGCGGTGACCGTGCCTGAGAGCGCGCGGTCGAGCAGGCGCTGGCACTCGGCGGGCGTCAGGTCGCTGGTCTGCGCGGTCGGATGGCCGTGATCGGTGGAGGTCGCGCCCATCGTCTTGAAGAACGCGCGCCGGTTGCGATGCGCCGCGAGGTAGCCTGCCCACGTGGCGGTGTTCTCGCCGGTCAGCGCGCCGAGCTGCGCGACGTTGGCCGCGAAGCCCTCGAACTCCGGATCCGCCACGGGGTCGGGGCGGTAGGCCGTGACCACGCGGCCCTTCCATCCCGACGCGCGGATCTTCTGGTGCTGCAGCAACGGATCGAGCGGGGATTCCGTCGTCGCGATCACCTCGATGTTGAAGCGCTCGAACAAGGCGCGCGGCCGGAAGGCCGGTTGCGCGAGGCAGTCGTTGATCCGATCGAAATAGCGATCAGCCGATTCGGGCGTCAGGCGCTCGTCGATGCCGTACACCGTGTTGAACGCATGATCGAGCCACAACCGCGTGGGCGTGCCGCGAAACAGATGATAGTGCGCCGCAAACGTGTGCCAGATCTTGCGTGCATCGGTCTCCACCGGTCCGCCGTCGGCGCGGGGGATGCCCAGGTCCTCGAGGCGAACGCGCTGGCCGTAGAGCATCCGGAACACATAGTGGTCGGGCGTGATGAAGAGCGCGCTGGCATTGGCGAACGGCGCGTCGTCGGCGAACCACTGCGGATCGGTGTGGCCGTGCGGACTCACGATCGGCAGGTCCTTGACCACGGCATAGAGCCGGCGCGCAACATCGCGCAAGGTGGGATCGGCGGGGAACAGGCGGTCGGGATGGAGATAGAGCGGGATCGGCATGGGTCGTACCTGCAGCGTGTTGAGTGGTGGAAGTGGGCGCCGGCGTGATATTCAGCCGGCCGCGAGATGCCGCACCAGCGTCGCGCGCGTGCCATCGCGCGCCAGCGCCACGACGTTGGCACGCACGGCCTCGCGAAACGCGTGATGGGCGGCAAGGTCCGCGCCGAACACAGCCTTGAGATCGAGAAACGCGTCGGCGACGGCGGCAGGGTCGCCCTCCGCCTCGCGGACGATCGCCGCGTAGGTCGCGGCCAGCGGATCCTGGATGACGATGGGCGCACCCTTTTCATCCATGCCGCTGGCGTAGCGAATCCAGCCAGCCACGGCCAGCGCCAGGTGCCGCCACGATCCGTCTGCGCGCATCCGGTCGCGAACCGTGCCGAGCATGCGCTGCGGCAATTTTTGCGAGCCATCCATCGCGATCTGGTACGTGCGATGCGGCAACGCGCTATTGCGAAAGCGCACCATCAATTGACCGCAATACGCAGGCAGGTCGATGCCGGGCGGCGGTGTCAGCGTGGGCACGACCTCGGTGGCCATCTGCCGCTGCACCAGCAACGCGAGATCGGGATCGCTCGATGCCTGCCAGACATAGTCGTGACCCAGCATGAAACCGAGATAGGCCAGCGTGGAGTGGCTGCCGTTCAAGAGCCGCAGCTTCATCCACTCAAAGGGTTCGACGTCATCGACGAACTGCGCGCCGGCGCTATCCCAGGGCGGCCGGGGGCCGGCGAAGCGATTCTCGATGATCCACTGGCCGAAAGGCTCGGCTGCCACGGGGGCGCTGTCGTGCACGCCCAGCAGCCGCTGCGCATCCGCCACATCGGCGGCGGTGACAGCGGGCACGATGCGATCCACCATCGTGCACGGAAATGTCACGTTCTTGCGGATCCAGTCCGCCAGCGCGGGATCGCGCCGCTGTGCCAACGCCAGCACCAGGTCTTCGACCAGGCGCCCGTTATGCGGCAGGTTGTCGCAGCAGATGAAGGTCAGCGGACCGGCGTCCGCCGCGCGGCGCGCCGCCAATCCGGCGACCACGATGCCCACGGCGGACTCCGGCGCATCGGGGTGCGCAAGATCGTGGACGATGTCCGGGTGCGCGAAGTTGAGCGTGCCATCGGCCGGGTTGTGGCAGTAGCCCTTCTCCGTCACGGTGGCCGTGACCACCATGATCTTGCGATCGGCGAAGCGCGCAACGAGGCCGGCGCGATCCGCGCCGGCAAACAACGTTTCGCGCACGCTGCCGATCACGCGCGCTTCGATGCCCTTGCCTGAACGCGTCAGCAGCGCGTAGAGACCATCCTGCGCGGCCAGCGGCTCCGTCGCCCGCGGCGTCTTGAGCGACACGCCGCAGATGCCCCAGCGCGAATCTGCGCCGAGGATGTCGTCGGTGTACACCGCCTGGTGCGCCCGGTGAAACGCGCCCAGTCCAAGGTGCAGGATGCCGACATCGATGGCGCGTGGGTCAAAATGCGGACGGCGAACCTCCGGGGGCAAGCCCGCGAGCGTGGCCAGGTTGAGCGATGTCGTCACGTCAGCTGTATCCGAAGAAGCGAGGCAGCCACATCGAGAACGCCGGGATGTAGGTCACGGCAAGCAGCGCCACCGTCAGCGCGCCAGATTGACGGCCATCACCGTCGGGTAATCCTCCGGATGCACGTCGGCGGAACGATATTCCCTGGCGATTGCCGGCATGCAGAAGACGGCAGCCGCCAGCGCCGCGGCGATGCGGGTCAGTTGGGGTTTCATGGTGATGCTCCTCATGGGGTCAGGATATGAACTGCGTGTTGGCGTTGCGTTTGCGCAGGGGGGTCGCGCGGCGTGCGCCTTTCCCTGCTCCTTGCTGGGGGACGATGACGTCCCATTGCCGCTGAAACTCGCGTTCGACGCGCGAAATGTGCTTGTGCATGGCATCGCGCGCCGCGTCGGCATCGCGCCTTTCAAGCGCGTCGATGATCGCCGTGTGGTCGAGCAGCGCGCCGGCGCGCATCGTCTGCGTATGGAAGTAGGTTTCGGTGCGCGACCAGAGCTTGCCGCGGCGCTGCTGCCACAGGTCCTGCACGACCAACGGCAACGAGCCATTGCCGGACGCGGCCGCGAGCCGAACGTGGAACTCGCGGTCGGCGGCGTCGCGCTTCGTGAAATCAGTGGCGTGGTTGCGCATGCGCTCCACAGTGGAGCGCATGGCGACCAGGTCGGCTTTCTTGGCGTGGCGCGCGGCAAGGGCGGCAATCTCGCCTTCGATGAAGTGCCGCGCGGCCAGCAGGTCGAAAGGGCTCGGCCCCTCGTCGGTCTCCACCGGCACTTCCACGGCGCGCGGCGCGGCCACGAAGATGCCGGAGCCGACGCGCACCTCCACGCGGCCGCCGATCTCCAGCGAGATGATGGCTTCGCGCACGGAAGTACGCGAGACGCCGAGCAACGTGGCCAGCTCGCGCTCCGCCGGCAGGCGCGAGCCGGACGCGAATTCGCCGTTGTCGATCAGGGCGGCGATCTGGCCGGCAATCTGCCGGTAGAGGCGCAGCGGTTCGACCGTATGCAGGGGCACGGGGTGTTTCCTCCTGGTGCTGCCTGCGGCCCTCTTCTATATGGAACGCCTGTTTCGGACGTTCGGGGCCGCATGATCAGCGAAGCGACTCTAACCGCCCGCGGGCCCGGTGGTCAAGTGGTCCAACCACCAGACCATTAGGTCAAGGATGCCGGAAATACCCCGACTTCCCGCCGAACTTCTCCACCACTCGCACGGCGTCGATCCGCATCCCGCGGTCGGCGGCCTTGCACATGTCGTAGATGGTGAGGAGGCCCACGGCGGCAGCGGTGAGCGCCTCCATCTCGACCCCGGTACGCGCCACTGTTTCAGCCGTCACCTCGATGGTCACCGCCGAGGCCGCGTCATCCAGCACGAATTCCACGGCCACGCGCGTGAGCGGCAGCGGATGGCACAGCGGGATCAGGTCGGCGGTGCGCTTCGACGCCTGGATGGCGGCGATCCGGGCGATGCCCAGCACGTCGCCCTTCCGGGCATCACCGGCGCGGATCAGCGCCAGCGTGGCCGGCAGCATGACGATGCGTCCGGCGGCCCGTGCGAGACGTCTGGTTACATGCTTGTCGCCCACGTCGACCATGTGCGCCTGTCCGGCCCCGTCGAAGTGGGTAAAATGCTTACTGTCCGAGACTTGACGTCCCCCAGCACGGGACGTGGCAGGCAACGGTTTGGCGGCGGGCACCGCCGGTTTTCTTGACGTTGGGGCGCGCGCCACGGCGTGTACTCCGTTGAACTTGATCGAGCGAAGGCCATCTTAGCACCAGCGATGTGCACTCACGATCCCGACCAATGCCGCACCTGAACGACATCTCCGCACCGTTGGCGTTGACACCCCCAAGGCCCGCAGCCGGCCGGCGGCTGCTCGCGCTGGCACTGGCCGTGACAATGGCCGGCGCGCCGATGTCCCCGCTGCCGGTCGTCGCCCAGGCACCCGCACAAGGATTGCCGGAACTGGGCGATTCGTCGCAGGTGGCGCTCTCACCCGCGCAGGAACGCAAGATCGGTGTACAGATCATGCGGCAGATCCGTGCACAGGGCGGCTATCTCAACGACCCAGAGGTCAACGACTACCTCAATGAACTCGGCTACCGGATGGTGGCCAGCACGCCCGATGTGAAGCAGGATTTCGAGTTTTTCGCGGTCCCGGACCCGCAGATCAACGCCTTCGCGCTGCCGGGGGGCTTCATCGGATTTCATACCGGCCTCATCCTGCTTGCCCAGAACGAATCCGAACTGGCCAGCGTGATGGCCCACGAAATCTCGCACGTCACCCAACGCCACATGTCGCGGATGGTGGCCAGCCAGAAAGATTCGATGCTGGTGTCGCTGGCCGGCCTGGCGCTGGCCATCCTCGCGGCCCGAGCCGGCGGCGTCAATTCGCGCGACGGCGTGTCGGCGGCCATCGCGGGCTCCCAGGCATTGATGATCCAGAACCAGCTCAACTTCACGCGCGAGAACGAATACGAAGCCGATCGCGTGGGTTTCCAGCGCCTGGTGGCGGCGGGTTTCGACCCCAACGGCGCGGCGGCCTTCATGCAGCGCCTGCAACGGTCCACGCGGTTCGTCGAAGGCAACACGCCGTCGTACCTGCGCACCCACCCGATCTCCTACGAACGGATCGCCGAAGCCCAGGCGCGCGCGCAGGATGTGCCATACAAGCAAGTGCCCGATCCGCTCGACTTCCACCTGGTCCGCGCGTTGCTCAAGAGCTACCAGGGCAGCTCGCGCGAGACGGTCGTGACGTTTGAAGTGGCGCTGCGTGACAAGCAATACAACAACGAGATCGCCGAACGCTACGGACTGGTCGCCGCGTTGCTGCGTGACAAGAAGATCGCGCGTGCCAAGATCGAGATGGCGAAGCTCGAGAAGATCGCCCCGCCGCATCCGATGTTCGAGGCGATGGCCGGGCAGCTCCTGATGGCCGCGGAAGACTATCCGGCGGCGGCGGCGCGCTTCGAGGCTGCGCTGCTGCGCTATCCCAACAAGAAGCAGCTGATCTACGACTTCCCGGAGGCCCTGCTGAAGGCCAAGCGCCCGGCCGAGGCCACCGCGTTTCTCGACCTGCAGTTGAAGCGCTTCCCGGAAGACGGGCTGCTGCATCGCATCGCCGCGCGCGCCTACGCCGACCAGAACATGCGGTTGAAGCAGCACGAGCATCAGGGCGAGTACTACGCGTGGGCCGGCAACCTGCCGCTGGCGGTCGACCAGTTCGAACTGGCGATCAAGGCCGGCGATGGCGACTTCTACCAGATCTCCGTGGTCGAGACGCGGTTGCGCAAAGTGCGCTCGGACATGGCCGAGCTGCAGCGCAACGGCTACGGTCGCTCCGGTTGATCCCCCTGCCTTCTTCCGGTGATGCGTCCCGTGACCGACGCAGCACCACACTCGTCTCGAACGAAAGACCAAGGTAACGCGGTTGGCAAATTCTCCTGTTTCTGCATGGCGCCGCTTCGGCCTGCCGCTGCTCATCCTGCTCGTGCTGGCTGGCGCGGGGTACGCCGCGTGGCGCCAGTTCGGCCCCGCGTCCAAGGCGGTCGAATTCCGTTTCGCGAAGATCGAGCGTGGCGCCATCACGTCCGTCGTCTCCGCCTCGGGCACGCTCAATGCCGTCACCACGGTGCTGGTCGGCTCGCAGATCTCGGGCCAGATCAAGGAACTGAAAGTCGACTTCAATTCCGTCGTCAAGCAGGGCGACCTGCTCGCGCGCATTGATCCCGAGACCTACGAGATCCGCGTGCGCCAGGCCGAGGCCGACCTCGAAGCCGCGCGCACGTCGATGCTGCAGAAGCAGAGCGATGCCGCTGCGCAGCGGTCGCAGGCCTTGCGGGCGCGCATCACCTACGACGACGCCAAGCGCGACCTCGACCGCAAGCAGTCGCTGGTTGAAAAGGGCTTCATCTCCGGCGCGGAAGTCGACAAGGCCCGCTTCACCGAGCAAGGCACAAACGAGGCCATCCGCACCGCAGATGCGCAGACCAAGTCGGCCGAAGCCCAGATCGCCAACGCCGCGGCCGTGGTGAAGCAGCGCGAGGCCGCGCTGGCCGCCGCGCGCAACGATCTCGCCAAGACCGCCATCACGGCGCCGGTGGATGGCATCGTCATCTCGCGGCAGATCGACGCGGGCCAGACCGTAGCCGCGAGCCTCAACACGCCCACACTCTTTACGATCGCCCGCGACCTGCGCGAAATGCAGGTGGAAGTGGCGATCGACGAGTCGGACATCGGCAAGCTGAAGGCCGAGCAGCGCGTCACGTTCACCGTCGATGCGTTTGCCGGCCGCACGTTCGAAGGCCGCGTGCGCCAGATCCGCAAGGCGGCGCAGACGGTGCAGAACGTCGTCACCTATACGGTGGTCGTGGACACGCCCAACGCCAACCTGCTGCTGGTTCCGGGCATGACCGCCAACGTGCGGATCATCGCCGACAGCCGCGACAACGTGCTGAAGGTGCCCAATGCCGCGTTGCGCTGGCGTCCCGCGGGCGCGGCAGCCGCCAGAGACGACGCCGCCCCTGCCGGTGGAGGCGGCGGTCCGGCGGGCGGCGGCGATGCGCAGGCGCGCCGGCAGAAGCTCGTCACGGATTTGAAGCTCGACGCCAGCCAGCAGGCGCGCCTCGACGAAATCTTCAGTGAACTGCGCGGCCGGATGATGGAACTGCGCGAGGTGCCGGAGGCCGACCGCCGCGGGCGCGGCGAGCGCATCCGCGCCGATGTGCGCCAGAAGATCAACTCGATGCTCAACGACGAGCAGAAGAAGCAGTATGCAGATATCGTCGCCTCGGAAACGGGCCGCGCGGCCACGGGAAGTGGTCGTGTATTCGTCACTGCGGAGGCGAAGCCGGTGGAAGTACGGCTGCGCCTCGGCCTCACCGACGGCAACGCCACCGAAGTCGTCAGCGGCGATGTCAAGGAAGGCACCGAAGTCATCGTCGGCACGGTCGCCACCGGCGGCGCGGCCAGGTCCGGTCCGGCCGGCGGCGCGCCGCGCCTGCCCTTCTGACCGGACGTGCGATGGCACTGATCGAGACACGACAACTCACCAAGGTCTATCACTTGGGCGAGACAGAGGTCCGCGCGCTGGCCGGCGTATCGATCGATGTGGCCGAGGGCGAGTTCGTTGCCGTGATGGGGCCCTCTGGTTCAGGCAAGTCCACATTCATGAATCTGGTCGGCTGCCTCGATGTGCCGACATCGGGTGAATACCGCTTCAACGGCGAGGACGTCGCGGGCCTGTCCACCGATGCGCTGGCCGGCATCCGCAACCGGTCGATCGGCTTCGTGTTCCAGCAGTTCAACCTGTTGCCGCGCACCAGCGCGCTGGCCAACGTGGAATTGCCATTGCTGTATGGCGGCGTGCCGCCGGCGGAGCGCCGCGAACGGGCACAACGCACGCTGGAACAGGTGGGCCTCGCCAATCGCGCCGATCATCATCCGGCGCAGTTGTCTGGCGGCCAGCAGCAACGCGTGGCCATTGCGCGTGCACTCGTCAACGACCCGAAATTGATCCTGGCCGACGAGCCCACTGGCGCCCTCGATTCGATGACCAGCCTTGAAGTGATGGCTCTGCTGCAGCAATTGAACCGCGACGACGGCATTACGATCGTGCTGGTGACGCACGAACATGACGTCGCCAAGTTCACATCGCGCCTCCTCACTTTCCGCGACGGCAAACTGGTGTCGGACACGCGCAATCCGCCCGCGGATGCCGCCGCCGCACTGGCCGCGCGACGTGCTGAAGACGCGACGGTGCCCGCATGAATTTCCTGGCCACCCTGCGTGTCGCCTTGGCCGCACTGCGTGTGAACAAGCTGCGCTCGGCGTTGACCATGCTCGGAATCATCATCGGCGTGGGTGCGGTCATCACGATGGTCGCCGTCGGTGCCGGCGCGCAGGCGCGCGTCGAGGACCAGATCAAGAGCCTCGGTTCCAACCTCATCATCGTGCTGTCGGGCAACTTCATGGCAGGCGGCGCGCGCCACGGTTCCGGCACGCAACTGACGATCACCGAGGATGACGCCTACGCGATGATGCGCGAGGTTGAGGGCATTCAAGTGGCAGCGCCCATTTTGCGTGGCAGCGGCCAGGTGGTGTTCGGCAACAGCAACTGGGCGACGCAGATCCAGGGCACGTCGCCGGAGTATCTCGAGACGCGGCAGTGGGAAGTGGGGAGCGGCAAGGCCTTTGACCAATCGCATGTCGACGCCGCCGCCAAGGTCGTGCTGCTGGGGCAGACGGTGGCGCGCTCGCTCTTTGGCGAGGCCGATCCGGTCGGCGAGACCGTGCGCATCCGCCGCGTGCCGCACACGGTGATCGGCGTGCTCGAAAGGAAAGGCCAGAGCATGGTTGGCCAGGACCAGGACGACACGGTGCTGATCCCGATCACCACGGCGCGCAAGCGGGTGCTGGGCGGACAGCAAGTCAAGAGCCGCAACGTGGGCTCCATTACCGTGCGTGTGCGTGATGGCGCCGATATGGCCGTCACCGAACAGGAGATGCGCGACCTGATGCGGCAGCGGCACAAGCTGGCTGCCAACCAGGAGGATGACTTCTTCCTGCGCAACCTGTCCGAAGTGCTGGCGGCGCAGGAAGCATCGTCAAAGGTGCTCGCCTATTTGCTGGCCGCCATCGCGTCGGTGTCGCTGGTGGTCGGCGGCATCGGCATCATGAACATCATGCTGGTCTCCGTCACTGAGCGCACGCGCGAGATCGGCTTGCGGATGGCCGTGGGCGCGCGCGGCCGCGACATCCTGACGCAGTTCCTCGTCGAAGCCGTCACGCTGGCGTTGATCGGCGGCCTGATCGGCATCGTCATCGGTGCCATTGCGTCGATGGCGGTCGGCCAATTTGCCGGATGGCGCACCGAAGTCAGTATCGCGTCCGTGGTGCTGGCGGTCGGATTCTCCGGCGCCATCGGCGTGTTCTTCGGGTTCTACCCCGCGCGCACCGCATCGCGGCTGGCGCCGATCGACGCGTTGCGGCACGAATAGTGCGATCGCGTCGGCCTTTCCTGTTCCTGTAGGCGGGGCTTCAGCCTCGCGGGGTCAATGCCGCGACATACCCGCGAGGCTGAAGCCTCGCCTACATGGCCCTTATCCGGCAGTCGTTCCTACCTGTCGTTTCCGACAGCGTCAACCGCGTGGGCCAGGACATTTATTGGCTTTCGAATCAATTTGTTGCGCCGACTTGCCCCTGTATACGGACCAAATGGCTAGCGCGCGGGCTAGCGTTTCAATCTTGGTCGGCGTTTACTAATATTTCCTAGGGCCAGTGCCCCAAATTTGTCCCCAAATTGGCGAACGCTGTGTACGCTATCGTGCGACGGCACGAGCGGCACCGCGCGTGGGCGCCACAATAGTTTGATCTGCGCAGGAGGAGCGATGGCGTTGGTTCAGTGCCGCGAATGCGGCCATCAGATGAGTAGCACTGCGAAGTCGTGTCCAAGTTGCGGAGCTGCACCGCGAAAGCGGACCAGCGTGGTTACGTGGTTTGTCTTGGGCCTCATCGGCTTTTCCGTAGCGATGAGCTTCTTTGTTGGGCGCGACGACCCGAGTGGCACAACTCCGAGCAAAGTAACCTCGATCCCCGTCACTTTGGCGCCGTCACAGCAATTCGAAGCCATGGCGGCCAAGCGCAAGGAACGCGAGGATGCATTCGCTCCGGTTAGCGCCAAGGTCATAGCCGAAATGAAGCGGTTGGTCGCTGCTAAAAAATACCAAGCAGCGCTCGACTTTGGTGACCCTTACTTCGATGTCGCCAACCCAGAATTCAAAGCCTCTTATG
>Ga0163153_10004873_pt1 | contig 16425 bp, 15 predicted proteins | sample OliLakLV19MP6IB1_FD_148629 | JGI IMG/M metagenome (GOLD analysis project Ga0163153, IMG submission 148629) | Freshwater microbial mat bacterial communities from Lake Vanda, McMurdo Dry Valleys, Antarctica - Oligotrophic Lake LV.19.MP6.IB-1 | ecosystem: Environmental > Aquatic > Freshwater >... | reverse complement strand
ACCTGCGGTGCGGCCGGGAGCGCCAGCGCCAGGGTTATGGCGATGGACACGATGAAGGTGTTCGTCTGGTTCGATATACTCATGAGCGAACTCCCTATTTACGCGAGCGCGCAGGTCGATGCGACCCCGGCGGTACAATCGCGTTTCGGCGGCGCGTTGAAAGGCCTTGGCTGCCCTCCGACAGGCTCAGGGCGAACGGGAAATCGCGTTGTCCGCGCGCCTGTGCTCGAATCGCGGCCATGATCCTCGCTGCGTCGATCGGTGAACAATTGCAGGCGTTTGCCGCGTGTCATCCCGAGGACACGACCGCCCTGCAGGAGATGCTCGCGCTGGCCGCGCGCGCCGCGGAGCCGTGCTCGCGCGCTCACTTCGACCCGGGTCACTTCACCGCTTCGGCCTGCATCCTGTCGCCTTCAGGCGACGAGGTCCTGCTCGTCCACCACGCCAAGCTCGAGCGCTGGCTGCAGCCGGGTGGGCATATCGAGTTGGAAGACGCGACTCTACTTGGCGCCGCGCAGCGCGAGGTGTTCGAGGAATGTGGGGTGGCGCCGCGGGCGCCCGTCGGAGCCTTGGTGGCGCCGATCGATCTCGACATCCACGCAATCCCCGCGCGCGGCCCTGAGCCGCGCCATTTGCACTTCGACGTCCGCTACGGCTTCGTCGCCGACCCGGATGCCGCGGTCATCCGCAGCGCCGAGTCGCATGCCGTACGCTGGTTCCGCGTCGAGGCCATCGCCGCGCTCGGCGTCGATGCGAGCGCCCAGCGCATGATCGCGCGCTGCCGGCGGGCGCTGGGCCACGCGCTCCCGCTGCGCGGCGGGAGCGCGTGACCGTTGGATTCGCTTACTTCGCCCGCGCCAGCTCGGCGTCGATGATTTTCTTGAACTCCTCGAACGGCTGCGCGCCGGTCAGGGTGCGGCCATTGATGAAGAACGCCGGCGTGCCGGTGACGCCGACGGCGGCGCCCGCCGCGATGTCCACGTCGACCGCCTCCTTGTGCTTACCGGAATCGAGACAGCTGTCGAATACCTTCGCATCGGCGACAATCCCCTTGGCCAACGCCTTGAGGCTCGCATCAGTCAGGTCACCGACGGTGAACAGTTTGGCGTGCATCTCCCAGAACTTGCCCTGATCCTCGGCGCAACGCGCGGCCTGGGCCGCCTTGTGCGCATTCGCGTGGAAATCGAGCGGGAAGTCGCGATGGGCGAAGCGCACCTTGTCCTTGTAGGCTTCGAGCACCTGCAGCACGGTCTCCTCGGCGCGCTGGCAGAACGGGCACTCGTAATCCGAGAACGAGATGATCGTCACTGGCGCGTTCGCCGGCCCCTTCAGCGGACGGCCACCAGCGTCGATCTCGACAGTCGGCGGCAGCAGCATCACCTCGACGCCGTACTTCTCACGCAAGCCGGCGAGAAACTCGGCCTGCACTCCGGCCGCGCGCTGCGCCTTCGCGTACTCGGCGAGTTGATCCTTCACCTCCTCGAACGTGCCCTCGATCTGTTCCTTGTACTGCTCGTAGATCGCCTTGACGTCCTCTTCCGTAGGCGCCGGAATCTTGTCCTCGACTTCGGTCTTGAAAAGCTCGGCGGCGGGGATCCCGCGCGCCTTCGCTTCGCGCCCGAAGAGCTCCCCCTTGATGAGTTCGTCGAGACCGCCACTGAGCGCCGTGTAGCGCTGCGAGTCGATTTCGATCAGTTGGGCCCGCACCCTCTTTTCGACCTCTTCCAGCGAGATCGCACGGTCGCCGACCTTGGCCACGGTTTCCGCCTGCGCCGTCGAGCCGACGAGCACGACGGCGAGAGCGAACATCATTTTTCGCATCGAAACATCCCTTCAGGTGTGATTTTGGGAAGACTACGGGGGCGGACGTGGCTCGTCAACGCGCCGGCAGGGTACATTCGCCGTCTAGCCCGGCGATCCATTCGCGCAAAACTGCAACCGCCTCCCGGTGCACCCGCGTGCGGCCGAGTTCCGGCATACGCAAGACCGGCTCGGTCGACTCGACGCGGAAGAGCAAGATCGAGTTGTCCGGCGCGCCGGGATCGACGATGTGCGGCCGACCGCCCGTGCCCTGCGCCGCCGCGGTGGGGTTCTTGCACACGCCGAGCCGCAATCGATCGTCCTCGAAGACACCGAGGTAGACACCCGTCGGTCGCCCCGCGCCGGCCGGGTTGTGGCAATGCGCGCAGTTGACGTCGAGATAGGCGCGCGCACGCTCCGCCACGCTGCCGCTGCTGGGGTCGCCCAGCACCGGCGCCCGCGGCAGGGTGGCCGCCGGGCCCGGCAAGCCGACGAGAATCCCCAGCTCCGCCCAGTGCTCGAGCTGGTTCGCCTCGCCGTCGACGTAAGCGAATGTCTTGTTCAGGTTGCGCGCCTTCGGGCCGAGCGGGGCGATGGCCACGCCGTCGGCCTCGTGGCAGGTGCGGCAGTGGTTGGCGTTCGGGACCTCAAACAACGACACGAACGGTTCGCCGCTTGCGTCGATCGAGGAAACCGGCACCCGTGCGCCCGTCAACTTGAGCCGGGCATCACGCTCGTCGGCGTCCCAGAGATACGGCAGCCCGACCCAGCCATCGGGACGGTGCACGAGCAGTCTGGTTTCGATGAGATCCTCGCCGCCGTCCGGGTCGCGCTCGTCGAACGGCATCGCGAAGGTCTTGACGATCACCGTGCCGACCGGAAAGGCGAAACGGTCGCGCTCGGCGTAGCGCGCGACCGTGCCGGGCGGAAGCCAAACGAATCGGTGCTTCACCGCGCCATCGGCGTAGAGTTCGGTATTGAGGTCGTAGGGAACGACTCCTGCATTGGGCAGCTGACGGCGCGGATCGCCGACGAACAAGCGGTAGCTCGACAGCCGCTCGCAGGCGGGTTGGTTCGGGTCGAAGCTGACGCCCTCGCCCGGCAGGATGGTGCAGCGCTCGTCGGTGACGACGCAGGGTGGCCCCTGGCAACCGCCCAGCGCCGCGCTGAGCGCCGCGACGAGCTCGTCGACGGTGACCTCGCCGTCACCATCGCCGTCGCCCGCGTTACACGCCGTGGGCGGCAACTGGCCGAGACCGACGCCGACGAGTACCACGACTTCGTCGACGGTGACGCTGCAGTCGGCATTGCAGTCGCCGGCACAACTCTGCGCTGCAGCGACCGACGCCGTCAGCTGCAGCGCCAGTACAATCGCGGCGCTACGGCCGCGCCCCCAGCTCATCCCGGCGACGGGGCGAGGATCGCAAGGACGAGCAAGCGCTCGTCGCCATCGTTGCGGATGCCGTGCGGCACGCCCTCGGGCGCGACCAGCATGACCCCGGGGTTCATCGCGACATCACTGGCTTCGAGCAGGAAACGGCCGCGGCCCTGCAGAACGTGGTAGACCTTGTCCATTCCCGCGTGCGCGTGCAGGGCGTGCTCCTGCCCGGGCTCGAATGCGTTGAGGCCGACCAGGATCCGCGCGGAGCGGAAGATCGTGCTCTTGCCCATCTTGTCCGGCGACCAGACGGCGACGTCCTCGGGACGAATCGGCGTGGGATGATCCATGCCGCGCACCCTACCTCAAGCGACGCCGCGTGGGCCAGCAAGCCTGTTCAGCTGCTCAAACTTCCATCACTCCTAATGGCATTCGCTTAGGAATTTCGCGGCCGCTAAAGAACATTTGAGCAAAAAATAATGCCATATTTCTTTGGAAAACCGCATTGCAGGCGATTTTCGACCCTAAAAGTGCTTCTCGGGAGCATGTTGGCAAATTGCCCCGGTTTTCGTTCTCCAAACCAGTCAAGAGGTCAAGCCGAAAGATCCACCGTCGAGCTTTCGCCTAGATTCGCATCGGATTTGGTGACCTTTCGGCAATCGCCCGAATCAAAGCGAATGCCATTGCAGCGGAGCCTCCGCGTTCGTGCTGAGCTTGTCGACGTTCGTGCGGGGGCGCGGAATCCTGCACCAAACGTGGATTCCCGCGTTCGCGGGAATGACGGAACTGGGGTGCACAGGGATTCTTGAGAGGCGCCTAGGGTCCTTTGCTCGTGGGAGTTCGTTCGCGATGAGCGCCCGACTTCTCGCCCGACTTCCCTTTCCCCGCCGGGCCTGTGCTATGGGGTCGAAGATGCTCGCAGCTCGTCTTCCATGACCGATTTCCGCAGCTCACTCAGTGCGCTGCTCGTCGCGGCCTGCGCACTCGTTTCCCTCGGCGCCTGTGCGCCCGCGCCGGACGCCGAACCCGCCGCGACCAGGCTCCGCTTCGTCGTCGTCTCGCACGGCCAGGCGGGCGACGCGTTCTGGTCCGTCGTCGCCAACGGCGCCGAACGCGCCGCGCATGATCTCGGCGTCGACGTCAGCTACCAGTCGCCCGGTCGCTTCGATGTCGTCGCCATGAGCCAGCTCATCGATGCGGCCGTCGCCTCTCAGCCGGACGGACTCGTCGTCAGCATCCCCGATGCCGTGGCTCTCGCCCCCAGTATTCGCCGTGCGATCGCCGCCGGAGTGCCCGTCATCTCGATGAACTCGGGCGACGAGATGTCCGCGTCTCTCGGTGCAGTGGCCCACGTCGGCCAGCCCGAGCGCGAGGCCGGCGAGGCCGGTGGCGCGCGTTTCGCGAGCGCTGGCGTGCGTCACGCCCTGTGCGTGAATCATGAAGTCGGCAACAGCGCTCTCGACCTGCGCTGCCGGGGCTTTCAAGATGCGATTGAAGCCGGCGGCGGCCGCGCCGAGGTGCTCGCGGTCACCGCGGCCGACCCGACCGATACGCAGCAGCGCGTCGCCAACGCACTTGCGGCTGACCCCACCGTTGACGCGGTATTCACACTGGGCCCGCCTGCCGCGCTGCCAACGTTGCGTGCGGTCCAAGCGAGCGCGCGCCGCGCTGCGATCACCATGGCCACCTTCGACCTCTCGCCCGAAGTCCTGAACGCGGTCGCCGCCGGGGAAATGGCCTTCGCGATCGACCAACAGCAATACCTGCAGGGCTACCTGCCGATCGTCTTCCTTGCGCAGTATCGCGCGACCGGCACGATCCCGGGCGGCGGTGCGATCATCCGCACCGGTCCCGGATTCGTCACCCGCGACCACGCCGCGCGCGTCATCGAGTTGAGCGAGCAGGGGCTTCGGTAGCGCAGGCGCACCCGATGATGGCGACGAACGGACCCAGAGCGCGTGCCCGCGCCCTGCTGCGACGGCCTGAACTCGGCGCGGTCGCCGGCGTCATCTTGGTGTGGATCTTCTTCGCGCTCGTCGCCGGCGACCGCGGCTTCCTCTCGTGGCGCGGCACCGCGAGCTACCTCGAAGTCGCCTCCGAACTCGGCATTCTCGCCGTGGCCGTCTCCTTGTTGATGATCGGCGGCGAGTTCGATTTGTCGATCGGCTCGATCATCGGCCTCGCCGGCATGACCGTCGTGTTGCTGACCGAGGAAGCCGGCCTCCACCTATGGGCGGCGATCGCCGTGGCGTTCGCGCTCAGCCTCGCAGTCGGTCTGGCCAACGGTTATCTCGTCGTCCGCACCCGCCTGCCGTCGTTCATGGTCACCCTCGCCACGATGTTCATCCTGCGCGGCGTTACGATCGGCGTCACCCGTGCCTGGACCGGCCGTACCCAGATCGGCGGCATCGGCGACGCGGCCGGGTACGCGACGGCACAGGCGCTGTTCGCCGGCGACGTGGGCGGCTTGGCGGTATCGGTTTTCTGGTGGCTGGGTCTGGCCGGTTTGGCGACATGGGTGCTGCTGCGCACGCCGCTTGGAAATTGGATCTTCGCATCGGGCGGCGGCGCCGACGCCGCGCGCAACCTGGGCGTCCCCGTGGCGCGCGTGAAGATACTCCTGTTTCTCATCACCGCTGCGGCGGCGTGCTTGGTCGGCGTGATCCAGGTGGTGAAGTTCGGCGGCGCCGACACCTTGCGCGGCGAGATGCAGGAGTTCCGCGCGATCGTCGCGGCCGTGATCGGCGGCACTTTGCTCACCGGCGGCTACGGCTCGGCGATCGGCGCCGTCCTCGGCGCGCTGATCTTCGGCATGGTGCGCCAGGGGATCGTGTTCACCGGCGTCAACGCCGACTGGTTCCAGGTGTTCCTCGGCGCGATGCTGCTGGCCGCCGTGTTGTTCAACGATTACCTGCGCCGCAAGGCTGCTGCCGATGACTGAGGCAGACGGTCCGCTCGTCGAGTTGCGTTCCGTGTCGCAACGCTTCGGCAACATCGAGGCCCTGTGCGATGTCTCGCTGACGATCGCAGCCGCGGAAGTCACCTGTCTCCTCGGCGACAATGGCGCCGGCAAGTCGACGCTGATCAAGATCCTATCGGGGGTGCATCCGCCGAGCGCCGGCACGATGTTCGTCGCCGGCAGGCCGGTACGTCTCGCTTCGCCGCGGGAGGCAATCGAGCTCGGGATCGCCACCGTCTACCAGGATTTGGCGATGGTCCCGCTGATGAGCGTGTGGCGCAACTTCTTCCTCGGCGCCGAGCCGGCGCGCCACGTGCTCGCGCCGCTCGACATCGAGGCGTGCGAGCGCATCGTGCGCGCGGAAATGGCGCGGATGGGGATCGCGATCCATGACGTGCACCAGCCCGTCGGCACCCTCTCCGGCGGCGAACGCCAGTCGCTGGCGATTGCGCGGGCGATCTACTTCGGCGCCCGGGTGCTGGTCCTCGACGAGCCGACGGCCGCACTCGGCGTGACCCAAACCGCCGTCGTCCTCGAGCAGATCCGCGCCGCGTGCGAGCGCGGCGTCGCGGTGGTGTTCATCACCCACAACCCGCTCCACGCGCACGCGGTCGGCGACCACTTCGTCGTACTGCAGCGCGGTCGCGTCCACGACAGCCATCGCCGCGGTGCGCACACGGCGGAGCAACTCGCGCGGCTGATGGCCGGCGCCGGACAGTTGCCGGTGCCGGGGGTTCCTTCGCCGCGCGGCACGGCTTAGTATCGCCGCAGCCATGAACGCCCAGACGATCCGCAATACGCTCATCAGCCTCGCCGTAGGCGCGCTGTTCCTCTACCTCGCCTTTCGCAACGTGCCGCTCGACGACCTCGGCGTGGCGCTGCGCCAGTTCAACCTCTGGTACCTGCTGCCCGCGGTCGCCGTCAGTCTGACGATGCAGGTCTTTCGCGCCTGGCGCTGGCAGCTCGAGCTGCAACCCCTCGAGCGCATCCGACTCGGCAAGCTCTGGGTCATCATCAGCGTCGCGTACATGGCGATCAACGTGCTGCCCGCGCGTATCGGCGAGTTCGTCCGCCCCTGGCTCCTGGCTCGGCGCTCGACGGTGACGTTCTCCAACGTCGTCGGCAACCTCGTGATCGAGAAAACCCTCGACTCGATGTGCATCCTCTTCTTCATCCTCGTCGGCCTGACGACGACGCCGAATCTTCCCGATTGGGTGCGCCTCGGAGCACGCGTTCCCGCAGTCGCCGCGGTTGCGCTCGCCGTGCTCGTCGGCTTGCTCTACTTCAAGGGCGAACCGTTCGTGGACCGCTGGGTAATCGGCAGGTTGCCCGAGAAGTTCGGCGCCGGCCTGCAACGGGTTTTACGTTCCATCCTCGACGGTATGCGCATCCTGCCGGACGGCAGGCTGCTGGCGCTCGTGTTCGCGGTATCGCTCGCGTACTGGTCGCTGCCGATCCTGTCGAGTTGGATCGCGATCCTCGCGTTCGGCTTCGACCTGCCCTTCAACGCGGCGCTGATCGTCTTCATCTTCATCGGTTTCGGCACCGCGCTACCGAACGCGCCGGGGATGATCGGCACCTATCAGTACGCCTGCATCCTCGCGCTCGGCTTGTTCGGCGTCGGTCAGGCAGATGCGCTTGCCTACGGCCTGGTGCTCAATGCGATCCAGCTCGCCACCCTGATCGGCCAGGGGCTCGTCGCCCTGCCCCTCGCCGGAGTCACGCTGAGCGACTTCCAACGAGCCCGCGCCGAGTACGGAACGAAGGACACGACGGCACACTGAATCCGCGCCGGCGACGGCCAAATGCGTCCGGCCGATTCGCTCCCAATGACCGCGCTGATGGGCTAGAGAACGCACCATCCTCCGGAGGTGCTTGGTCCATGAGCCGCCTGTCGTCGTCCTTCCTGCAGCGAATTGCCGCTGCACTCTGCCTGCTCGTTCTGACGAGCGGCACGTCGCGACGCGTCGCCGCGCACGGTCTGCACGGTCACATCCACGTGACCGGCTGGGCCATCGAGAACCTGCCGCCGGGCGAGCTGCGCGACCTCTTCGACGATCCCGACGTCTTTCACGCCGCGCTGAGCGGGGCGATGTTCCCGGACACAGGTTATGCTCTCGATCGGCCTGCCGCGCGCGAGTACGCCGAACACTCGCATTGGGAGCCGTTCATCGAAAACTTCATCCAGCACGTCCGCGTGACCTACGGACCCACCTACGAGACCAAGGAGGAGAAGATGCTCATCGCCTTTCTCCTCGGTTGCGCCGCGCACGGCCTGCAGGACGAACTCTTCGATTCCGTTTTTTTGTACGAAACGGAAGAGCGCGACGGCAACGGCCAAGACATCACCGACCCCGGCACCGATGGGTTCCTCGTCCTCGACGGACTCTTCCGCCTCCTGCCCGAAGACTACTTTCCGATCGACGAGGTGTTGCCGCTCTATCAGCCGCTCAACCAGCCGATCGACCGGGCGCTCATCGAGGAGCACGTCCGCACCGTCCGTAACGCCTACGTCAACGAGCTTCTCGGCACCCGCATAGCAGCCGGCTTCGGCCAGCGCGCGCTCTCGCAGATCCCGTGGGCCGCGGAGAACTACCTCGACCCGAGTGTACCCGGCAGCCTCGCCGCGGAGATCGTGCCCACGTTGCGTCACATGCAAGCGCTCTGGGAGCGCCTGCACGGGCGCTTCGACGAAGGGAACCTCGTCGTCCACGCCTGGCCCGACGCGCCTCGGCGACTGCGCTCCGCGCAACACCAGCAGGTGGCGAGTTGGGTCACCTTGATCTTCGGCAAAGGCGTCGCCCAGAACAGCGCGACCGCATCCCTGTTCGATGCCGGCGGCACGCCACACCCATTCGACTTGCGCTACACGCGCTGGGGCGGGACCTCGCGCTTGATCCGCTTCCTCCCGACCGACGATTACGTGCCAGGCGGTTTCTACACGGCGATCCTCGAAGCAGGGGCAACGCTGGTCGACGGGTCGACCACGACGCACCACCACGAGCATACGTTCCAGGTCGAGTGCGATCCGAACGACCCTCTGGCCGGCACCGACGAGGACGGCCAATGCGAACCCGTCGTCGTCACGGATGATCCGGTGATCGCTTTACCCGAACCGACGGCGACGCGGTCGGCGACTGCGACAGCCAGTCCAAGCGCGACGACTACCACTGAGGCGACGTCCACGCCGATTCCGAGCGCGACAGCGACCGTGGTCGCTTCCGCCACGCACACCGCGGTCGCCACCAACACGATTGCGCCGACGAACACCGCCGTGCCCGCGGCGACGCACACGGCGACGACCACCAACACGCTCGCGCCGACGGCGACGTACACCCCTAATCCGACGCACACCTTCACGCCGACGACGGCGCCCTTTCGCAACGACGATGACGGCGACTCCTGCCGGATCGCGCCGAGCGGACCGACTTCGTCACGCGGACTCGCCTTGCTGCTGATCGGCGCGGCCTTGCTCGTGGGCGGCCGCCGGCGGCACGTCGGGAAACGGTGATGCTGACCAAGTCCGCAACCCAACTCGCGGCGGCGATCCGCGCTGGAGAAGTCACCTCGGTCGCGGTGGTGCAGGCGCACTACGCCTACGTCGACGAGGTCAATCCGAAACTCAACGCGATCATCTTCCAACGTCGCGATGCAGCTCTGGCGGAAGCGCAGGCGGCCGACGATGCGCTGGAGACGGCCCGCGCGCAAGGAACGATCGCGGCGCTGCCGCCGCTCCTCGGCGTGCCTTGCACGATCAAGGAGAACTTCGCCTTCGCCGGCACGCCGCAGACCTGCGGCCTGCTCGCCCGTGCGCACATCGTCAACGACAACGATGCGACCGCGGTCGCCCGCTTGCGCGCCGCCGGCGCCATCCCGCTCGGAGTGACGAATACATCCGAATTGTGCATGTGGATGGAGAGTTTCAACAAGGTCTACGGCATCACCAATAACCCCTACGACCAGACGCGCACGGTCGGCGGTTCGTCCGGCGGCGAAGGGGCGATCGTCGGCAGTGGCGCATCGCCGTTCGGGCTCGGCGCCGACATCGGCGGTTCGATCCGCATGCCCGCGTTCTTCAACGGAGTCTTCGGCCACAAGCCGTCGCCGCTGTTGATCCCGAACGAGGGCCAATACCCCGCGGCTCGTGGTGAGGCCGATCGCTTCCTCGGCACCGGACCATTGTGCCGCCGCGCCGAGGACCTCGAGCCGCTGGTACGCATCCTTGCCGGCGACCAGGCGCACCGCCTGCAGGATCCGGCGGGTGTCGATTTCGCGCGCATCCGGGTGCTCACCGTCGAGCCCGAACGCGGGCCGCGGATGAGTGCCGACCAGCACGGCGCTCGCGACCGCGCGGTGCAGGCGCTGTGCGCGCGCGGCGCGCGGCACGAGGCACTCGATGTGCCCGAGCTGGGCAAGGCCTTCGACATCTGGGCGGCGATGCTCTCCGAAGCCGACCACGCGAATAGCTTCTCCGACATGATGTTCGGCACCCGTCATCCGCTGCGCGCGATGCGCGAGCTGGTGCGGTTGATGATCGGGCGCTCGCCGCACACGTTGCCGTTGGTGTTGCTGGCTGCCGGCGAACGCATGGCGGAACTCGCGCCGCGGCGGCATCGCCGGTTGGTGCAGACGGGCAAGGACATGCGCGCGCGTCTGCACGAGTGGCTCGGCGCCGACGGCGTGCTCGTGCACCCGCCGTACCCGACGGTAGCGCCACGGCACTACAAGGCCTTGTGGCCGCCGTTCAACTTCGTTCACTGCGCCATCTTCAACACGATGGAAGTGCCGGCCACCTGTGTGCCGATGGGACTCGACGGCGCCGGTATCCCGACCGGCGTGCAGATCATCGCCGCACCGGAGTACGACCATCTCGGCATTGCCGCCGCCCTCGCCCTGGAGACCGATATCGGCGGCTGGATCCCCCCATGGCAAGCCAACGCGGCGCCATTCATCAGTCCGTTGAGAATCCCTGCTCCGACGTAATTCCGTCGTTGCCGCGAATTCGAGAATCCAAGATCGGTGCGGGATTCCGGACCCTCGCTTCCGCGCGAGCGACGCAACGCGGCTCGAGCACAGTCTGCAAACGAGCTGTTACTCCCGCACCCCAAGCCCCGCAACCCGCACCCCGCTTGACGCCCCGCCCGCGATCGGCACAGTCTGAGCGGCAGGAGTCTGCGTCATGAGAATCGGTCGGTACGACAATCCCTACAAGTGCGTCTCCTTCGACGCGATCTCGCCGCGGGTGCGGCAGGAGCCAGTGACCCTCGAAGCGGCGGACGGTGGCCTGAGCAGCGGCGTGCTGTATGCCACCACGCGACACCGCACCGTCGTCTGCTTCATGCACCCCAAGGCGGACATGAGCCGGCACTATGCGATTCCCGGCGTCGTCGATGCCGGCTTCGCTGCTTTCGGCCAGAACAGCCGCTGGCTCAACAACGACGAACTCTGCGTTCACGAGGCGCTGCTGCTCGATGTCGCCGCCGGGATCCAACACCTCCGCGCGATCGGCTTCGAGCACATCATTCTCGTCGGCAACAGCGGTGGCGGCTCGCTCTACGGCTTGTATCAGGCGCAGGCGACGACCTCGCCGCCGGGACGGCTCACCCATACGCCGGCGGGCGATTCGCTCGATCTGAACGAATACGACCTGCCGCCCGCCGACGGGTTCATCCACCTTGCCGCGCATCTCGGCGAGGGGAGGATCCTCATGTCGATGATCGACCCATCCGTCACCGATGAGGCCGACCCGTTGTCGTGCGACCCGGCGCTCGACCCGTTCAATCCCGACAACGGATTCCACCAGCCGCCCGCGACGAGCCATTACGCGCCGGCCTTCGTCGAGACGTATCGCGACGCCCAGCGCGCGCGAATCGAGCGCATCGACAACCTAGCGCGCGCCTCGCTCGCGCGGCGCGAAGAGGCGCGCACCGCCATCGGCGAGCCCGAGTTCCACACTCGTCCCTGGCCGGAGCGTGCCGCCCGTTTGCGCGAGGCAGTGGTGTGCCCCTACATCGTAGTCTACCGCACCGAGGCCGACCTGCGTGCGTTCGATTTGGGCCTCGATCCGTCCACTCGCGACGCCGGCTCGCTCTTTTCGTACCGACCGGATTTGACGAACTACATGGAGTTCGGCTTCGCGCGCGTGTGTACGCCGCGTTCGTGGTTGAGCACCTGGTCGGGGATCTCGTCGCACGCCGACTTCCTCCGTAACGCGCCGATGATCGAAGTGCCGTCGCTGGTGATCTACTACGACGGCGACAATGCGATCTTCCCGAGCGACGCGCGCGCCGCCTTCGACGGGATCGGCGCAGACGACAAGGAACTCTTCGACGTGCCGGGCGACCACTACGGCTTCGCGGTCGGTACCCAGAAGCGCACGGGCGCGCGCGGGGCGCTCGAGATCATCGGTCGCTGGCTCCACGACCACTTCCCGGTTTGAGCAACCCAGCGCCCGCGCAGCAGGAGATTCCGATGAGCCGCACCGCTTCCACACTCGCCGAACGCGTTCGCCGCCTGCTCCAAGAGGACCGGCCGATCGTCATGGGCGGCGTCTACGATGGGCTCTCGACCCGCCTCGCGGACGAAGCCGGGTTCGAAGTCCTGTTCATGGGCGGCTTCAGTGTCGCCGCCACCCACCTCGGCGAGCCCGATTTCGGCTTGCTCACCCAAACCGAAATGGCCGACGCTGCGCGGCGCGTCTGCCGCCTCACCGACTTGCCCGTGCTCGTCGACGCCGACACCGGCTACGGCAACGCGCTCAACGTCGCCCGTACCGTGGAACTCTATCAGGGTGCGGGCGCGGCAGGGCTATTCCTCGAAGACCAGGTCTGGCCGAAGCGTTGCGGCCACATGCGCGGTAAGCGCGTCGTCGAGCGCGACGAGTGGCTCGCCAAGTTGCGCGCCGTCGTCGAGACCCGCGGCGCGCGCGACTTCTTCCTCGTCGCCCGCACCGACGCGCGCGCTGCCGTCGATCTCGACGAAGCGATCGCCCGCGGCCAGGCAGCGCGCGACCTGGGCGCCGACGCGATCTTCATCGAGGCTCCGGAGTCGATCGCCGAGTTGGAGCGGATCGCGCGTGCCATTCCGGGTCCGAAGGTCGCCAACATGGTCGAACACGGCAAAACCCCGCTGCTTGCACCCGACGAACTCCACGATCTCGGTTTCGACATGATTGTCACCCCGGTCGCGGGCGTACTCGCGACCGCCAAAGCACTCGCCGATACCTACGCCGTGTTGCGTGAGTACGGCACCATGCGCGGCGACCTCGAAAAGCTGATGCCGTTCGACGACTTCAATGAATTGGTCGGCCTGGAAGAGAAGTACGAATTCGAGCGCCGCTTCGCCGCGAGCGAAGAAGAGGAATGAGAGTAGCCGCCAAGCGCGTCGCAGTCTGCTGAGAATCCCCTGCACATGCTTCGACAAGCTCAGCATGACCGGATGCCGATCCTGATTCCAATGCAATTCTCCGTTCGCTCTGGCCCCGTCGAGATGCAGTTCCCCGTTCGCCCTGAGCCCGTCGAAGGGCACCGCAATCACTCTCAGCACTCCCAAACGCGATGAACCAACTGCGCATCGGCCTGGTCGGCGCGGGCGTCATCGGCAGCGTCCACTCTCTCATGTTGCGCGAGATCGCCAACGCCCTGCCTGGACGCGTCGATCTCGTCGCGGTTGCCGACCCCGACGCCGCGGCACGCGCCAACGCGCGCAACAACTACGGCTACCGCGAAGAGTACGGCGATGCCTGCGAACTCCTCGCACACGCCGATATCAACGCCATCTTCGTCTGCACGCCGACGCGCTTCCACCACGAGATCGTTCTCGCCGCGGCCGCGCGTGGCGTGCACGTCTTTTGCGAGAAGCCACTGGCGATGAGCTACGCCGAGGGAGTTGAGATGCGCGCCGCGCTCGCAGCCGGTGGCTGTCGGGCGCAGATCGGGCTCGTCCTGCGCTTCTCGGCGGTCTACACGGCGATGCGGCAGATGCTCGCGGACCCGGCGGCGGGACGACCACTCGCGATCGTGTTTCGCGACGACCAGTGCTTTCCGACCCGCGGCATGCATGCCAGCCCGTGGCGTGCCGATCGATCGTTGAGTGCCGGCGGCACGCTCATCGAGCACGGGGTTCACGACTTGGATCTGCTCACGTGGATGTTCGGCCCGATCGTCCGCCTGCGCGCATGGGAGCGCAATCTCGCCGGACACCCGGGGATCGAGGACTACGTCGCGGTCGAGGCCGAGTTTGCCGACGGCCTGCGCGCCCAATTGGTGAACCTGTGGCACGACATGTTGCAGCGCCCGTCGAATCGTCGCCTCGAGATCTTTTGCGAGCGGGCCTTCATCTCCAGTGACCACGACATGCACGGCCCGATCACCCGGCAGAGCGGCGACGGCGAAGCGGAGATCGTCAGCGCTGACGCGGTACTGCAGCGCTTCATCGACGCGCGCGGCGCGGCCGAGCATCCGCAGAGAGATTGGTTCCCGGTTTCGTACTTCGTGCAGGACCTCGCTTTCGTCGAAGCGCTACTCGCCGACCGCGACCCCGAGCCCGGCATCGGCGTCGGCCTCGAGGCACAGCGCCTGGCGGAAGCGGTCTACACCTCGGCCCGGGAGAACCGCGAGATCGAACTAGACGCGTTCGAACCGAATCGCTGAGGCGAGGGGGCCTGTACGGAAGGAGCCTCCGGGGGCCTTACGGGTGTCCCCGCGGGTGCGCGTTGTGTCCCCACGTTCCCAGGGCGATGCCCTGGGCTGGCGTAGGCCGCGCCGTTGGCGCTGGTTGGTTCCCGATTCAGGCGCCCCAAAGGGGCAACTCATGCAAGCCCAGGGCATCGCCCTGGGTTAACGTGTCAACCAAGGGGTGCAGCCCTGAAGGGGCGACCTACAAACTGCAATTCGTCGGCGGGATCCGGCGCACAGCCGAGGCAGCGCCTTCCGTTGCGACCCTCACGACATGGGTGTCTTGATTCGTCCGAACAGGGTCGGCTAGGCGGGTCCAGGGAGAAGCAATCGTGCGGAAGGGCTGGCGAGCAGGTGTTCGATGAACTGGAGCGCTGGTTCGAGGTCGCTGGGAGGACGGAAGACTCGGCGACGGGTCACGAGTCGTACGAACTCTCCGATGCAGAACACCGGCAGAGCCCACGGACGGTTTCCCTCGGCGAGATCACGCAGGCGCCGGAGGGCCGATTTGTGCAGCGCCATTTCGCCACGGTGTGCGTAGACGAGGATGTTCGTGTCGACAGCGATCATGCACGCTCGTCGAGCAGGTCGTAGAGCGCGTTGCGATCCGCGGGCTCGACGGCGGGCAGTTGTGATCCGTGGACGACGGGGGGCGCGAAGTGAAAGCGCGCGGCAGTAGCCGGGCGTGCCGCGAACCTGGCCCGGAGAGCGTCTTCGATGACAGCACGCAGCGTAATTCCCCGCGCGACCGCCTGGCGCCGGGCGCGTTCGAGCAGACGGTCGTCGATGAGGACAGCGCACGGGGAGCTCGGTTCTCGATCGTTTCCGCTGCGCCGCTCTGCCCACGCCGACGAGGACGTTGCGGCCGGGGGCCTGATAGGGACAGTCCCGTTGAGGGGTGTCCCCGATTGGCCGATCGCTCTCGCGCCGCTACGGCGAGCTTTTACAAGAGATGGATGTCCGGGTTCGTGCCCATTGTGCCTGCAAAGCTCGTCGTCGAACCGCGCTGTCAGCGGAATGATTTCGGCACGGATTCGGGCGCTCGGTGATGGTGTCCCTGGAGGCCTCCATGCCAGGGGCGGATGCGAATCGTCAGCGCGAAAATGCGAGTTCAATGAAGTCAACCGGTTGTGCGTCGGCGATCGCCGCAGCGACTTCCGCAGCAGAATCTCGGATCACAGGCCAACTCGTCGTCGGCAGTACGACGACCGCCAGCGTTCTTCCCTGCAGGTTCTGCTGGTAGGCGAGGTTCTGGTCCGTCGTCACCAACACATCGAACCTCGACTCCGCCGCAGCCAGAAGCGCACCATTCGTCATCTCCGACCAGCCCATCTCGTAGGCGGTCGCGACCATGTGCCCGCCGAGGGCGCGACGAAGCGGAACGGGCGTGCCCTGGTCGAACAGCACCCTCACGACGTCACGTCTCCGACCAACTTCCCCTCAAGCAAGGGCCAAGCTGCGCTCGGCGTGATCGAGCACGGCCTCGATCTGTTCGCGCGTCACGCCGGGGAACCACTCGAGAAACTCGTCGACGCGCGCCCCACCCTCCAGATTTTCGAAAAGGGCTCGCACGGGCACGCGGGTGCCGCGAAACAGCCCTGCGGCCCCAAACT
>Ga0163153_10004872_pt1 | contig 16426 bp, 19 predicted proteins | sample OliLakLV19MP6IB1_FD_148629 | JGI IMG/M metagenome (GOLD analysis project Ga0163153, IMG submission 148629) | Freshwater microbial mat bacterial communities from Lake Vanda, McMurdo Dry Valleys, Antarctica - Oligotrophic Lake LV.19.MP6.IB-1 | ecosystem: Environmental > Aquatic > Freshwater >... | reverse complement strand
CAAGGACGAGAAACAGTCGATTCGGATGCTGGCCGACCGGCTGCTGGTAGCGCCGTCCGACGAAGCCGGAGAACGTAAATCCCGGGCCGGGATCCTCATCCCCGCCACGGCCAACGTGAACCGGCGCCTGGTGTGGGCCGAGGTCGTGGCCGCGGGCCCGACCGTGCGCACGATCGAGGCCGGTGAACAGGTGTTGTTCTCGCCCGAGTCCGGGTTCGAGGTCGAGATCCGGGGCGAGGAGTACCTGATCCTGCGCGAGCGCGACGTGCACGCGATCGCCTCACCGCGGGCGCAAGGCCAGACCGGCCTCTACCTGTGATCGACCCCGCCCGCGCCCTGCGCCTCGACGGGAAGGTCGTGCTCGTGACGGGCGGGACCCGCGGTATCGGCCGGGCCATCGCCGAGGCGTGTGCCGCGGCCGGGGCCGGTATCGCCGTCGTCGCCCGCAAGCCGCCCGAACTCGAAGAGACCGCGGGGGCGATCGCCGCCATCGGCGCGTAGAACGTGTAGCAGGCGGCACTGATCCATCTCACGCGTCAGCTTGCACAGGAACTCGCGCCGGGCGTGCGCGTCAACGCGGTCGCCCCCGCGCTCGTGAAGACCGACATGGCCCGCGCCCTGTGGGAGCCGAACGAGGCGGCCATGACCAAGGCCCACGCCCTCGGCCGCCTGGGCGAACCCGACGACATCGCGAGCGCAACATTGTTCCTACTCTCCGACGCGGCGTCGTGGATCACCGGCGAAGTAATGGTGATCGACGGCGGGGCGGGGGTCAGCGCGCGCGGCTGAAGCGACTGATCGTCACCTTCATGCGGTCCTCGACCTCGACCACGCCCTCCACGCTGTCGGCCAGCGCCCGGGCGATGTACTGCACCTCGGGCGTCACGACGCCCCAGATCCGGGCGACGCCGTCGCGGACGTCGACCCGCAATCCGTCGGCGTTGCGGATGCGGCGGTCGCGCGCCAACGCGAACCGCAGCCGCGCTTCGATCTTCACGTCGTCGAGGGTCTCGCCGCCCGGAACGGCGGCGACGGCGGCGCGGAGCGCGAATCCGGCCCAGTCGAGGACCTCGTCACGGTGGCGCCACGTGAACGCGACAACTGCGGGACCAATGATCTTGAAAGCTTTCATGGCTCCCTCGCTGCGCCGTCCGTGGCTTCGCTACGTCCGCACGCGGCGGCGAATCACAACGGTTGCTGTTCCCCAGGTGGGCGGGGCCTAGTCGCCCAGGTACTCGATGCCGACCTTGTGCCGGCCGGCAAGCTCGGCGTACGCGGTCGGGTTGGCCTGGACCCACATCTCGGCGCCGCTACCGGCAACGGGGCGCTTGATCGCGGCGGGGGAACCGGCGAGGAGCATGCCCGCCGGGAACTTCGCACCCGACGCGACCACCGAACCCGCGGCGACGAGGCAACGGGGGCCGATGCTCGCACCGTCGAGCACGATCGACCCGTTGGCGATGATGCATTCCTCTTCGAGGATCGCGCCGTGGATCACGCAGTTGTGCGCGACGGTCACTCCCGGCCCGATGTCGGTCGTGAGCCCGGGCGGGCCGTGGATCACAGCATTGTCCTGCACGTTCGCGCCCCTACGGATAATGACGGGCGCGTAGTCGGCCCTGATCACGGCGCCGTACCAAATCGACGCGCCCGCCTCGACGATCACGTCACCCACGATCGTCGCGGTCGGCGCGATAAACGCGTTCGCGTCGATACGCGGACTCAGGTCTTCGAACGAGAACCTCGGCATTTCCTACCCCTTGTCGTCAGAGGAACGCGCGGGCAACTTCTATGGCCGCGCCCGCGGCCTCGCCCCGCACTTCGATGTCGGTCGCCTTACTCATCGGCAGTCGCTGCACGAACACGCGGCAATACTGACCGGCCGAGCCCCTGATCAGGTTCTCGGCGCCTTCGGGACCGTCGGTCCACGGTGCACCGGAGGGCAAGGTCAGCTCGACCCGCACCGGCTCGGGCGGTTGGGGGCGGCCCACGACCGAGAACGCGTAGGGCAGGGCCTTCGTCGCGAGCCACGCGACGTGGGCCAAGCGGTCGGTGTCGACCGGCTCTGCACCGAGTGCGGCGTACACGTCGAGACCGTGCGCCCACGTCTCCATGAGCCGGGCACTCACAAACGACCGCGGCTTCATGCCGAGCCCCCACGGAACGCGCGTGTCGGGATCGAGCTTCGTGAACAGATCTCGCTCGCGGGCCGCGGCCGCTTCCCACCACGCGAGCACCGCCGAACCATCGATGCAGCGGCCGCGCAGCACACCGCGGTACGTCACATCCTCCGTCGAAGCCGCGAGCTCGCCGCGCGCGCTCAACGACCCCGGACCGCCGGTCATCGTGTCGGCCGCAACTTCGTCGGTGTCGGCGAGGTGCGCGATCGTGTCGCGTACGTCCCAACCCCACGCGGGCGTGGGAGACAGCCAGTCGTCGGCGCCGATCGCGCGGACCACGTCCTGCACGCTCCGCTGTTCGGCCTCGAGCTCGTCGAGGCCAGCGAGTGTCACGGTTTGCGCAACCGTGTGCGACCCATCGAGACGGGAACTTCGGCCGGATGCGGGAGCGGCGGAGGCCCGGACGCGAAACGGGCGTCGAGATACTTGGCCAGCTCCTCGTACACCGCGTCGCCGATCGTGAGCCGAAGTTCGGCTTCCATCGTCTTGTACACGGGCTCGGCCGCGGTGAACGCCTCCGGCGCTTCGGTGCACCACCACGCGAACTCGTCGCCGCCTTCGCCCCAGCCGTCGCGGCCGAACTCGCTCAGCACCGAGGTGACGGAGCCGTCTTCTTCGTCGCGATCTTCGGCTCGGAGCGGCAGCTGCCAGCACACGGTCGGTTTCGTCTCGCTGAAGTGCTTCCCGGTGTTCAGGGCGTGCAGGTGTAACGCGCACCCGGGGCCGGCCGCGAACCCGGGCCGGTTGAGGAACATGCACGCGTCGTCGACCAAGCGGGTGCGCCATTCCTTACCGGTTTTGGCCCACACTCCCTTCTTCATTCCGACCGAGCGGAACTGCCACTCTTCGTCGGTCAGGCGCTTGGCGATCTTGTCGATCTTCTCTTTGTCCTTCTTGCCGTCGGCGTGCGCGCCGTACGAGCAACAACCCTGCACAAGTTCCGAGGCGGGTTCGGTCAGGACACCCTGGCAACCCTGGCCGAAGATGCAGCGCCACGACGACATGAGGAATGTCACGTCGATCTGCCACTGCTTCGGTTCCTTCCCCGGAATCGGGATCGTGACCCACTCACGAGTCGGGCGTGTCATGGCCGTGAGCGTACTGCGAGGGTGTCGGTAGGCTGCGCCAATCGCCGCCTCTACCGGTACACACGACGCGCTCCTCGCCGACCTCCGCCGCGCGCTCGGCCCGCAGCGCGCCAGCGCCGAGCCACTCGAGCTCGCGCTGTACGCACGCGACGCGGGCGTGGCCGAGGGCGAAGCCGTGGCCGTGTGCTGGCCCGAGACCGGAGCCGAGCTGGCCGCCGCCGTCCGCGTCGCCCGCCGTCACGGCCGCCCGTTCGTCGCCCGGGGTAGCGGCACCGGCCTGGCCGGAGGCGCGACCCCACTCGGCGACCCGGTGGTCATCGTCACCACCCGCATGAACCGGGTCCTCGACATCGACCCGCAGGCACGGGTCGCCTGGGTCGAGCCCGGCGTGCTCAATCTCGACCTTTCGCGCGCCGTCAGCCATCTCGGCCTGCACTACGCGCCCGATCCGTCGTCGCAGCAGGCGTGCACGATCGGCGGCAACGTCGCAACGAATGCGGGCGGCCCGCACTGCCTCGCCTCCGGCGTCACGAGCGCGCATGTGCTCGCGGTCGAAGTGGTGCTACCCGACGGCGAAGTCGCGCAACTCGGCGGTCTCGAACCCGACGCGCCCGGCTACGACCTGCGCGGCTGCTTCGTCGGGTCCGAGGGAACGATGGGCATCGCCAGTCGCGTCGCGGTTCGGCTCACGCCCAACCCACCTGCCGTCGCGACGATGCTGTGCGACTTCACCTCGATCGAAGCGGCCGCCGCAGCAGTGAGCGGCACGATCGCGGCCGGCGTGCTCCCCGCCGCGTTGGAGATGATGGACGCCCGTATTACCCGCGCCGTCGAAGACTTCGTCGGCGCCGGGTTCCCGCGCGATGCCGAGGCCGTCCTGCTCATCGAGGTCGACGGACTCGCCGACGGCGTGGCCGAACAGGTCGCGGCGATCAGCGACGTAGCCCGCGGGCACGGCGCCCGCACCGTCCGCATCGCGGCCGACGAGACGGAACGGGCGCTGCTGTGGAAGGGACGCAAGTCGGCATTCGGCGCGATCGCGCGCATCGCGCCCGACTACTACCTCCACGACGCGGTCGTGCCCCGTACCCGGCTCGTCGACGTCTTGCGGCGCGTCTACGAAGTCGCCGATGAACAGCGGCTGATCATGATGAACGTCTTCCACGCCGGCGACGGGAACCTGCACCCGTTGATCGTGTTCGACCGCCGCGAGCCCGGCATCTGGGAACGCGTCCACGACGCGGGTACCGAGATTCTCGAGACGTGCATTGCTGCGGGCGGCGTGTTGACTGGTGAGCACGGTGTCGGCATCGAGAAGCGCGACCTCATGGCGCTGCAGTTCTCGCCCGATGACCTCGACGCGCAGGCCCGCCTACGCGACGCGTTCGACCCGGACGGCGCCGCCAACCCGCTCAAGGTGTTGCCGCGCGGCAGCCGGTGCGGCGAGTTGCAACGGGTGCCGGAGGGCACGTGGATCTGAGTGATTTGAGTGATCTGATTGATCTGAGTGCACTCGACGAACTTGCGGGCGCCGTGACGGCTGCGATCGCAGTCGTGCCGGTCGGCGCGCGCACGCAGTGGGAGGTCGGCGGGCCACCCCCGACCGGTACCACCGTCACCGCACCGGCGGGTGTTGTGCGCTACGAACCCGCGGACATGACCGTGACGGTCGGCGCGGGTACCTCGTATCGAGAACTCGACGCGGTGCTCGCCGAACACGGGCAGGAGTGCGCGCTCGACCCCGTCGACGCGAACGCCACGATTGGCGGCATCCTCGCGACCGGCCTCTCGGGACGCCGACGATTGCGGCACGGACCAGTACGCGACCACCTCCTCGAAGTGCGCGTCGTCGACGCCGATGGTCGCGTCGTGAAGGGCGGGGGACCGACGGTCAAGAACGTGACCGGCTACGACCTGCCGCGCCTGTTCGTCGGTTCGTTCGGCACGCTCGGTGTGCTCGGGCACGTGACGTTGCGGTGCCGGCCCCGGCCCGCGACCGCGCGGTGGTTTCGCGTGGCCGACGGTGCGCATCCGGGATTCCGGCCGTCGGCCGTACTCTCCGACGGCACGACCACGTCCGTGCTGTTGGAGGGCGCGGCGGCCGACGTCACCGTGCAAGCCGCGGGCATGCAGGAGTGCGACCCGCCGGGACATATTGACGGAGAGCACCGCGGCCGGATCTCTGTCGCGCCCGGTCGCGTCGACGCGGTCGGCGCCGCACTGGCGCGCGAGCGAGGGGTGCGGTGGCTCGCCGAGCTCGGTGTCGGCACCGTGCACGTCGCGTGCGACGAGAGCGCCGGCCTCGCCGCGGCGCGGGCTGTCGCCCACGCCCACGATGGCTGGCTCCTGCGGGAGGCGGGCGGCGGCGACATCGACGGCTACGGGCGCCCGCTGCCAAACCTCGCGCTGATGCGGCGGATCAAGTCCGCGTTTGACCCGACGGGAAAACTCGCGCCCGGGCGGTTGCCGCTGTGAGTGTGTTGCACCTCGACGACGCCGAGCTGGTCGCGTGCGTCAGCTGCGGGCTGTGCCTCCCGCACTGCCCGACGTACCGCGTCACGGGACTCGAGATCGCGTCGCCCCGTGGCCGCATCGCGGCGATGCGCGCCGTCGAAACGGGCTCGGCCCCGATCGATGCAACGTTCCTGCGCGCGATGGACGAATGCGTGCAGTGCCGCGGGTGCGAGGCGGCGTGTCCGTCAGGCGTGCAGTTCGGTCATCTGATGGAAGGCACGCGCGCCGCCCTCCCGCCCCGCGGGTCACCGTTCCGGCGCGCGATCGAGTGGGCCGGGTACCGCCTCGTGCTCCCGCGCCACGCACTGTTGCTCGCGTTCACGTGGGTGCTGCTGGTCGCGCAGCGCCTCGGTCTCGTGCCCAAGAAGCTCGGGCTGCCCCGGTTGACCCGAGCCGGACTGCGCCCACTCGCGGTACCGGCTGGCGGCACGCCCGACGCGTGGATGTTCACGGGCTGCGTGATGGATGCGTGGATGCGCGACACGCACCGGTCGACCGCCACCGTGATGCGCGCCGCGGGCGCCGACGTCGCCTGCCCGAACCGGGGCGCAGACTGCTGCGGCGCGCTCCACGTGCACGCGGGGCGCGTCGGCGACGCCCGCCGATTGGCTACCCGCACGATCGCGTCGATGCCGGGAACCGCGCCGGTCGTGGTGAACAGCGCAGGATGCGGCGCCGCGATGAAGGACTACGGCCGCCTCCTCGGCACCGACGACGCAGCCGCGTTCTCCGCTCGCGTGCACGACTTCAGCGAGTGGCTCGCAGCGCAGCCGCCACTGCCGACGAAGAGCACCGGGCGGACGGTCGTCGTGCAGGACCCGTGCCACCTCCGCCATGTACAACGCGCGCACGCACCCGTGCGCGCCGTGTTGAGCGGCGCATACGCGTTGTGCGAGACCGACGACGACGCCTTGTGCTGCGGGGCGGGCGGAGCGTACGCCGCGCTGCAACCCGAACTGGCCGGCGACATCCGCGACCGCAAAGTCGCGGCGCTCCGACGAGCGGCGGGATCCGACCCCGTGCTTGTGGCTTCGGCCAACCCCGGCTGCGCGATGCACCTGCGCGCGGCCGGTGTCGACGTCCGCCACCCGGCAGACCTGATCGCGGAGGTACTCGAAGGGGATGGGTGACTACGACGCAATCGCAGAGCGCTTGGCGTCCATCGAAGAAGAACTGCGCGACCTCGCCTACGAACGCCTCGCGGAAGCGGCACGCGCCCCCGACAGCGACGAGGGCATCGCGGCCGCCGCCGAGGAGAAGCGCGTGCTGCAAGCCCGCCGCGCGATCGCCAAGGCGATCGGCGCCCTCGGCGGCCGCCCCGACTAGCCCACGAGGGATGCGTCGATAGCCCACACTGAGTGTGGGCTATCGACGCATCCTTAGGACGGGGGCGCGTTCAGGCGGTCGATCATGGCGCGCAGGCGCGCGTAGGAACGGCGGTTGAACCGGAACCGCAGCCGGTGGATGTCGGGCGAGTCGTTGTCGGCGACCTCGACCTTGCTGGCGGTCGTGAGCGCGATGGCACCGCGCACGACGATGTCGGCAAACTCCTCGTTGAGCGCGGCGAGTTCGGCGGGGCTCGGCGCTTCGTGCACGCGCAGCACGAGGTCGCCCTCGACGAACCGCAGCGAGTGGTAGTTGCGGTAGAAGCCGAGGACTTCGGCGATCGCAACCTCGACGTCGTCGGTGATCTTCACGAGGTTGAGGTCGTGGGCCGAGATGTAGCCCCGGTCTTGGAGCTCGCGGGTGACGAACTCCATCCACGTGAGCCAGTAGGTGCCGCCCGGAACGTCGAGCAGCACGATCGGCGCCGGTACCGACTTGCCCGTCTGCACGAGCGTCAGCAACTCGAACGCCTCGTCGAGCGTCCCGAACCCGCCCGGGAGCAACACGAACGCGTGCGACTCCTTGACGAACGTGACCTTGCGCGTGAAGAAGTACCGGAAGTTGACGAGCTTCGGGTCGTCGGCGAGGAACTGCGTCGTCGCCGCTTCGAAGGGAAGGCGAATACTCACGCCGAACGAGTTGGCGGCGCCCGCGCCTTCGATGCCGGCCTCCATGATCCCCGGACCCGCGCCCGTGATCACCATCCAGTCCGATTCGGCGAGGCGGCGGGCGACGCGCGCGGTCTGGTCGTACAGCGGATCGTCGCGCGTCGTGCGGGCCGAGCCGAAGATCGCGGCCTTGCGCGCCGATCGGTAGGGCTCGAACACGGCGAACGCGTACCGCATCTCCTTCAGCGCGGCGTTGGCCATCTTCAGGTCGCCGCGCGACGCGCGGTCGCGTGCGAGCCGCACGGCGGAGACGACCAGTTCGAACAGCAGATCGCTGTCGGGAACATCGCCGAGCTTCGCGATGAGGTCGGCGATCTGCTCGTCGATCTCGGGGTCGCCCGTGCGGTAGCGGGGGAGTCGGGCCACGCCGGCTACCCCGGGGGGCCGAAGAGGCGATCGCCCGCGTCGCCCAGGCCGGGGACGATGAACGCGTGGTCGTTCAGCCGTTCGTCGAGCGCCGCGGTCACGACGCGGACATCGGGCAGGGCGTGGGCGACACGCTGCACGCCTTCGGGCGCGGCGAGCACGGTGACCGCGGTGATCCGTCCCGCGCCGCGCTCCGCGAGCATGACGCACGCCGCGACGAGCGAACCGCCCGTCGCGAGCATCGGGTCGAGGACGAATGCCTCGCGTCCGGCCAGGTCGTCGCGCAGCCGTTCGCAGTACGCAACCGGTCGAAACGTCTCCTCGTCACGCGCGAGGCCGATCACGCCGACCTCCGCCTCGGGCAGGGCCGAGAGCACACCCTCCAAGAGACCGAGGCCGGCCCGCAGGATCGGCACGACGACGGGCCCGGGGTGCGCGATGCGCCGAACGGGGGCGTCGAGATCGAGCGGCGTCCGCACGCTCCCCGCCACCGTCGCGAGGTCGCGCGTCGCCTCGTAGACCAAGAACGCGCCGAGATCGCGCGTCGCGCGCCGGAACGCGGCCCGGTCCGTGGACTCGTCGCGCAGGATGGCGACGCGATCCTGGACCAGGGGATGGTCGACAACGGTAAGCGGCATGACGGGCGCGGAGGCTACAACGTCGGATGTGACCACGAAGCTCGTCTGCACACTCGGCGACCTCGTCGAGGACGTGATCGTCCAGACGACGGTCCCGTTGGCACGCGGCGCCGACGTGCCCGCCCTGGTCTCGCACCATCGGGGCGGCAGTGCCGCCAACGTCGCCGCGGTCGCCGCTCGCTGCGGCGTCCCGGCCCGCTTTATCGGTGTGGTCGGCGCCGACCCGGTCGGCCATCGGCTGGCGGCCGATCTCGAGGCGCTCGGCGTCGACTGCCCCGGCCCGCGCCGCGGTCGCAGCGGAACGGTCGTCGTCGTCGTCGAACCCGGCGGCGAACGCACCATGTTCAGCGACCGCCGGTCCGCGGCCGAAGTCGACCAGTGCGACGAAGCCTGGCTCGACGGCGTCGGCGCGCTGCACGTCCCGTACTACTCGCTGCAGGCCGAGCCCCTCGCCCGTGTCGCCCGCGCGCTGCTGGCCGCGGCCCGCCGGCGGGGAATCGTCGTGTCGCTCGACCCGTCGTCGGTGACACTGATCGACGCGCGGTTCGCGGAACTCGTCGCGAACCTCCAGCCCGACCTCGTCCTGTGCAACGAGGACGAAGCCGCGGCCCTCGGCGTCGACGGCGACGGGCTTCCCGGCGCGACGTTGGTGGTCGTGAAACGCGGGCCGAAGCCGGCGCTGCTGCGCGGATCGGTGAACGCGAGCGTGCCCTCGGCCGCTGTCGTCGCCGTCGACACGACCGGGGCCGGCGACGCGTTCGCGGGCGGGTTCCTCGCCGCGACGGTGCGTGGCGTCGATCCGATCAAGGCCGCGGAAGCGGGCCACGCGGCCGCCGCCCGCGTCGTGCGCGGCCGGGGAGCAGACGCATGGAAATCGTGATCGTCGCCGACGAGGTGCGCAGCGCACTCGCCGAAGGGCGGCCCGTCGTCGCACTGGAGTCGACGATCTTCTCGCCGTTCGGTCTTCCGGCCCCCGCCAATGCCGAGGCCCTCGCCCGGTGCATGGCCGCGGTGCGCGCCGGTGGCGCGGTGCCCGCGCTCACGGCCGTCCTCGACGGACGGGCGCGGGTCGGACTCGAAGCCGCCGAGCATGAACGGATCCTGAACGGCGGGGTCAAGCTTGGCGAGCGCGACCTTCCCGTTGCGCTGGCGACGAACGAGCCCGTCGGTGTCACGACTGTTTCCGCCACGCTCGCGCTCGCGGCCCGTGTGGGAATCGAGGTCTTCGCCACGGGCGGGATCGGTGGCGTCCACCGCGGCGTCGAACGTACCGGCGACGTCAGCGCCGACCTGGGCGCGCTCGCTCGTCATCCTGTGGTCACGGTTTCGGCCGGCGCCAAGGCCATTCTCGACATCGCCCGGACGCTCGAACTGCTCGAGACCCTCGGCGTGCCCGTGCTCGGCTGGCAGACCGAGTTCTTTCCGATGTTTTGGTGCCGCACCAGCGGACATGGGGTCCGCCGCGTCGAACGCGCCGGTGAAGTCGCCGCGACATTGCGCGCCTTGCGCGACCTTAACCTCACGCGCGGTGTCCTCCTCGCGGTGCCGATCGCCGAAGGCGACGCAATTGCCCCCGAAGTGATCGAAGCTGCCATCGCGTCCGTCCCGACGGATGACCTGGTCGGGCCCGGCGCGACCCCGCGGATGCTCGCGGCGATCGCCGTGGCGACCGAGGGGCGAACGGTGACGGCCAACTTGGCACTTGCCGAACAGAACGCACGTGTCGCCGCCGGTATCGCAGAGGCTTTGGTCATCTCCTAAGAGGTCGAACGCGCCCCACGAATCGCGCGCGACACCGATACAGTCACGCTCGTTGTGCCGGGTGCGCCCATTCGGGCGCGGGGGAGGAGACATATCTTGAGAATCCGCGGTTGGAAACAGACCTTCGTGGTCGTCGCCGCGCTGTCGTTGGCACTCGGTGCCTGTGGCGGCGACGACGACGACGATGTCTCCACGGACGACACCGAAGCCACTACGGACGAAACCGAGGCAACGGACGACACCGCTGCCGAGGGAGACGGCGACGAAGCCGCCGCGTCAGTCACCCTTGACGACGTGTGCGAAGAAGCCACGGCCGCCGGTGTGACCGCGCCCGAGGGCTACACCGTTCGGCTCGTCACCGACATCGGCAAAGTCGACGACGGCACGTTCAACCAGTTCGCGTACGACGCGATGATCGCGGCGAGCGAATGCTTCGGGTTCGAGACGACCTTCATCGAGACGGCATCCGAAGCCGACTACGCGACGAACATCTCGACCGCGCTCGAGGGCGGGCCCGACGTGCTCATCACGAACGGCTTCCTGATCTCGACCGACACACTGGCCGCGGCCGAAGCCAACCCCGACACGAGCTTCATCGGCATCGACCAGTTCCAGGCGGCGTACCCCGACAACTACCTCGGCGTGCTCTTCCGTGAAGACCAGGGCGGATACCTCGCCGGCGTCATGGCCGCCTCGCTCTCCGACAGCGGCGTCATCGGCGTCGTCGGCGGTCGGGAAGACGTCCCGCCGGTCGTGCGCTTCGTCAACGCATACGAGACGGGCGCCAAGTCGGTCAACCCCGACATCGTGGTGCTGTCGGTGTACAACGAGTCGTTCACCGACCCGAACAAGGGCGCGTCGGACGCGGCACAGTTCATGGGTGAAGGCGCCGACGTAATCTTCGGCGCCGGCGGCCAGACCGGGTCGGGCGGAGTCTCCGCCGCGGCCGAAGCGGGCGCGTGGGGCATCGGTGTCGACCAGGACGAGTACTTCACGACCTTCAGCGGGGGAACCGCTCCCGGTTCTGAGTACCTGGCGACCTCGGCCGTCAAGCGCGTCGACCTCGCGGTGTTCAAGAACATCGTCGCCGCGCTCGACGGTTCGTTTGCCGGTGGCATCTACCAGCTGGAAGCGGCGAACGACGGCATCACGTACGCCCCGTTCCACGACGCCGACATTCCCGACGACGTGGCCGCAGCCGTCGAAGAGGCCCGCGTGGGTCTTGCCGACGGCTCGATCGACACGGGTGTCGACCCGGTGACCGGGTTGCCGAACAGCTAACGGGCAGCACGAACGAAGTGATGACGGGCCCGCACGCTCCGGCGTGCGGGCCCCTCGATACCACGACCACGTGGGTGCAACGATGAGCATCGACCGATGACGGCGGACGCGGACGCGGTACCCGTGATCGCGGCGCACGGGATCACAAAGCGGTTTCCCGGAGTGCTGGCCAACGAGGCGGTCGACTTCCAGCTGAAGCAGGGCGAAATTCATTGCCTGCTCGGAGAGAACGGGGCGGGCAAGAGCACGCTCGTCAACATCCTGTTCGGCCTGTACCAACCCGACGAGGGCGAGCTCTACCTGCGTGGCGAGCGCGTGCGCTTCACCAGCTCCTCCGATGCGATCGCGCACGGCATCGGCATGGTGCACCAGCATTTCCAACTCATCCCCGTGCTCACGGTCGCCGAGAACATCGTGCTCGGTGCCGAACCCCGCTCGGGCCTGCGACTCGACCTCCGTTCGGCCCGCATCCGCGTCGAGGAACTCAGCCGCCAGTACGGCCTCGAGATCGACCCCGGCGAGCAGGTCGAGAACCTCTCGGTCGGCGAACAGCAACGAGTCGAACTCATCAAGGCGCTGTACCGCGACGCCGAGATCCTCATCCTCGACGAACCGACGGCTGTCCTCACCCCCGGCGAGGTCGACGAGTTCTTCGACGTCGTGCGCAGTCTGGTCGCGCAGGGCAAGTCGATCGTGTTCATCACGCACAAGCTGCGCGAGGTGATCGCGGTCGCCGATCGCATCACGGTCATGCGCGACGGCCGAGTCGTCGGCAGCGCCGACCCGGCCTCGGCCACGCCGCAGAGCCTCGCGACGTTGATGGTCGGCCGCGACGTAATCCTCCAGATCGACAAGCAGCCCGCGCACCCGGGCGCGGTCCGACTGACCGTCTCGGGGCTCGAGGTGCTCGACGACCGCGGATCGACAACAGTGTCCAACTTCGACCTCGAAGTACGCGGCGGCGAGATCTTCGGCATCGCCGGCGTCGAAGGCAACGGCCAGCGCGAGCTGGTCGAAGCGCTCACCGGCATGCGCCCACCTGTCGGCGGCCACGTCGAGATCGACGGCGTCGACTCCACGATGGCCACGCCCCGCGCCATCAGCGAGCACGGAGTCGGCCACGTTCCCGAGGACCGCAACAAGCACGGCCTCATCGGGGCATTCACCGTGGCCGACAACCTGGTGCTCAACTCGTACTACCGCAAGCCGTTCGCCCGGGGATTCGTCCGCCGGCAGCGCGCGGTCGAGGAACAGGCGACAAGCCTCGTCGAGCGCTACGACATCCGCACCCCCGGAATCCTGATTCCGGCTGAACACCTTTCCGGCGGGAACCAGCAAAAGGTCATCATCGCCCGCGAACTCTCACGCGAACTGCGGGTCCTCGTCGTCGCCCAACCGACACGCGGTCTCGACGTCGGTTCGATCGAGTTCATTCACCGGCGCATCGTCGAGATACGGGACCAGGGCGTCGCCGTCCTGCTCGTGTCGGCCGAGCTCGACGAAGTGCTCTCGCTGTCTGATCGCATCGGCGTGCTGTACCGCGGGCAGCTCGTCGGCCAGTACGACGGGGCCCAGGCGAGCCGGGACGAGATCGGCCTGCTCATGGCGTGCGGCACGACTGAACCCCAGGCGGCAACGGGATGACGCTACCCGCGACCGACGAGCACAACGGAGGGCACAAGTTCGTACGGCGATACTTCGACCTGCAACCGGTGTTGGTCCCCATCTGTGCGATCGGGTTGGCCTTCGCGATCGGGAGCGTCGTGATCCTCGCCGTCGGCGAGAACCCGATCGAGGCATACACCGAACTGCTCAAGGGCATGTTCGGGAGCAAGGACCGCATCGCGGCGTCGCTCGGGCGATCGACTCCGTACATCGGCGCGGCGCTCTCCGTTGCGTTCGCCTTCCGCGCGGGCCTGTTCAACATCGGTGTCGAGGGCCAGCTGCTCATCGGGGCAACCGTTGCGGCGTGGGTGGGCACGTGGTCGATGATCGGCGACTCTCCGGGCATCGTGATCATTCCGATCGTTCTGCTGGCCGGGGTTGCCGGCGGCGGTCTCTACGGTGCGATTCCCGGCGTCCTGAAGGCGCGTACGGGTGCCCACGAAGTGATCGTCACGATCATGTTGAACAGCATCGCCGTGTTCTACGTGCGGTGGCTGGTCGGCTCGCAGGATCCCGTCATCCTGCGCGACATGAATGCTTCGCGGCCCCAGACTGCGCCGCTGCCCGACGCGGCCCGCTTGCCCGAACTCGTGTCGGGCGGCCAGCCGCTGCACTTCGGCTTCTTCCTGATGCTCGGGCTCTGCGTCCTCGTCTGGTTCGTGTTGCAGCGCACCACGACGGGCTTCGAGGTGCGCATGATCGGCGCCAACGCACCCGCGGCGCGGTACGCAGGCGTGCGGGTCAATCGCGTCATCGTCCTCGTGATGGTGTCGGCAGGGGCACTCGCGGGAATCGCCGGCGCGTCGGAGGTGTCGGGTACTACCGGCTTCTTGCTCCCGGGAGTCTTCCTCGCGGTCGGGTTCGACTCGATCGCGATCGCGCTGCTCGCTCGGGCGAACTCGTTTGCAATCGTCCCTGCCGCGATTCTGTGGGGCTCCATGCTCGCCGGCGCGCCGCTGATGCAGCAGGAAACCGGCCTTTCGATCGACCTCGTACGCATCATCCAGGCCCTGGTGTTGTTGTTCGTCGCGGCCGACGTCATCGTGCGCACGATCTTCCGGATCCGCAAACGCGAGATAGAACTCGGCCCGATGGCCGAGGCCCCCGTCAGCGCCGCCTTGGGCGGAACGCCATGACGACGGTGACGCTCACCACTCGCCGGTCCGCGCCGCGCTTCGGCCGGCTCCAGACGATCGGGCTGCTGTACGGGATCTTCGGCGGACTGTTGGTCGCGTACGTCGCACCCAACCTCGAGTCGGCCGACAAGTCGTTCGCGTTCGAACCGCCCAAACCAGGGTCAGTCCCGGCGTCGCTGACGTTCGACCCGCGCACCGTCGTATTCGCGACGGGCGTGTTCTTCGTACTCGCGGGCGTGGTATCTCTGTTGGGCCCGCGCTACGAACGCTGGAGCCGGGCCGCGCTGCTCGTGTCGACGATCCTGCTCGCCCCGCTCTTCGTCGTGCTCGCCCTCGCGCTCTCCGAATCGGGCGGTACCAACGTCGTACAACTGCTCGTCGAGTCGTTGCGGCTGGGCACGCCGTACGCGCTCGGCGCGATGGCCGGTCTCTGGTGTGAGCGTTCCGGCGTCGTCAACATCGGTATCGAGGGCATGATGCTGGCGTCGGCCGGTGTCGGGTTCACGTTCTACGCGGTGCTCGGCGACGCGAGCGGCGGCGGCTGGCTGTGGTTCTCGATCGGGGCCGCGATCATCACCGGCGGACTGGTCGGACTGCTGCACGCAGTCGTATCAGTCAGCTTCCGTGTCAACCAGATCATTTCGGGTGTCGTCATCAACCTGCTCGCACTGGGTTTCACGAGCTTCCTGCGGTCGCAGGTCATCGTGCCGCGCGGCATATCCACGGGCGAGAGCACGTCGGCGATCTCGTTGTGGCCGCTCACCGAGATCCCCGTCATCGGCGAGCAAGTATTCGAGGCCAAGCCCATCTTCTTCGCCATGTTCGTGGTCGTGACGCTCACCTCGCTCGTCTTGTTCTTCACGCCCTGGGGGCTGCGCGTCCGCTCGTGCGGCGAGAACCCGCACGCGGTCGAGACACTTGGCATCAACGTCATCAAGATCCGATACCAAGCCGTCATTCTCGGCGGGCTCATCGCGGGGCTTGGCGGCGCGTGGTTCTCGATGGAATCGACGGGCGGTTTCCAGGAGAACATGACGGGCGGCGCGGGTTTCATCGCGCTCGCGGCGCTGATTTTCGGCCGGTGGCGCCCGTGGCCGGCGTTCGCGGGGGCGATGTTGTTCGGCTTCAGCCGCGCGCTCGGCACCCGGCTCCAGATCCTCAATGTCGAGGTCGGCGACTTCTCGATTCCGAGCGAGTTCTGGCAGTCGTTGCCGTACGTCGTGACAATCGTCGTCGTCGCGGGCGCGATCGGCCGCGCGATCCCACCCGCGGCCGACGGTCTGCCCTACGAAAGGTCGAAGTAATCGTGCCCGAGATCCGTTGGGAGGAGTTGCGCGTTGCGGCGCTCGACGTTGCGCAACGCGCCTACGCGCCCTATTCGAAGCTGCACGTCGGCGCGGCCGCGCAGGTCGACGACGGCCGCATCGTGACGGGCTGCAACGTCGAGAACGCGTCGTTCGGGCTCACGTTGTGCGCCGAGTGCGGGGTCGTCGCCGATTTGCAGCGGACGGGCGGCGGCCGGTTGGTCGCGACCGTCGTCGTCGACGGCGACGGCAACCCGCTCGCACCGTGTGGCCGCTGCCGCCAACTGCTCTACGAGTTCGGCGGCAACGACGTGCTCATCGCGACCGCCGACGGCCCGGTACCGCTGGCCGCGCTGCTGCCCGGCGCGTTCGGCCCCGAACACGTCCCGGAATAGACGTGACCATCAACGCCGTCGACGTCATCCGGACGAAGCGAGAC
>Ga0163153_10004871_pt1 | contig 16427 bp, 17 predicted proteins | sample OliLakLV19MP6IB1_FD_148629 | JGI IMG/M metagenome (GOLD analysis project Ga0163153, IMG submission 148629) | Freshwater microbial mat bacterial communities from Lake Vanda, McMurdo Dry Valleys, Antarctica - Oligotrophic Lake LV.19.MP6.IB-1 | ecosystem: Environmental > Aquatic > Freshwater >... | reverse complement strand
CCGGGCATGTGTACACCCCCGATATGTGGGATAAGATGATCAATTGGATGAACACAAAATTGAAGTAAGGGCTGATCAAACTAAATATAATCAAAAGCAGAAGCATAGAGCGGGCCCGATTTCAACGGGGCAATTTCTTCATCGCTCATATTGCGATAGGAAGTCATAATATACACCCCCGAGTCTTTCACGAAGTGCTGCATCAGTCCAAGTTTTCCATGCTGTTGTATCACCTCTCTGTGTGGGCAGGTTTCTCCCATCCAGAACAAGGCAGCGTTTATCTTCTCCTGGTGTAGTAATCCTTCAAACAGTTTCAGCAATGTGTTTTCATGACCCGCCTTAAAATAAATTCCTTCAAAGGCGAGAAACTCAAACCGTTTTGGATTAAAAAGTTTATTGATGAAGGGAATATTTGGCAGCACGTTCATGATGATTTTTCCCATGAAGCCGGGCATCTTGTTGATGGCCCAATGCACGCGATGAAACTGACATCCTGCTACGATCTCTCCCTGCTCGCGAATAACAAAATAATTATCACGAAGAAAAAGATAATCGAAATGCACCAATACATGCTTCGCATAAAACGTGCGCAAAAGTTTCAGCACTTCGCTCTTTTCAACTTCCGTATGAATACGTGCCCTATTTTTCTGGGCTTTTGGAAAGAATCTGCTGAATGCGCATACACTCAACAGACCAAGGGGCTCGTAACCGGCATTCGAAACAACTTTGTATGAACGGATGTTTCCTTTTTCAACACAACCCACATAAATTGTCTTTTCTGACTCTGCATCACGAACCACTTCCATTACTTTGCCAGCATAATGCTTCATGATCTTTTTGCCCTGGATCGCCCGGGAGGCGGCAAAGTATCGGATGATGTAACAATTATAAAGTGAACCAAGAACCAGGGGTGTTGTGTGACAAAACACTGCGGTACCAACAATTTCGTCCCCTTTTTGCACAGCCAACAGATAGGGATTTTTTAATAATCTTACCAACTCGCTGGAGTTTTTTCTTACATACACCGCACCGGCACTTCCCCAATTGGTTTGTTCAAAAAAAGAAATGATCTCCTCAGGCACACCTTCATATTTCCAAATAGAGAAGTCCTCTTCCTTGAGAACGAGGGTTTTGTTACGATTCTTTATTTCAATGCTACTCATTCGATCATTCTCCAACAGCTGAACATCACAACCATCCTGATCGTTTGAAATGAAAATAAAGCCCCGTGCAGACTCCCACTGTCAACGTCATTATGATGGGGTAACCAAGTTGCCAATCCAATTCAGGCATGTACTTAAAGTTCATACCATAAACACCGGCCACCATGGTAGGGATACCAATGATCGCGGCCCATCCGGCAAACCGTTTTGAAACTTCATTTTGTGAAATTGAAATCAGCGACAGGTTAGCCTCCAGCGCAGTAGAAAGAAGATCACGCGAATTGTCGACCATTTCATTAATGCGGATCGAGTGATCATACACATCGCGAAAATAAGGTCGCGTTTCTTCTTCAATCAATTTAAGATCAAACCGCATCAGCCGGTTGCAGATATCAATCAGGGGTGAAACCGAACGCTTTACATCCAGCAGTTGGTGCTTTAAATGATAAATCTGCGCGGTGGTTTCTCTTCTGAACGTTTCGTCAAAGATTTTTTCTTCCAGATTTTCAAGTTCTTCACCAAGCGCATCAAGGACAGGAAAGTATTGATCTACGATGGCATCCATGACGGCATACAATGCAAACCCAGGTCCTTTTTGCAACAAGTGAGGTGTACTTTCGCAGCGCAACCGAACATCGGTATAGGCCAAGGATGAACCATGACGCACCGTTATGATGAAATTCTTTCCAACAAAAAAGTGAGTCTCACCTAAATCAATTTGCTTCTCATGCATTTGCACCGTTCGCAAAACGATGAAGAGCGTGTCACCATAGGCTTCAATCTTGGGACGCTGATGCGCACGATGGGTATCTTCAATGGCAAGGTCGTGCAAGCCAAATTGCTTTTGAATTTTGGCAAGCAATTCTGTGCCGGGCTCGTGAAGGCCAATCCACACAAACTTATCGGGCTGGTTTAATATCTCACTGATATTATCAATATCGACATCAGGCACCCGAAGGCCCTCACAATACGCTGCACAATTTACAATCACATTCCCTGTCATACCATTAAGTTACGTCTTGACTTGCGATTCAATTTACAAAAATTCACCTGCCGTGAATCTCTGAGCGGTTAATCTTTGTGGGAATACTGTGTGAAAATCTTACTTGAATGCACGCCCGAACATTAAGCTGTTATCGATTACGGTTTGACTGAATGGTGAGAACGATGATTCTATCATCAGGATAAAACCTTTTTTGCCTGCACCGCCATCTGACCCAGGTGCGAAGCTTTGTGTGTAACGCGGCTAAGCATCACATTGAGCTTATTGCGATGAGTTTCTTTCTTAAAATCTTCCTCTGAAACAGCCATGTGTCGGGCATGCCACTCTTTCTCACTCATCCTTTTAAAGGCGTGATCCAGTTCGGCAACAATTGCTATCCATTTATTCATCAGTTCCCCTTTAGATAAATGACTGGTTTGATTCGCGCCTCGCTCATGGTGGTAAATCGTTGATAGTTCCGGAAACATTCTTTGACGGATACCGAAAAGCTCAAGGAGCGCATCATCGGTGTCAGCCAAATGTCCCATCAGCCAGGAAGGGGAGTTGCCATCTGGCACAATGGGTTTATAGAAACTTTCTTCACTGATTGTATCCAATGCTTTTTGCATTCTGCGATTATAGGTATCCCATTGTAGCAGGCAAATTTCAAGTGTGGTCATGATAGAGGGGTTAGGTATTTAAATAAAGATACTATTTCTGCTCAATTAAGAATGCCAAATACCTTAAAGATGTCAGCTTCTATTTCATCTACTTAGCCCGCACAAATGATACGATGCTTTTCAGTTTTTCATTATGCTCATCCTTCCAAAGGCCGAGTTCGCCAAAGGTAATCCGACCTTCTGGTGAAACAGCCGTGGCCTCCTGGATTATCAAACCAGCACCCCCTACATTCCACTTCTTTCTCTTACTTTAGATACAAATTCACCCATCATGAAAAAACGAACCTTCCTGAAACTTTCCTCGGCATTGGTAACCGGAACGTTTTTTACGCCACTACTTTCATGCGCACCCGATAAAAAAGAACAAGCTATGGCACTTAAAAACTGGGCTGGAAATTTAACCTACAGCACCACCAAGGTTTTCGAACCCGGAACGGTAAAAGAAGTGCAGGAGGCAATCAGGCAATGCACTAATGTGAGAGCCCTCGGCACACGCCACTGCTTCAACCGCATTGCCGATTCGGAAGACAATCTTATTTCCACGCAAAATCTGAATAAAGTAGTCGATATAAATATTGAAGCTCGCACGGTAACGGTAGATGCCGGAGTTCGCTATGGGGAATTTTGTAAACAACTTGATAAAGCTGGCTTTGCTATTCATAACCTCGCATCACTGCCTCATATTTCCGTAGCGGGTGCTTGTGCAACGGCAACACATGGATCTGGTGTGAAAAACGGAAATCTTGCTACATCAGTTTCCGCTCTTGAGTTAGTGAAGTCAAATGGTGAAGTCGTCTTCTTATCCCGCGATAAAGATCCTGACTTTTATGGCGCTGTGGTAAGTCTGGGTGCGCTTGGTGTAATCACAAAGATGACACTGGATCTCGTGCCTGCCTTTCAGGTTCAACAAGACGTGTACCTGAACTTGCCCATGACACAACTGGAAAGTCACTTTGATGAAATTATGTCTGGTGGATACAGTGTTAGTTTATTCTATGATTGGCAAACCGATAACATCAACCAGATCTGGATCAAGCGTGTGGTGAAAGATGGGAAAGTATTAACCGCAGAGCCAGCGTTCTTCGGAGCTACACTTGCGGACCGAAATGTGCATCCCATCATTGAACTATCAGCAGAAAACTGTACAGAACAAATGGGTGTGGCCGGACCGTGGTACGAACGCCTGCCTCACTTCAAAATGAATTTCACACCCAGCAGCGGTGAAGAATTACAAGCGGAGTTTTTTGTACCCCGTCAACACGCAGTGGAAGCGATCAAAGCGGTAGCCACCTTGCGTGATGAAATCAAACCCGTGCTGATGATCACCGAAATTCGCACCATTGATGCTGATGATTTCTGGATGAGTCCCTGCTACCATCAACAAAGCGTAGCCATTCATTTCACCCTGAAGCAAGACATCGGAGGGGTGAATGCTTTGCTTCCAAAGATTGAAGAGAAGCTTTCGCCATTTGGTGTGAAGCCGCATTGGGGAAAACTATTTACGATCAACCCCGCCACATTGAGATCGCGCTATGAAAAAATGGGTGACTTTAAGAAATTAATCACTCAATATGATCCGCAAGGAAAATTCAGAAATGAGTTTTTGAAGAAGAATGTATTGGGCGCTGCACCGAATGAAGGTTGATGACAACAGGAAATGAAAAATAATATTTTACTATATAGTTCTGGTGCCGTTCTTCTATTGTTGGCCGTATTGCTGATTGCATTCTACCAACCTGATATTCCGGTTGATCAACTAAAAGGAAAATATGCTGTGCCACCCTCACAATTCGTTGACCTGGGTGGAATGAATGTGCATTATCGTGATGAAGGCCCCGCAGCCGACACTATACCGATTGTTCTCTTACATGGCACCTCCTCTTCTTTATTGACCTGGGATGCCTGCACAAAAGAGTGGAGCAAAGAACATCGCGTGATCAGAATGGATTTACCTGGCTTTGGATTGACCGGACCCAACCCCGAACAAGATTACAGTATTGAAAGCTATGTGGCTTTTGTAAATAGCTTTCTTCAAGAGAGAAACGTAACACAGTGCTACCTGATGGGTAACTCGTTGGGTGGACTCATCGCTGTTCATTTTGCGGCCACGTATCCTGATAAAGTAAAGAGGGTCATCTTAATTGATCCGGCAGGATACCCCATCCAAAACGCAAAAGGTTCGCTCGCATTTAAGCTTGGAAAAATTCCGGTTTTGAAAAATATACTGACTGTAATCACACCCCTTTTCATCGTGCGCAAAAGTTTGGAAGATGTATATGGAAACAAAAATCTTATCACCGATGCGTTGGTGGAGCAATACCGCGATATGGCATGCCGTGAGGGAAATCGTAATGCTTTACTGCTACGGCTGCAAAGCGATCAGGCAGGAGATACTACACTGGTAAGTAAACTAACTATGCCTGCGCTTATCATTTGGGGAACGCTCGACCAATTAATCCCGCTTGACAATGCTTATAAATTTCAACGCGATCTTCCTTTGGATAGCCTGGCAATACTGGAAGGTGTTGGTCATGTGCCCATGGAGGAAACTCCTGAACGGGTGATTCCCCTGGTCAGCAGATTTATTAAATAAGCAGACTAAGCCATGCGTTTTAAATACGCTGCACTTTCCTTCAGCACCGGCATATCCATTTCTACGTAGAAGTTTTTCAATCCACCAATCTTACTGGCTTCAAAGAACTCTTTCCAATCCACCTTTCCTTTTCCTATAGAAACTTGTTGTTCGGCAACACCCGACCAGTCCGACAAATGTGCCGAGATAAAACGACCTGGATGTTTTCTGAAATAATCCGCTGCCTTATAACCGGCAATCACTACCCAAACCTGAAACTGCATTTTGGTTAGCGTGGGATCAAGTTGATTGAGCAGCACATCATAGATAATTTGTCCTTCCAGTTTTTCAAATTCCTGGTTGTGATTATGAAACACCATTTGCAATCCATTCTTTTTTGATTGCTCGCCCAACTTATTTGTTTCATCGGCTGCTTTTTTCCAATCATCCAGTTTTGCGTCTTTACTCAGCCCAAACGAAGACACTACTAGTTGCGTTAAGCCAAGTTCGTTGGCGAAGTCCATGCGAGCCGGTAAGTTCTCTTTCAATTCTTTGAACCCATAATGACAGCTAACACAGGAGATGCCAGCATCATTCATAATGCGTTTCATCTCAGGCGCTTTCAAGCTTTGCAATGGACCAAAACCAGCATTGGCATAGCCGGGTGGCGAGCACATCTCCACACTTTGAAAACCCAATCCGGCCATCATCTTCAGCGTGCCCGAAAAATCTTTTACCAGTACGTCACGAATGGTCCAGCTTTGAAAGCCAATCGGCCCAACGCCATTTGCATTATTTTCCGCAAGGCCATGAAGCCAATGCGGGGCAAACAAAGAGGCCCCTGCAAGAGCAGCAGCACTGGTGTTTATAAACTCTTTTCTTGTTAGCTTTTTCATAGCGATTTAGTTAGCTGTTGTCTTTATCAGATAGAAGCGGGGTCCCATCCTTGGCGATACTCACGCTTCAGGTATTTGTTTGCATCCGCCACGTTCGTAATCTTCATCGAGGCCGCATCATAATACAACGTTTTTCCTGTGCGCAATGCAACCGCATATAAGTTGATGGCCTCTGTAATTGGCCCTGCATCCCTTAAACTTCCGGCACATTGTTTCCCGGCAAGGCAAGCATCAATAAAACTTGTCGGCATAAAATTCTCAGGAGGGTTTTCGGATTTGGGATGTTGATACGTTTCACCTGACCTTTTACCCGAAACAATTCGTGGGTTTGCACCATGGAAGCCTGCCAATATCTTTCCCTGATCACCCACGAACATCATTCCTTCTGCCGGAAGTTCTTTGTTCTGTTGATAAAGCTCCTCGGGCACAGGCGGTCTCATGCCTCCGTCATACCAGCATAAATCAACAGCAGGCCGCGAGCTTTTGGCCGGAAATTTAAATCGCACCGTGCTCGCCATCGGAAAGGAAAAATCATTGTTCACACGGAAAGGAACCATATCATTAAATCCGCACGCATGACTACGGGTAGGTTCAATGATAGTAGGGTTTTCCAATTGTAATGCGTTGAACACCGTCCATAAACTGTAATATCCCATGTCGGCCATAGGGCCTCCACCGAAGTCATACCATCCTCTGAATACCATGTTGGTATAATTAGGATGATAAGGCCTCTCACTCTCTGGGCCCAGCCACAAATCCCAATCAAGTCCTTTCGGAATGGCAGGCGTGTCGGTAGGTAGTGTCGGGTATTGTGGCCACACGGGTCGGTTGGTCCAGTTGTGTACTTCTTTCAATGTGCCAATGGCACCACTGTTGATCCACTCCATCGTTTTATCCATGGACTTGTTCGATTCCCAGGCAATAAGATTTGTTGTGGCGTTTGTCTTCTTTGCCAGCTCAATGACTTGTTTGCCCTCGTTCACACGATTGGAAATAGGCTTGTGGGTGGTCACATGTTTTCCGCGTTTGAGTGCTGCAATGGCGATGATCCCATGTAAATGATCTGGTGTCATGATCTTGACGGCATCAAAATCTTTTTCTTTTTCAAACAGCTCGCGGAAGTCGGCATAGGCGGCACAACCTTTGAATTTGTCGGAGCCCCGAATGGTAGCGTAGTAGGAGTCAACAATATCTTTCGCGTTGTCTCTTCCGCCTGGCACTACGTTATCACCGCCCGGATTCCAATTAGGGTTGTTCAATTTCTTTCGGATGTCGTTGCGTAAATATTCTCTGCCCCAATCGCGATAACCCACTGCTTCTTTGTTGGGATCACACACTGCAACAATCTGAACTTGCGGAACGGATAAGAGCGGTAGTATTTCGCGAAGGCCTTGTGTGCCCGCACCTATATAGGCCATGGTAAGCTTATCGCTAGGGGCAACAAAGTCGTTGCCACCAAGCACATGCCGGGGCACAATGGTAAATGCGAGTGCCGTTGAAGCCATACCTCCAATAAATTTTCTTCGATTGATGGATGTTGATTTTTTGTCTTTGTTTACCATAGCAGGCGTAACTGAGGTGAGTAGAATAAAACCGTCTAAAGCAATCTATAAATTTCATCCGTCAAAGACCAATGAATTTATACACAGGGTAAATGGTGGTTTTGAATTTCCCAGTTAACAATCGTCATTAAGCGATCTTCTCGCGATGTAATCCCTACTTTCGATTTCTTCTGCCCCCCATGTGTGGGTTGCGAAAATTGGGCACCGAGAGGATATAATATTGCACGCCAAAACCCACGTTAATATCAAAGCCATGATAAGGAGAATAAAAGGCACCCAGTGAAGGACCAATGCCCCAATTATAGGGATTAATAGCTCTCTTCTTTTTGCCGGAAGCATCAGAACTGGCAACTATTGGTTTTACTGACGAAACGGTGTCTGAATATATATACTGCTTGATCAGCACAGTTTCATAGCGGTAGATTATCGTGTCGCGATAGGTGATGTTATAAATCACCGTATCCTTGACACTATCTTTTTGCGAATATGAAATAACAGGGCACAGTAGTAACACCATGAGAAGCGAGAGGCAGAACTTATCATTCATTGTCATTGTATTAATGTTGAGTAAGTAAGTTATTAAAGAATTCCTTCATTATAAGAAAGGCCAGAATTCCACAAATTTGTTAAGGGCTAAAAAAAGAAATGATCGTGTATCTTTGTGTTGATCAACGATCTAGAATCTATTATACGTTATGTCAAAAAAAGTACTCATTACCCGCATTATTCCCGGCAAGGCTCACGAAATGCTCTCGAAAGCAGGTTTTGAATTGAGTGTGTGGGAGGGGAGCGGCCCTATGACCCAACCGCAGTTGATTGAGCGTGCAAAGCAAGTCAACGCTATTATATCGCTTGGCGCGGATAAGCTCGACAAGCATTTTTTCAGTCAGTGCTCACACCTGGAGGTGATCGCACAATTTGCAGTCGGCTATGATAACATTGATGTGGCAGAAGCTACCCAAAAGAACATTCCGGTCAGCAATACTCCCGATGTGTTAAGTGATGCTACGGCCGATGTGGCTCTGGGATTGATGATTGCCGCCTCGCGCAAGATGTTTTACCTGCACAAAACGATTGAGCGCGGTGAGTGGAAACAATTTGAGCCGTTGAAAAATCTGGGCATAGAACTCAGCGGAAAAACACTCGGTATTTTTGGAATGGGAAGAATTGGTATGGTGATGGCCCAACGGTGTCGCGGTGCCTTCAATATGAATATCCTCTATCACAACAGAACCCGCAACGCAGAAGCAGAAAAAGTTTTTGGCGCCCGCTATGTGTCCTTTGATGAACTGTTGCAGCAAAGCGATGTACTTTCTGTGCACAGTATGTTGAGTGATGAAACAAAAGGTATTTTTAATAAAGCCGCATTTAGTAAGATGAAACGGACTGCGATCTTCATCAACACCTCACGCGGGTCGGTGCACAACGAAGAAGATCTTATTGAGGCATTGCAGTCTGAAACGATTTGGGGCGCGGGGTTGGATGTCACCAATCCTGAACCGATGCATGCAGACAATCCATTACTGCAAATGCCCAATGTGGCGGTGCTTCCGCATATCGGTTCGCCCACGGTGGAAGCAAGAAATGGCATGGCGCGATTGGCTGCTGAAAATATTATTGAGTTTTATAAAACAGGTAAGATGCTGACGTGTGTAAACAGCAGTGTCCTCAATAAAAATCAGAATTAATTCCTTTAACATACCACTATGAAACTCACCTGGGTTATTGCCTTGTGTATTGCTTCGTTGTTTTCTATTACCCTGCAGGCACAAACAAAAAGCAAATCCAAAAAACCTGCCGGCTTGAAAACTATTTTGTTGGAGGACTTGAAAAAAGATGTGTATGCAATGGCTGATCCACACTTCAATGGTCGCTCGGCCGGTACGATTGATGAGTTGAAAGCATCCGCCTGGTTTGCCGAAAGAATGCGTGAAGAGGGAATTGCACCCGCTGGAGATGATGGCACGTACTTTCAGTTTTTTTCGATGCAGTGTCATCGTATTTCCCCAGCCAGCAGTGTAACTATCGGCAATCATAATTTGAAACTATGGAGTGATCTGCTGATCTCGCAGCTTGCACCGGCCCTGGTAAGTGCCCCGGTGGTTTATCTTGGCGAAGCGAATAAATTAAATCTTAATGCTGTTGACGTGCAAGGGAAAGCGGTTGCCATTCAAGTCGTTCCTGATGGAATCAACCTGAATGTCTCGTTACCGGAATGGCGATATAGTCGTTCGGTCATGACTAAATATGGGAATGACCTTATCAGCAAAGGAGCTGCGGCTGTGATTTTTATCAGCGATGAATATTCAGAACATGCCTGGCCATACGCGAAGGAAAATTTAATCCGTGGTATCTATTCCAATGAGGGAACCGCTCCTGCACCAACATCAAAAGCTCCCATGTTATGGTTGCACAGTGATGCCTCCGAATGGATCAAGGCGGAAGGACTTGTATTGAATGCATCGCTGATTCTGGAAAGCTTTACGTATCCTTCTGTGAATATCATTGGTAAAGTGGAAGGCATTGATCCAACCTTGTCGAAGGAATATGTAGTGCTCAGCGGTCACCCGGATGCACATGGCATTCGCAATGTAATAGGCAATGACTCCATTTATCATGGTGCCGATGATAACGCTACTGTGAACGTTGCCCTGTTAGCCACAGCACGTGCCTTAAAGAAGTATCCCGGAAAGCGCTCGGCTTTGTTGGTCATTCATGGTGCCGAAGAGCGTGGCTTAATCGGTTCGCGTTATTTTACTACCCATCCTACCGTTCCTATCTCTTCGATTGTTGCTGTACTCAACGGTGATATGATTGGTCGCAATCATCCGGACAGTGCGGCTTTGTTAGGGTCGCAGGCTCCTCATCGGAGTTCATCGGACCTGGTGAACATGGCGCTTGAAGCCAATGAACAAGGCCCTCAATTTAAGTTGGATACCCTCTGGGATAAACCTAACCACGTTGAAGGATGGTTCTTCAGAAGTGATCACTTGCCCTATGCGCGACTCAACATTCCTTCATTGATGTACACAACATTGCTTCATCCTGACTATCACACTCCACAGGACAACGCACAGAATATTGATTATGAAAAATTACTGAAGATGACACAGTGGATTTATCGCACCGCGTGGAAAGTAGTCAATGCGGATCAGCGTCCGGCTGTAGAACCGAACTTCAAACTGGAGAGATAGCTACGATCTATTCTCCCACCTCCACCCAATAATTAGTGCTATCGCGTGTGTCTACATATATGGCTACTTCCTGGCCAATCTCAAATTGTGCTGCGCTCCACACATTATGACTCTTGAAATTTTGTTTTTGGCCGCTCAACTCTGCTAAGCACTCAACCACTCTCGGATGCCGGTTGTTTATGGTAATATTATTATTGTAATACACGTTCGAGATCACGGCCCGCAACTTTCGCCCGGATCGCAATAATAATTCGCGTCTTTCTTTCTGTTTTGCCAGATGGTATAAAATGCCACCTCCAACAGATGCGAAAATCAGCCCTATCGTTGTGAACACCAATGGCCCGATCCAATCCTCAGAAAATTCTGAGCCCTCTGAAGTGGAAATAAAAGCATAGAACCAACCCAATCCGATAAACGCAAAGAGCAGGCCGATTCCAAGAAAGATGGAGGCGAATAGTTTCATAGCTGACATAGTTTAGTGTCAACGAATTTAAAAAAATCCACTATTCATTTCCTTATCCGACCGAAATGAAACAGAAGCGAGGCAAACTTTTGGTCCCTCATCGTGGTTAAACAAGCATTCAATATCTTTAAACCATGAATAATTCATCCATCAAATCCATAAAACCATTAGGCTTTCCATGGCAAACACAAGATCCTTTTCTCTTTTGCGTACATCACCAGGATTTTTATCCGAAAGGGAATGATGTAATGGGCCCTGCTGCCTCCCTGAAAGGAAGGGTGATCGGTCAGGATTTTGCGCCCAACAATGAGGGTTGGAGAATGTATCATGGCGAGCATGTGCCAGGCTTTCCTGCACACCCGCATCGTGGATTTGAAACGGTAACGATCGTAACAAAAGGATCGGTGGATCATTCTGATTCATTGGGTGCAGCGGGCCGTTTTGGAAATGGCGATGTGCAATGGATGACTGCGGGCAAAGGTGTGCAGCATTGTGAGATGTTCCCGTTGTTACACAAAGACAAAGAAAATCCGCTGGAGCTTTTTCAGATCTGGCTCAACCTGCCCAAGTCAAAAAAATTAACAGAGCCACACTTCGCCATGTTGTGGGGCGACAGCATTCCTACTCATACCTCTACGGATGTGAATGGCAAAGCAACCCACGTAAAGATAATCGCAGGAAAAATTGAAAACACCGCTGCGCCTTCTCCTGCACCCAACTCATGGGCAGCAGATGCAACTCATGAAGTTGCCATCTGGACCATTAAATTGGAAGCCGGTGCTCAATGGAAATTACCGACTGCTTCCGCATCAGTGAATCGCTCTCTTTATTTTTATGAAGGCACTGCTATTCAAATAGCCGGACAGAATTTTTCAACCCATCAGGCGATTGAACTTCGTGCTGATAAAGAAGTGATTTTACGAAATGGAGATTCAGAAAGCTATTTACTCTTGTTGCAAGGCAACCCTATCGGTGAGCCGGTAGCGCAATATGGTCCGTTTGTCATGAACACACAGGAGGAAATTCAGCAAGCGATGAGCGAGTATCAACAAACACAATTTGGCGGCTGGCCCTGGCCTACGTATGAACATGTGCATCCTCGTGATAAAGGGCGCTTCGCAAGATATCCTAATGGTGTAGAGGAAGTAAAATCAGAATAACTCATCACTTGATCTTACTCATCTTCTTTCCATAGCGTTTTATTACTTTGATTGTTGAGCGATCATGATCATATACGGAGTACCAACCTTGTGGTTCATGAGGTGGATCTCCAGTAAAATCATCTCCCTTCTTCCACCAGGTTTCCGGTTGGCGCGGTCTGCCTTCACCACCCCATGCCCAAAAGTTTACGCCAGAAGCTTGCCCTTTTTTCGCAAGGAGATACACTTGTTCAAACACTTCCTTATAATATTGGTCGCGGTGTTCGGTGGTGGCATTCGGATCAAAACTTCCCTGATCTTTCATGATTCCAAATTCTTCAAGCACAAAGGGCTTGCCCAACTTTTTAGATTCAGCGGCATGCTTCATCAGATAGTTAGTCATCTTGTCTTCTGCAGGAGGATAGCTGCGTTCATGATTTTGTGGATTATACCATCCCCAGTTTTGAATCCAGATGTGTGCCGTTGTGTAATCAATGGATGGACTATTATGCATGCGAATAAAATCCGTTCCTGCTGTTTGCGGTGATGGCGTATATCCTTCGGCACCCGTGGTAACCATATGATTCTTGTCGAGCTCTTTAATGCGCGAAGCCGTAGCGTGAATCCACGCATAGAAAACTTCCGCCTGGTTAATGCCACGTGGTTCGTTCGCTAATTCCCACGCCATAATGGTTGGATCTTCACGATAGAACATTCCGTTGACGGTATTCTTTCGATTCACCACTTTTTGAATGCATTCATTAAAATGATTCACTGCCTCCGGTATCGTATAAAACCGTGCTACATACTTCTGAAAGTTATCCCAGCTGCCATTGCTATGCGGAGGCGGATAGGGGATTGTATCACCCGTGTGCCATTTCACATATTGACCCATGCCACCCGACCACTGCCAGAAGTTATTCAACACCACCACGGCAGTCATATCGCGTTTTCTCATCTCCTCGAGCAATACATCCAAACCAGACAGCACTTCTTCCTTTAATACACCGGGCTCATCCTGCACAGCGGGAAGAATACGATACGGACTATTGTCGGGCCCTTCGGTAAGTGCCATGATGCGCAAGTTGGTGATGCCGCTTTTTTTCATTTGATCAAGTTCTCTGCGAAGTCGATCCGGATCAGAGCCAGGAAGCGCTCCCGCGAGGTTCATTCCCTGCCAATAATTCGCACCCATGTAGAAATAGGTTTTGTTGTTGCGATAAAATTTGCCTTCTCGGGCAGTGACGAAGGTTGACTGACTTTGTGCAACCATGGATGTCATCAGCAGCACAGAGAAAATTAACAGGCCTGACGTTTTCATTGAGGGAGTTTCAAATAGTGCATTAAATATACCATGCATGGTGATCAGATCTTCGATTGAGGGAGAAGTAATTATTCATGCTTACCCCTATCTTTAAGCATGATTTTCAGATTGATTTTTATCTTCCTCTTAGTTGCAAGTGTTGCAAATGCACAAACCCGGATGATTGTGCTCGGCATCGCACAGGATGGGGGCTATCCACAAATGGGTTGCCAACGTACCTGTTGTGTTCAGGCGCATGAGCACGACTCATTAAAACAGTTTGTCGTTTCTCTGGCCCTGGTTGATTTTGAAAATAAAAAGTGGTGGTTGTTTGAAGCTACACCGGATATAAAAGAACAACTTCATCTTTTTGCCGAGGTGACCAATCATCAATTCAATTTTCTGCCGGATGGAATTTTCATTACTCATGCTCATATGGGCCATTATACCGGCTTGTTGCAATTTGGCAGAGAAGTAATGAACACTTCTGCTATACCCGTTTATGTGTTACCTCAGTTAAAAAAGTTTCTTGAAACGAATGGGCCATGGAGCCAACTGGTGAGCCTGAAAAACATTTCGATAATCGGGTTAGCCGAAGAAAAGTCTGTTACTCTGCCTGGCAATATTTCTGTTGCTGCGTTTCGGGTTCCTCATCGCGATGAATTTTCTGAAACTGCTGGCTTTAAAATAACCACTCCTTCGCAGCGCTACCTTTTCATTCCGGATATTGATAAGTGGAGCAAATGGGATAAGAATATTGTAGAAGAAGTGAAATCCGTTGACATCGCTTTTCTTGACGCCACGTTTTTCTCCGCGGATGAATTACCCAATCGCAACATTAGCGAAGTACCTCATCCATTAGTTACAGAAACAATTGAGTTATTCAAATCAGAAAGCCTTGAAACAAAACGCAAAATACACTTCATTCATTTCAATCACAGCAGTGCCTTGCTTTATAGTTTCATGAAGCAACAGGAGGTAAAGAAACTGGGCTTCTCCTTAGCAAAACAAGGAAGGCCCTAACCTATTTCTTTGCAGCTTTCACTTTTTTGTCTTTCTTAATCGTTGTCAGCCCTTCTACCTGCGCTCTTTTGTCTTTGCGCTGATATCTTTTCTCCTGATCAATTTTGAGGTTTTCTTCGGCTTTGATGTATTCCCTGCTTTTCATATCTCCTCCTTTTTTATATATGAAATGTAGAATCTTTTCTCGAGAAAACCCATGATAATGATCATGATGAAGGCATTTATTTACTGGTATATGCTAAAAGACCTTAAAAAAAAGATCTCTACTTTTACAGAAACACGTTCTGATCTACTACGAAATTTCGCGTTCATTCCCTGTTACTAGCCTCCGTTCTGTTTGCCCTCTGTTTTGCCTGCGCCCAGGACAAAAAAAAGTAAAGAATGGATCCAACTCTTCAACGGAAAGAATTTGAATGACTGGGACATAAAGATCTCAGGACACGATATGAGCCAAAATTTCTAAAACACCTTTCACATCGAATTACAAATCGTATTATGTAAAGGCCGATAATGGTTCCTGCATCTACTGACTCGTTGAATTACTAAGACGCGAAGACACTAAGAAACACAAAGCGCTTAGTGTAACTTCGTGTACTCGTGTCTTTGTGGTTCATATTATTAAGATATAAAATAGCTATCGCCCACAGGATAAATCCTCGTTTGGAAGAACATCTCGCAGGTTTAATTAAAAAAGGTAGCGAAAAATTTCAGGTTCACTAAAACCTATTGCCTAATGGCAGTATAGAGATCTTTGAGATACTTGGTCAACTCTGACCATTGACCTGAGTTGATCCATTCCTTTTTAAACAACTGACTGCCCCCACCAATCGCCAGCACATCCTGATCCACCCAATGTGCAATACTCTCTGGTGTTGCCGCCACTCCTCCAGTCACGACATACTTGACTCCCGGAAAAACATCCTTCACCGCGCGAACAAAATCACGTGTCACAACAGAAGCGGGAAAAATCTTTACTACAGAACACCCAACTTCCTGCGCATGATGAATTTCAGTGGGAGTCATGCAGCCCGGTATAAAAGGTATTGTGTTTTGCTGACAATACTGCCCGATATTAATATCCATGAAGGGGCTTATCAAAAAATCGGCTCCGGCATCATAAAATTTCTGTGCATCACTCACACTTTGAATTGTGCCTACTCCTAAAATAAGGGATGGCCACCGGCCGGGAAGCATCTGGTGAAGCGTTATGAAATTTTCATACGCACTCACTCCCCGGTTGGTGAATTCAAAAACACGACAGCCTGCTTTGTAGCAACTATCAACAGCGTGAATACACACATTGATATCATCGTGATAAAAAAGCGGAAGGATTTTCTGCTCACTTAAATATCGTTGCAAAATATCAATAGTGGTGCGCTCAATCATAGGTTAATCAATTCAGACAAGGGTGTTGTGTTAAAATCTCCTTCCACAAAAAATTTACTGAAGC
>Ga0163153_10004870_pt1 | contig 16435 bp, 12 predicted proteins | sample OliLakLV19MP6IB1_FD_148629 | JGI IMG/M metagenome (GOLD analysis project Ga0163153, IMG submission 148629) | Freshwater microbial mat bacterial communities from Lake Vanda, McMurdo Dry Valleys, Antarctica - Oligotrophic Lake LV.19.MP6.IB-1 | ecosystem: Environmental > Aquatic > Freshwater >... | reverse complement strand
GGCGGAATGTGGTCGCGGACGATGGCTTCCACGTCGGCGAGTTCGAGCTTGCTGGCGACGGACTTGGCCTTGAGATGGGACCGCAGCGACGCGAACGAGGCCGCCGAATAGCCACGGGTGAGCTCATCGAGGCGGCGCAAGGGATCTTGGACCTGCGTCGCGGTTGCCGGCGGCGTAGCGACGTCCGAGTATTTGGCGGCGTCCTGGAGGCCGACGGCTTTGAGCACCCAGCGGAGGAATTCCTGCCGGTCTTCGCCTTCGGGATCGAGAACTGGGATGATCAAGTCGCCGACGCGGCCGGGGCGGCGGATATCGGGCGAGAGCAAATGAATCCGCGCGGTCATCAGCAGCCAGATGATGCGGCCGCGGAGCTTGGTGTCGGACATCATCTGTTGAATCTTGCCGGTCAGGCGGCGTTCCGTTTCATGGGCGTCCTGGCCGACGCCGCCGAATTGGGTGTCGGCCTCGTCGACAAAAATCACCGCTTTGACGAGCGCTTCGAGCACGCGGCGCAGGCGTTCGAAGATGACGTCGGTCTGGCCGAACCATTGACTGCGGATGTTCTTCAGCACCAGCACCGGCAGATCCAATTCGGAGGCCGCGGCCTCGAAGATGAACGTCTTGCCGCCGCCGATAGGTCCGGCGACGGCCGCGCCACTTAGAGCATCGTCGCCGGTGGTGCGGAAGCGCGGGAGGAGTTCGGACTGGATGAAATCCTTGAGCTTGGTGAAGCCGACTACGTCGGTAAGGCGATGGCTCGGCTTTTTGAATTCGATCACGTCGTCGCCGAGTTGCGCGCGGATGAAATCCTCGACTTTGGCAATCACCGCGGCGGCGGAGAGCGTTTCGCCACTATGCGCTGCGCCGATCAACAACTGCCGGAGCGCATGCACTGAGAGACCGGCGGTGAATTGCGCGAGTTCCGCCGGGCCGGCCCAAAGCTTCGGGACCGGCATCTTGCGGCCGACCGTGACCTTGGCCGCGGAATCGACGAACCACTCAATGTAATGCTGGCGCGCGGCCATATCGGGCGCGGGGACTTCGACCGAGAGCACCGCTGGCAAGCGGGCCACGCGGGGATGGACTTCGCTGCGCGATTCGGCCAGCAGAATCACTGAGTCGTCGGCGTTCATGAAGCCAGGATCGGAGAACCAATCCTGCACTACGGTGACGCGATGCCGATCACTGGCGGAAAGGCGGGAGAGATCGCCGTCGCCGGCGGGCAACAGAATGTCGGCGCCTTCGATGACGATGAACAAGTTCTCGGCCAGATAGGGCCGGCCTTGCGGCGTGAGCGTGCGCGAGCAAAGGCTGATCTGACGAAGCAGCTCGAGGGCCACAGTGGGTTTGCCGATGGCGTCGCGGACGAGGGCGTCAAACTCGTTTTCGAGCATCTCGCGCTGGGCCTGATCGCGTTTGCTGGAGAGCGCGGCGAGGGCCAGGTCGTCCACTTCGCGCGCGGCGCGCCAGGAGACCCAACTGTTGCGAATCGACAGCCGATGCTGTTCATCGAGTATGCGAATCGGGCCATTCAATTCGTAGACGACGCGAATCAGTCCGGGCACTGCGCACTTGCTGCAGAGGAATTCGACGAGCGGCTGATACTCGCCGCCGTTCTCGCCGGAGAGAAAATACAGATCGTGGATGTTGCCGGTAACCAGCAGGCTGCGCGACTGGCCGGCGTTGATGATCCGCGCGAGTTCCGTGAAGAAGCCGTACTGCGGGGCGGCGTTGGCCATGGGAGAGTGCTTTATCCCTCGATAGTGCGCGACGGCAAGGTGAGCACGCGCTCGACCGCCGCTTGGATATCGGATTGTACCGCGGCGATCTCGCGCGCGGCATCGATGACAATAATGTTCTGCGGTTGCGTGGCCGCTTCGGTGAGATAGCCTTGGCGCAAATGATCGCGGAAGGCGTCTCCCTGGCGTTCCATGCGATCACGCTCGCGCTGCATGCGGGCATCGGTGGTTTCCGGCGGCGCGTCGAGGACGATCGTGAGGTCGGGCAATAGGCCGCCGGTGGCGACCTTGCCGACTTTCCAGATATCGCCGGTGGGCAGTCCGCCGGCGTGTCCTTGATAGACGACGCTGGCGAGTAAGTAGCGATCGCTCAGTACTGTCTTGCCGGCCGCCAGCGCGGGGGCGATGATTTCTTCGACCAACTGCGCGCGCGACGCCATATAGAGCAACAATTCGCTCTTGCGCGAAATGGCCAGGCCTTCGGTATGAAGGAGCAGGTGGCGGATTTTTTCGCCGAGCGGCGTGGCACCCGGGTCGCGACAAGTGACGACGTTCTGACCGCGCGCTGCGAGCCAGGCGCGCAGTAGTTCGATTTGCGTGGATTTACCAACGCCGTCGGCGCCGTCGAGGGAGATGAAGAGTGGCCGCATGGCGTGATTGTAGCGAACCGGACTGCGGGCGCGATGGCTGAGGGGGGTGGAAATCGCCGCGCTCCCCCAGGGAAGGCCGGCTGGGTTGATATGTGTGGCGAGATTGTTGGGGGCCTTCCCTGGGCTTGGCGCGCGATGTGCTGTCGACTGACTTCGTGGTGGGACTCGCTGTAGAATTTCGATCGTCAGCTATCTGAGGCATCAAGGAGAACATCGCATGGCCCGATTCACGACGAAGGACGGCACGGAGCTGTATTACAAGGATTGGGGATCGGGCCGGCCGATCACGTTCAGCCATGGTTGGCCGCTGACGGCCGACGCTTGGGAAGCGCAGATGTTTTTCCTGGCGTCGCAGGGGTATCGGTGCATCGCACATGATCGGCGCGGGCATGGCCGATCGAGCCAGCCGTGGCATGGCAATGAGATGGACACGTATGCTGACGACCTGGCGGAATTGCTCGATCATCTTGACGTGCGCGACGCCGTGATGATCGGTCATTCCACGGGCGGCGGCGAAGTGGCCCGGTATATCGGCCGGCATGGCACGAAGCGTCTTTCGAAGGCCGTGCTGATAGGGGCGGTGCCGCCGATCATGCTGCAGACGCCGGCGAATCCTGGCGGATTGCCGCTGGCGGTGTTCGACGATTTCCGCAAGCAATATCTGGCGGACCGAGCGCAGTTTTTTCTGGATGTGGCGAGCGGGCCGTTTTTTGGTTTCAATCGGCCAGGGGCGAAGGTCTCGCAAGGGTTGATTCAATCGTGGTTCCTGCAGGGGATGATGTCCGGCCACAAGAACGCGTACGATTGCATCCAGGCGTTTTCGGAGACGGATTTCACCGAGGATTTGAAGAAGTTCGACGTGCCGACGTTGATTATCCATGGCGACGACGATCAGATTGTGCCGATCGGGGCGTCGGCGCTGTTGTCGGCGAAGCTCGTGCGGGAAGTGGAGTTGAAGATTTATCCGGGCGGGTCGCACAGTCTCGGGGATACGAGCAAGGATCAACTCAACGCGGATCTGCTGGCGTTTGTTCAATCCTAGAACCTTAAGGACTTCATGTCGCTCGCACTCTTCACGCTGCTTCACATTGTCATCAGCGTCATTGGCATCGTCACTGGATTTGGCGCGTTGGCGGGGATGCTGGCCGGGAAACTGTTGCCGCGTTGGACGGCGTGGTTTCTCGTGACCACGGCGGTGACGAGCGTGACTGGGTTTTTCTTTCCGTTCCGCGGCTTCACGCCGGCGATCGGATTTGGGATCGTCTCGCTGGTGATTTTGGGCGTGGCGGCTTATGCGCTGTACGGGCGGCATCTGTCCGGCGGGTGGCGCAAGGCGTTCTTATTCTGTTCGCTTGGCGCGCTGTATCTGAACACGTTCGTGCTGGTGGTGCAGTTCTTCCAGAAGTTTCCTTCGCTCGTGGAGCTTGCGCCCACGCAGAGCGAGGCGCCGTTCGCGGTGTCGCAACGGTTGCTGTTGGTGACGTTTATTTGGCTGGGCTGGGCCGCGAATGGGCGGTTTCGGGCGTGATGTTCGCTTCGGAGGTTTGCCCGCGAAACACGCGAAAGGACGCGAAAGAATTCGTCGAATGCGTGGGGCCGAGGGAATTTACCAAGAGAACTGAGCCATCGTTGCCTATAGCGGCGTATCCGCTAAGGCATGAGCTGGCGTGCCAATCACGTCCGTCCCACACTGGCGGACGAGCCGCCAGTGGCACCCCGGCACATTCTGACTGCAGCTTTCGGAATGTGGCTGTTCGCGCGATTTAGCTTGTTTCACTGGCAACTCGGTCTTACTCGCAGCATTCGTCGCAATCCGTGACGCGGCGTTTTGTGGCGCAGCGGTCGAAGGCCCAGGTGAGGCCGGCGCCGACCCAGTAGGATTCGATGGACGTCGAGGTCGAAGCGCCGAGTTGCTCCTCGTCAGGGAACATGCCGCCGGCCATGAAGTCCATGTCGACGCCGGGCAGGACGTCGCTGACTCCCAGGCCGGCGCTAAAGCGATGCTGGCAGGTAATGGCCAGTAAGGCTTGCGTATAGCGCACCGCGGCAAATCCGCCCGGGGGCGTGATGCCGCCGATGTTGGGGCCGGGGTTTTCGTCGAGCGGATTCTCAGCGAAGGCATAACCGATGCGGTATTTGTAGCGCCCGGCGGTGTATTGGGCTCCGGTCTGGAAGACCCATTGGTTGTCGTAGACCGTCGAGAAGAGTTGGGCTTCGTCGTAGAGTTTGTAGAGGACGTCGGCCATGACGAGCAGGCGGCCCTGTGCGAGGCGGTCGTTGGCGATGCCGAAGCCGATGTTTTGCGGCAAGTCCATGTCGACATCGAGCGACGGGCTGTCGGGCAACTGCTCGAACTGCACGGCGTCTTTGAAGCGGAACGCCTGCTTGGTCTGATAGTACATGCCGACGTTCGTGTGGCGCGACAGGTCGTAGTCCGCGCCGATCGAACCACGGAGGGCGTAGTCGTAGGTCATGCCGCCGATTTCGACGAAGGGCGGATCGAAGAACGCGGTGCCGAGGGAAATCGCCGCGCCGACCGACAAGCGATCCGTGAGATCGACGCCGAGGCTGGACGTGATTTCGAGCGCAGTGAGGCCGGCGTTCGTGCCGTTGCTGGCTGGATTGTGGCGGAAATCGGCGCCGCCGGCCGCGGCGGCGAAGAAGCCCATGCCGAAGGTGGCGGGCAAGCCCAAGGAGCGCAAGTCTTGCGTGACGCCGATGGCGCTGGAGCCGATGCCTTGCGCGTGCGATTTGGCGCCGTAGGGTTCGACGCCGAGGAGCGGAATGGGCGCGGTTTGCTGGATGCTGAAGGTCGGCTCGGCCCAGGCGCCGCCGAAGAGGAACTGCGTCCCTTCGAATTGCGCGACGGTGGCGGGGTTGCCATTGATGGCCGAGGTCAGATCCTGCGGCCGGGCAATGCTCGTACCGCCGAGCCCGCCGGAGGCCGGCATGGTGGTGTTGTGGGCCTCGACGCCGAAGGACTGCGCTTGCGCATGGTCGGCAATTAGCAGCGTGGCCAGGGCCAGCGGCGCGCAGAGCGCCGCGGCGCGAAGATTGAGGCGCATGTTCCGGCATCCCTTCCGGTGAATTGTGCAGCGCGCAGCAGTGCGCGTTGCGCCGGGCGGGCGACTTCCTGTCGGCCGCGCGGCTATCGGGATAATCGACTAGATCGGCGGCCGAGACGGATGAAATGCTGACGGTCGTAGCATGCGGGGCGCGTATTCCGTCCGAATGCTGTGAAGCTGTGCCGGCTGTACGTCGTGTAGGACGTGCCGGGCGATAACGACTTGCCGCGGGACTATTCGTGCGCGACGCCGGCGGCTTCTTGTTCGAGCCGTTGGCGTTCGGCGGCTTTGGCGAACGGATAGTAAACCAGCATGGCCAGCGGGATGGAAACCGCGCCCCATACGGCCGCCCGCCAATCACCGGTGCAGAGAAAATGGCCGATGATGGGGGGCGTGGTCCAGGGGACGTTGACGAGCGGCCGGCCGATCCAACCCCAGTCCATGAGCAGATACGAGCAGACGGTGAGCGACAAGGCGCTCAGGACGTAGGGGACCATCAGGATGGGGTTCAACACGATTGGAAAGCCGAAGAAGATCGGCTCGTTGATCTGGAAGATCTGCGTGGGCAACGAGAGGCGGCTGACCTTGCGATAGCCGGGTTCTTTCGAGTTGAGCATCACGAGGGCGAGACCGAGTGTCGCGCCGGTGCCGCCGACGTTCACGAAGGTGCTCACGAATCCTTGTGCGGTGATGTAGGGCAAGGGTTCGTGGCGACCGGCAGCCTCGACGTTCATCGCGAGGTATTGCAGAAAGACCGGCGCCACGAGGGCGTCCAGCGCGTTGTCGCCGTTGATGCCGATCGACCAGAGGATGGTGATCACCAATACGCAGACCAGAATGCCCGGCAGAGTGTTCAGAGCAAACACGAGCGGGCTGAAGACGTACTGAACGAGTTCGTTGATATCAACGCCAAGTACGAATCGCAGCAGCCAGAACAACACCACGAGGCTGAACAGCGGCGTCAGTGATAAGAAGGAGTCGTAAACAATCGGCGGCACGCTGGCCGGCAGACGGATGACGGCGTTCTTGTCGGTGAGCAATTTCTGTACGCGGACGCAAATGAGTGCGACGAGAATCGCCGTGAATAGTCCTTGCGAGCCGAGACGATCCATTTCGAAGACGGCGTTGCCTTCGGCGTCGATCTGCAATTGCACCATCAAATAGACGACGGCGGCGATGCCTGCGCTGACGATGGCTTCCTGTTGCAGGAGCTTGCCAAAGTGATAGCTGACGGCAAAGCAGAGGTAGACGGACAGGAGCCCGAACGTCGCGGTCACCGGCACTTGCAGCACCGGCAAATACGGCGCGATGATTTCGTCCCAGCCTTTCACCGGAAAAAAGCAGACCATTAGGAACAGCCCGCCGATGATGGTCAGCGGCGCGAGCGAGACGACGCCGGCGCGGATCGCGGTGAGGTAGGTGTTCTCGCTGAGGACGGTCAGCGGCGGCACGATGTAGCGATTCAGGAAGGCGGTGAAGTTGTTCACGTAGTCGACCTCGCCGGCGCTGAATCCCGGTTGCGGGACCAATCCGTCAGGGCGACGCGCTGAGCGTGAATCTTCTCGAAGGCGCGGTGAATGTCGTCCATATCTTCGCGAGGCCCGAGGAGCATGGCATGTTCCAGCCAGAGGCCTTGTTCCTGGCAAATCAGGTCGCTGTTCGGACAACTTGTGCGCTCGTAGTCGAGGCGATCGACCACGCCGGGCAGATACGGGCCGAAGGCGCGATTGCGGAACATCGGCTGGTCGGGCAGTGAATAGCCATAACCGGGCGAGCAGGGAATGCCTTCCGCGCGGAGGGCTTCGATCACCACGGCGCGCGGGGCGCCGAAGGTCTGGCCGTCGATTCGCAGCATGAACAGGTGATAGGCATGGCGCGTGCAGGCGTCTGAGCGTCGTTGGGGATGTAACCCTGGTAATGACGATAAGCGCTCGGCCAGGTAGAGGCCATTCGCGTCGCGCGTCGCGGCCTGGGCTTCCAGGCGATCGAGCTGCGCGTTGAGCATGGCCCCTTGGAACTCGCCGAGCCGGTAGTTGCCGGAGATGACGTGATGCTCGTACCAGACGCCGGTGGGGATACGGCCGCAGTTGCCGAGTGAGCGGAAGTTCTCGGCGAGCTCGTCGTCGTTCGTGGTGATCAGTCCGCCTTCGCCGCAGGTGAGGTTTTTGCTGGACTGATACGAGAACGACGCGATGTCCGCCAGGCTTCCGACCGGCCGATTTTGATAGCTGGCGCCGTGGGCGTGGGCGGCGTCTTCGATGACCAGCAGGTCCTGTTTCTTGGCGATGGTGTTGATGGCGTCCATTTCGGCCGGCTGACCAGCGAAGTGAACCGGGATCACGGCGCGGGTGCGCGGCGTGATTGCCGCTACGAGCGCTTGGGGATCGAGATTAAACGTCTCCAAATCGATATCGGCGAACACGGGGATCATGTTCGCTTCGACGACCGCCGAGGCCGTGGAGAAAAAAGTGTAGGGCGGAACGATGACTTCGTCTTCGGCTTGGAGGCCGGCCGCCATCAAGCTCAGTCGCAGCGAGACCGTACCGTTGACGACGGCGGCGCCGTGGCGGCAACCATGCATCGACGCGAAGCGCTCCTCGAAGCGCGCAACTTCCTGGCCGTCGAGCCGGCCCCAGTGCCCGCTGTGCAAGGTGCGGAGCAAGGCTTCTTCTTCGGGCTTGCCGAAGATGGGCCAACGGGTGAAGGGACGCGACCGCAGAGGTTGGCCGCCGAGAAGTGCAAGGGATTGTGTCATGATTGAAAGCGAGCTTCAGTCCCGCAATGTCTTGCCGAGGTAAATGCAACCGTCTTCTGCGCCGCCGGTGCGGGCTAATTCCCGAAAGCCGAGACGCGCGTAGAAACCAAGCGCCGGCGTGTTTTGGATGCTCACGCCGAGATGGGCTCCCGGCGAATTGCGCTCGCGCAGTTTTTCCATGACGAGTTCCATCATGCGTCGGCCGTAGCCTTGTCCTTGCGCCCGGTCGAGCAAGTCGATGTGCAGGTGCGCAGGGTATTCCGCGTAGGGTTCCGGACAAAAGTAGTCGGGCTGATGGTACCAGGAATGGACCAGCTGCGCGCGGGTCCACGTCGCTGGGTCGCCCTGCGGCAGCGGGAATTGCTCACAGAGTCGGGGCCGCCATTCGCGCTCGTAGCGACCATAGAATTCGTGCGAGTCCAGCGAACCGAAGGCGTATCCGCAGACGCCTTGCTCGTCTTCGAGTACGAAACTCAGTTCCGGCTCGTAGACAAGATACGGGCCGACGAAGATGCGGCCCAGCGCGTCGGGATCGTCCTGATAAAACGGCTCGCCGTCGCGGCCGTAGTCGCCGGTCTTGAGGCAGACGTAGTAGGTTGCCGCTTGATCGTCCGGGCGCGCGAGACGGATTTTGAAGTGGGGCATCGTCTACGCAAACTCGCAGCAAGTGTGATGTGGGGCGTCACTGGCGGCTTGTCCGCCAGTGCGGTATATGTCTCGATGGCGGGCTCAACTCCAGCACTGGCGGACAAGCCGCCAGTGGCACCCATCGCTTAGTATGTTCTGCATGTGCACCTAGTTCTCGTCGCGACGGGGGAGATGACTTGGGCTGGCGGCGTTGGCGGGAAAGAAGGAACCGTCGGGCTGGAGCGCCAGCAGCCTTTGCAGTTGAGCCACCAGGCCGCCGCGATAGGTGCGGGGCAGATGAAAGTCGGAATGGAAGGTGGCCGAGGGATCCGCTTGTTTTGCGCGGACGTAGCCGAGCAGCAGGTCCAGCTCTTCGCGCAATTCCCAGGCGCGGCGATGCAGGGCGTAAAACAATGGCCGGTCGCTCAGGTCGGTCAGGGCCGCGCAGAAATTTCGCAGCCGAGCGCCGCGCTCCAGGAACTCTGCGCCGGCGTCCGGCTGATTGTTGATGATGAAGTCCTCGGCGAATCGCCGTAGCGTGGCGGCTTCCGTTCCTGCTTCGTAGGGCAGGTAATAGGAATCGCCGAACAGCAGCAAGTCTTCTGACGTAGCCGGGCCCTTGTGCGTGGCAAAGCGCGGCAGCCATTCCTGCATCGCCGCGAGGTATGCGGCGCGCGGGTCCCAATTGTCCGGCGCTTCGACGTAGTCCGCAAACGTCCGTAGCGGCACGTAGTTTAATGGGAACTCGGTGTTGGGATTGCAGAGGATGCCGGCGACTTCGATGCGAAGCGCCGCGGGGCGACCGGCGTAAGGACCGAGATACATGCGGCGGCCGTCGTAATCGTTGGCGTGCAGGTTGTCCCAGATGAGCGGTTTACGGCGCAGGCGGCTTTGCAGCGTACGTGCATGTTCGACCGTGATTTCGCGCGCGATGATTTCGGGGCCGGTCCAACAGATGTCGATGGCTTCGTCGAGTTCGCGTCCGATGGTTTCGAGATAGCCGGCGCCGCCGAGTTGTCGCTCGGCCATGCGCCCGCAGTAGGGCGTTGGGCAGAAGAGAAACCGCGCATTGGGGCGGCGCTCACGCAGCCAGCGAAACGCCGCGTTGGCGATGTGGCATTGCGCGGCGGCAAAGGTATCGAAGCGCTCGCGGTCCTCGGACCTCATCTGGTCGGGGATGTCGTCGAACAGGAGCGCGAAGTCGTCGCAACCCAGGGCGAGCAGTTGGTCGAAGCGGGCGAGGATGCGTTCTAGTTCCGCCGGTTCGTTGAAACGGATATCGAGCCCGGGACTGAGCGCGTAGATAAACCTGATGCCGCGCTCTCGGCAGCCGCGGATCATCGCTGTCAACGGCGCGGTTTCGGACGGCTCATATAATTCGCGCCAGGCGGCGCGGTGTTTGAGATCGTCTTTGGGCGCATAGAGATAGGTATTCAGCCGCCCGGCCGACATCCATTCGAGCAACTCGGCGCGCTCGGCCGGCGACCAGGGCGGGCCGTAGAAGCCTTCGATGACTCCGGCCAGGAAAGGCGGCGGCGAAGCTTGCGACATCGAAACGTAGGCTCGGCGGAAGGAGATGCGGCGAATCGGCGCGTCATTGCGCTTCGCCAGTATCTCAGCAAGTCCGGCCGGGCATCAACCGGGTCCCGCGAATCCGCTTACCCAGAACGGCGGCGGACAAAGCGCCTTCCGAAGACCATTCCGGCCAGGGCGATGCCACCAAGGACGACGGCGCTGGGTTCCGGCACAGAACGCGCGCCACCTGACGCGGTGGCAAGGAAATCGTAGTTGATTCCCATAAGCTCGACTGAACCGGCAACAAACAAATCGGCCGCCTCAGACGAGGAGTCGAACATCGGGCCTTGCCAGAAGTCTGCCCCGGTCAACGCGGCATCCGCGGCGGGCCGTTCTGGACCGAAGTTGGCCGCGACCGTACCGGACGAGTCTTGGAGGGCGCGATCCACCGTGGCATTGCCGAACAGATCGACGAATTGAGCGCCGTCGCTTTCCAGGCTGGAAATGACCGGGCAACCGGCATAAACCGGCGCGGCGGTGAGTGCGAGCGTCGCCACGGTCAACAAGCGGATTCGCAAGGCCATACTTCTGTTCCTGGCAAAATGCACGCGGCAGGCAAGAACGCCCTGACCGTCGCGAACGTCCTATTTTATGTACCCGTCCGATCGCGCTCTATCGCGCAAGTCAGGTATCATACTAGCAACGGTTGCGGCGTCCTTCAATCAATTTGAAAGCGAATTCGCCCCGGATACCCCTCGCTTTTGCTAGTCAGTAGGGCGCGGGTGGAGTGCGATTCGCAGTCATGCTTGAGACTTTCATGGCGATCCAGAAGTTCCCTGAACATCGATTTCGCGGCGGCTTTTCTCTGATTTCCGCGGGGTTTCGCCGGATCGGCGCCGTCAGCCTGACTGTCATCATGCTGGCTGGCTGCACTGAGAGCGTTGCTCTGCGACCGGCAGATGGGAACGTCGAGCAATCGGCCGACGCTTTGAGGTTGTTGGACCTGGAAGGTAACGAGTTTGACGTTTGGGGGGATGATGCGGCCCAGGCGACCGTGGTCGTGTTTTTGCGATCGGACTGTCCCATTTCGAACCGGTACGCCCCGGAGTTGCGGCGATTGCATGACGAATTTGCTCCGCAAGGCGTGCGATTTGTGATGGTCTATGTCGATCCGCGGGAGACAGTGGAGGAGATTCGTAGTCATCGCGCGGAGTATGAGTATCCCGGCGACGCGGTCCGCGATACGACGCACGCGCTGGTGAAACTGACCGGCGCGAGCGTAACGCCTGAGGCTGTGGTGTTCGATCGAGAGCGTCAACGGACTTATCGCGGGCGCATTGACGACCAGTTCGTAGAGTTGGGGAAGTCTCGGGCGACGGCGACTCGGCATGACCTCGAAGAGGCGATCCGCGCGACGCTGGCCGGGGAGCCTATTGCGGAAGCGGAGACCGAGGCCGTGGGTTGTTACATCGAAGACTTGGATTGACGCGCCCGAGATGATTGACGCATCGCATGAACCGCCGCGCTGGGCTTCGCGCGTTTGGGCATTGGTCATTGTGGCGACCGCCGGGTGCTCCGAGTCGCCGGGGCCGGTAGCGCCAGATGCTGCACCGTTGAAAGTTGACGCCGTCAAGTCGGAAGTCAGCTATTCGGTGAACATCCGGCCGATCGTATTGGAGAAGTGCGTTTCCTGCCATCAACCGGGGGACGCCGCGCCGTTCAGTTTGTTGACGTACGACGACGCCAAGAAGCGGGCGCGGCAGATTGCCGACGTGACCGCCAGTGGATTGATGCCGCCTTGGTTGCCGCGGAACGAGCATGGGTTGTTTGCGGGCGATCGACGACTTACGGACGCGCAGAAGCAATTGCTCAAGGCCTGGGCCGACGCTGATGCGCCGGCGGGACCGGTCGTCGCTGACGCGCCGGCGACCGGGGCAGCCGCGGAATGGAAGCTTGGTAAGCCGGATTTGATTCTGGAAAGCCCGGCGTATGAAGTGCCGGCGGCGGGGGCGGATGAATTTCGCAACTTTGTGATTGCGACCGGGATTGATCGCCCGCGGTGGGTGGAGTCGATTGAGTTGCGGCCGCTCAATCCGCGGGTGACGCATCATGCGCGGATTGGCCTGGACGACTCGCGCGAATCTGAACGGCGCGACGCGGATGATCCGCTGCCGGGCTATGCGGGGATGGCGTGGCGGCGCGATCCGGAAGGGCAACTCGTCACCTGGGTGCCGGGTATTCAGCCGGGGATGGTGAATCGTGATTTCGCCTGGCGACTGTTGCCGGAGCGAAAGTTGGCGCTGCATACGCATCTGCAGCCGTCTGGAAAACCGGAGACGGCGCAGTTTCGGCTGGGGATTCGCTTCACCGATGAGCCGCCGCGGTTGCGGCCGCTGGTGTTGCGGATTGGGAGCCGGGATATTGATATTCCGGCTGGTGAGCGGCGCCACGTCTTGGCGGACGAATTTACGTTGCCGATCGATGTGACGGTGCATGCGGTGTTTCCGCACGCGCATTCGCTTTGCGAGTCGATTAACGTCGCCGCCGAGTTGCCGGATGGGAAGTCGGTGTCGTTGATCGAGATCGAGCATTTTGATGAGAAGTGGCACGACAACTATCGTTACGCGAACCCGATTGAATTGCCGCGCGGGACGAAGTTGCGTTCGGCGTTCACGTATGACAACTCCGCAGCGAATCCGCGGAACCGACATCATCCGCCGGTGCGTGTGCGGTATGGCTCGAACGCCGATGAAGAGATGGCGGACGTTTATTTGCAGGTCGTGGCGACCGAGGCCGACGAGCGCGAGATGCTCGTCGAGGATTTCAAGCAGTACGAATTGAAATCGAAGGTGATTGGTTTTCAGCGCACGTTGGAGGGACATCCGGAGGATCCGTTCAGCCGTGAAGGACTGGCGGCGAGTTATGTGGCGCTCGGGGAGCCGGACAAGGCGCTCGCGGCGTTGACATCGTACGAAGCCGGCGCGGCGGAGTCGGTCTACTATCTGACGCACTTGGGACTCGTGTACGCGACGAAGGGGGATCATGCCAAGGCGGAAGAAGTGTTGCGGCAAGCGTTGATGAAGGATCGCGCTTTCCCGTTGGCGTGGTTGGGGTTGGGACAAGCGCTGTTGTCCGAAGCGAAGCTGGATGAGGCGGAGCAGGCATTTCGGCAGGCGACAGACCTTGCGCCGGAGCTGACGGATGCGCAGCTAGGGCTGGCCGGCATATTGATGCGCGGCGGTAAGTTCGATGAGGCCGCGGCGGCGTGTGAAGCGGCGCTGCGCAATGCGCCGGATCATGCGCCGGCGCACCTGAAGTTGGCGGAGATTCGCGTCAAGCAAGGACGGGCCGATGATGCGCTGGAGTTGTTGCGTGCGGCGTATTTCAAAGCGCCGTATATTCATCCGCCGAAGGTGCTGTTGGCGGTTTACTCTTTGCAGAACGGCGATCCGGAGCGTGCGCGGACGTTATTGCAGGAGGCTTGCCAGGAAGCGCCGGAGCATCCGGTGCCGGAGTTGTTTCTTGGCCAATTGGCGATGAACGGCGATCAGCTTGACGTTGCCCGTGAGCACCTTGGTCGGGCGGCGATATTGCCGACGCCGACGAATTGGCCGCGGAGTCATCGGCATCGGTTTTTGGTGTTACTGCACGCCGAGCGGTTTCATTTGGCTGAGCGGTTGAAGGATATTGGCCTGGCGCGGGAGGCGGTGGCGGCGTGGTTGCTGGAGGAGCCGGGGAATGGGAAGTTGCTGGAGTTGAGGAGGGAGTTGGGGGAGTAGCGTGTCGGCCGCCCCGTTGGGGCTACCGGGTATATGTAATCGCGGTTTCCAGGGGTTCGCTGCGCTCACCCCTGGCTACTGACGGTCGCCCCTTTGGGGCTTGATCGCAAGCGCGATGTTGGCGCATCGCATCGAGCAAAGGGAGACCTTCGGTCGGGCGGGTGGCACGGTCGGGAGACCGTGCCACAACAGAGCCAAAGGCGGTATTTCGAACCATCTGACAAACAGGCTATGCGAGCGATGCCATGCGAATCTACTTGTTGTTTATGATCGTCTCCGCTTGTACCGTTAGCGCCTGCTCTCATGCTGACGAATCAACGTCTCGGATGCAGTCAGCGAACGACCCCGCGTCGGAACAGCTGGCCGATACGAACGCAACAGAATCTAAGCTTGCCGCTGATCAAAGGGCAATCTTTGACGCACTGCTCCATGACGTTCTGACGGATCCCGATTTCAAGGACTCCCGTGAATTCTACGGAACTGCCGGTGACCAGCAATTCGCACTTGTGTGCAACGAGAATAGTGGAGTACTGTGGCCCGAATGGTACATTCCATCTGTGGAAGGCTTTGAATCTTCGCGCGTTATTGAAGGCGCTCCGACAGACGACAGTCGACCGCGGCTCTTGGGAATCCGACTGGACAAGTTCAACGTTGGTGAAGAACCAAATGACGATGGATACCGGCTTCTCGACGGGCAAATCCAAATCACGTTGTTGAACGCCGGGGGCACAGGCGGCGACTCGATTCGCACCGGTGGATGCAATGTGTTCTACGACGCCAATTACGACCGAGGAAAGTGGATCGTCCAATGCAAGGGCTCAATTGACCCGTGAAGTTCCCGTCACCAATCGCGAACTCAAATCGGCTCGCCCATTCGATTCTGAAACTCGCGTATTTCGTACGCGGCGATTGGTTTTCCTTTGTTCGACTTCGCTGGTCCGTCAACGCTTGGGCGGCCAACTTACCGCAAACTCACCGTCACCGTCTTCGTTTCCGTATACGCGTCGAGGCCTTTTTCGCCGAGTTCTCGGCCGAGGCCGGACATTTTGAAGCCGCCGAAGGGGGCGGCGGCGTCGAAGACGTCGTAGCAGTTGATCCAGACCGTGCCGGCGCGGACGGCGGCGGCGAGGCGGTGGGCTTTGCCGATGTCGCGGGTCCAGACGGCTGCGGCCAGGCCGAAGCAGGTGTTGTTGGCGCGCTCGACAATTTCATCCACGCTCTTGAAACGCAGTACCGACATCACCGGGCCGAAGATTTCGTCCTTCGCGATGGCCATGTTGTCTTGGACGTCGGCGAAGAGGGTCGGCTCGATGAAATAGCCTTGGTCGCCGAAGCGTTTGCCGCCGGTGACGCAGGAGGCGCCTTCCTGTTTGCCGAGGTCGATGTACTTCATGATCTTGTCGAACTGCGCGCGATCGACCTGCGGGCCTTGCTCCGTGGCCGGGTCGAACGGATCGCCGAGGCGGCGTTTCTGGTTCATGGAGGAGATCGCGTCGATGAACTTGTCGTAGACTTTGTCCTCGACGAAGACGCGGCTGCCTGCGCAGCAGCATTGGCCCTGATTGAGATACAGCCCGACGTGCGCGCCGATGGCGGCGGCGTTCAGGTCGGCGTCGGCGAAGATGATGTTGGGGCTTTTGCCGCCGAGTTCGAAGGTGAGCCGCTTCAAGGTCTGCGCGGCATCGACCATGATGAGTTGCGCGGTGCGATGTTCGCCGGTGAAGGCGATCTTATCGACACCCGGATGCTTGACGATCGACGCGCCGGCCGTGGGGCCGTAACCGGGGACGACGTTTATCACGCCGTCGGGGATGCCGGCCTTCTGCGCGAGGCGCGCGAGGCGCAAGCAGGTGAGCGGAGTTTGTTCCGCCGGCTTCATGACGATGGTGCAGCCTGCCGCGAGCGCCGGTCCCCATTTCCAGGCGACCATCAGCATCGGGAAATTCCACGGGATGATCTGCCCGGCGACGCCGACCGGCTCGCGGCGCGTGTAAGTGAGGTACGGGCCGCGGATGGGAATCGTCTGGCCGTGAATCTTGTCGGCGTACCCGGCGTAATAGCGGAGGCAATCGACGGCGAGCTTGATGTCAACATTGGCCGATTCGCGAATTGGTTTGCCGTTGTCGAGCGTTTCAAGCCGTGCGAGCTCGTCGGCGTCCTGCTCGATCAAATCGCAGAGCTTGTGCATCAACGCGCCGCGATCGCGGGCGTCCATCTTCGACCACTCGCCGCCGTCGAAGGCCTTGCGGGCCGCCTTGACGGCGAGATCGACGTCGGCGGCGTCTCCTTCCGCGACTTGGGCGAT
>Ga0163153_10004868_pt1 | contig 16436 bp, 22 predicted proteins | sample OliLakLV19MP6IB1_FD_148629 | JGI IMG/M metagenome (GOLD analysis project Ga0163153, IMG submission 148629) | Freshwater microbial mat bacterial communities from Lake Vanda, McMurdo Dry Valleys, Antarctica - Oligotrophic Lake LV.19.MP6.IB-1 | ecosystem: Environmental > Aquatic > Freshwater >... | reverse complement strand
CGCTGGACATCAGCGAGGTCCTCGCCGCGCGCCTCGCCAGCGTGCCCGAGGAGCGGCGGCTGCCCGTCGTCTAGCGCGCCGACCGGTCGTAGCGTCGATCCCGCTTGGCGCCGGGGCGATGTCCGCCTGTTCCCGCCTGTTCCCGCTTGGCGCCGGGGCGGTGACCGCCGGTTCCCGCTTGTTCCCGCTTCGCGCCGGGGCGATGTCCGCTGGGCGTACATACGGACCAAGGAACCAGCGAACCGGGGCGATGCGAGCCCTTCCGCGGCCGCTTCGCTCGCTACGCGGGCATGGCGGCCACGGAACGACCCTGGAGCGGCGGACCCCGGGCCTTCCTTGGCTGAGATGTACGCGTGGCGGACATCCGCCGGGGGACGTTGGCTGACATCGGCCGGGGGACGTTGGCGGACATCGGCCGGGGGAATGCCGGGCCGGAACGGGAGCGGCGCCGACCAGGCCCGCACGGGAGCGGCGCCGACCAGGCCCGCACGGCAGCTGCTCGCCCGCCTGGCCAGAGGGTAGCGGACGCCCGATCGCCGTTCCGACCCGGACCGCCGCGGTAGGATGGGCAGGTGACCGACGGGGCGCACGATCCGGGGCCGTACCGCCTTCGCGAGGAGCACCAGCTGCTGCGCGACGCCGTGCGCGTCCTCGCCGACGAGCGCGTCGCCCCTCGAGCTGCCGAGATCGACAGGACCGGCGCGTTCCCGGACGACCTGCGCCGGCTGCTGGCCGACCATGACATCCTGGCCCTGCCGTTCCCGGAAGCGCATGGCGGCCTGGGCGGCGAACTCCTGAGCGTGTGCCTGGCCGTCGAGCAGCTGTCCCGCGCGTGCGCCACGACCGGGCTCATCCTCGCCGTGCAGGAGCTGGGCAGCCTGCCCATCACGTTAGCCGGCACGGAGGAGCAGCAGGCCCGCTGGTTCCCGCGGCTGGCGTCCGGGGAGCAGCTCATCGCCTTTGCCCTGACCGAGGCGGAGGCCGGATCCGACGTGGCGGCCGCGCGCACGACGGCCCAGCGCGATGGCGACCACTACGTCATCAGCGGCAGCAAGCGGTTCATCAGCCACGGCTCGGTGGCGGATCTCATCGTGGTCTTCGCCGCGACCGCCAACGACCCCGCCACACCCCGACACGAACGCCTGAGCGCCTTCGTCGTCGAACTCCCGACAGCGGGCTTCAGTGTCGCCCGCATCGAGCACAAGATGGGCCTGCGCGGCAGTCCGACGGCCGAGCTCGCCTTCGATGGCGTTCGGGTGCCCGCAGCGAACCGTCTGGGCGAGGAGGGCGATGGCTTCAGCATCGCGATGCGCACGCTGGACCGCAGCCGGCCGGGGATCGCGGCCCAGGCCGTCGGCATCGCCCAGGGCGCCCTGGAGGTCGCGACGCAGTACGCCCGGGACCGCCGCCAGTTCGGCCAGCGGGTCGGCGACTTCCAGCAGGTCGGCGCGATGCTCGCCGATATGGATGCTGGCACGGAAGCCGCTCGCCAACTCCTGTACAAGGCCTGCGTGGAGATCGACGCCGGGGCGCCCGACGCCGCCCGATGGTCGGCCATGTGTAAACTCGTGGCCGGTGACAACGCGATGCGGGTCACGACCGACGCGGTCCAGGTGCTGGGCGGCTACGGGTACATCGACGAGTTCCCGGTCGAGCGGATGATGCGCGACGCGAAGATCACCCAGCTCTACGAGGGGACCCAGCAGATCCAACGGCTCGTCCTCGCGCGGTCCCTGCTGGGCAAGGCAGACTGACCGCCGGGCCACGTCCAGACCACACGGAGGATCCTCACCCGGTGCGTATCGTCGTCCTCACGAAACCCGTCCCGGACCCCGCGTCCGGCGCTGAACGGCTCGGCCAGGATGGCCGCCTGGACCGGGCCAACAGCCCGGCCGTCGTCAATGGCAACGACGAATACGCGCTGGAGAAGGCCCTCAAGCTGGTCGAGGCGGCCGGTGAGGGCGAGGTCATCCTGCTGACCATGGCCCCGGCCAACGCGCCCGAGACGATGCGCAAGGCGCTGGCCATGGGTGCGCACCGCGGCGTACTCGTCACGGACCCCGCCCTGGCGGGCTCGTGCATCGTGGCCACCACCCGGGTCCTCGCGGCGGCCCTCGCCACGCTCGAGTTCGATCTGGTCTTCGCCGGCGTGGACACCTCGGACGGCTTCGCCGGGACCGTGCCCGCGGGCGTCGCGGCGCTGACCGGCCTGCCGTACCTCTCGTGGGCGGCCGACATCCGCCCGGACATCGGTGCGCGGACGGTCCAGGTCGATCGCATCAGCCCGACCGGCTACGACGTGCTGGAGGCGTCGATGCCCGCGCTGATCAGCGGCACCCAGGCCCTGGGTGAGCCGCGCTACCCGTCGCTCAAGGGCATCATGGCCGCCCGCAACAAGGAGCTGATCACGCTCAGCCTGGCGGACATCGGCATCGACCCGACGACGGTCGGACTGTCCGCCGCGACGACCACGGTCGTGGGCCAGCGGCCGCCAGCCCCACGCGCGGCGACCCAGGTCATCCGCGACACCCCCGACGAGGCCGCCCGCCAGATCGTCGACTTCCTGGCCGACCGGAGGCTCATCTGATGGCCACCATCCTGGTCGTCGGCGAGGTCGGGCCCGACGGGGCCATCACCAAGCTGTCCACGGAGATCGCGACCGCGGCGCGCAGCCTGGGCGACGCCCGCGGACTCGTGCCGGGCGCCAGCGCCGACGCGGCCGCCAGGGAGCTCGCCGACTTCCTGCCGGCGGTCGAGATCGAGCGCGGCGTGGCCACCGACGCCAGCGCCTCGGAGGTTGCCGCGGTCGTCGCCTCGGCCATCGACGGCGTCGATGTCGTCGTCCTGCCCGCGAGCCCCAGCGGACGCGACCTGGCGGGGGTCCTGTCCGCGCTCACCGGCCTGGGTGTGCTGGCCAACGCGGTCGGCGTGGCGAGCGGAGACGCCGGTCCGGTCACGACCCACAGCGTGTTCGGCGGCAAGCTCATCACCGACGGCGCGTTCGCCGGCGGACGGGGCATCATCACCGTCCGGCCGAACACCGTGACCGCCGAACCACTTGGCACGCCCGGCACCGTCACCGACCGTAGCGGCGCTCCGGTCCGGGCCATCGCGCCGGTCCGCCTCGTCGAGCGGGTCGCTGCCGAAGGCGCCGCGGTGTCCATCGACGACGCCAGGATCATCGTGTCCGGCGGTCGCGGCGTCGGCGGGCCGGAGGGCTTCGGCCTCGTCGAGGAGCTGGCCGGCCTGCTCGGTGGCGCCGTCGGCGCGTCGCGCGCCGCCGTCGATAGCGGCTGGATCCCGTACAGCCAGCAGATCGGCCAGACCGGCAAGATCGTCAAGCCGCAGCTGTACCTGGCGTTGGGCATCAGCGGCGCCATCCAGCACAAGGTCGGCATGCAGACCGCGGGCGCCATCGTGGCCGTGAACCGCGACCCCGATGCCCCGATCGTGGACTTCGCGGACGTCGTGGTCATCGGCGACCTGTTCGAGGTCGGGCGCGCTCTCGCCGACCAGCTTCGCGCTCGGTCCGGCTGACGCGCGGCCCGGGGACCACGACATGGCGGAGCTGGCGATCCTCCTGCCCCTGGCAGCGTTCATCGCGCTGGCCGCCGGCTTGTATCTCGTCTTCCGCCGCACCGACAGCATCGCCCGACGCAGTCGCGAGGTGGAAGCGTTCAAGCGCAACGTCCGGGAGCTCGCGGCCAGGATCGACACGTCGCTGGAAGGAGCCACGAGCCGCATCGACGCAGTCCGCCGGCAGCAGGTCCCGGCTGACACGATCGGACCGACCATCGAGGCCGCGACCGACGCCGTCGAGCGCTACGTGGTGGAGGCGCGCGTGCTCGCTGGGCCACCGCCGGCGATCGTCATCCGCGACTCGCTGGTGGCCGACCTTGATCGGGCGGGCCGGGCTCTGCAGATGGTCGACCACGGGGCCACGATCCTTGCCCAGGTCCGCCGTCGCGGTCGCGAGCTGGAGGCGCAGACGGCGCTCAAACGCGGCTACCTGAACCTGATGCACGCCCGCGAAGCCGTCGGGCGGCATGCCGCGGCGGCCGCTGACCTGGAAGTCCTCGTGGATCCGGCGGACGCCGCCCCCGGAGGCCTGGACGCCGCCCCGGAGCATCGCCCGGGGAGGGGTGGGCCGACCTCGCCCGCCGTGCGTGAACCCCACCTCTGACCACACCATGTAGTGGTATCCTGCGGCGATACCACAAGTGGTAGTGGTGCCGGAGCGACAGGAGAAGGATGCGCTGCCCCCGATGCGGCGAGCGGGACACCCGCGTCGTCGATTCGCGCGACCTGGACGACTCGGCGACCATCCGTCGGCGTCGGGAGTGCAACGGCTGTACCACGCGATTCACGACCTACGAGCGGATCGAGGCCGCCCGGCTCGTCCTGGTCAAGCGCGACGGGACGCGCCAGGAGTGGGATCGCGACAAGCTCGTGTCGGGCCTGCGCAAGGCGCTGACCCGCCGCCCGGTCGCCGATGACGCCGCCCAGACCGCGGCCGACGCCATCGAGGCGGAGCTGCGCGCGGCGGGCGTCAGCGAGATTCCGTCGTCGCGCGTCGGCGCGCTCGCCATGGAGCACCTGCGCGGCATCGATCAGATCGCCTACATCCGCTTCGCGAGCGTCTACCAGAGCTTCGAGGACCTGGCCGACCTCAAGCGTGAGGTCGACTCGTTGTTCGAGGAGAAGGGCAGCGGGGCCCTGGCCAAGTGAGCGTCCTGTCCGACCGCGACATCCGCGCGGCCCTGGAGGCCGGCTCGGTCCGCATCGATCCGTACGATCCGGACGACCTCCAGCCGTCGTCGGTGGACCTGCACCTGGACCGACGCTTCCGGGTCTTCCGCAACAACCGCTACCCGTACATCGACCCGCGCACGCCACAGCCCGACCTGACCGAGATGGTCAGTGTGGAAGACGACGAGCCGTTCATCCTGCACCCAGGTGAGTTCGTCCTGGGCCAGACCCTCGAATGGGTCGAGCTCCCGGTGGACCTCGTGGCCCGCCTGGAGGGGAAGAGCTCGATGGGTCGTCTCGGGCTGCTCATCCACTCGACGGCGGGCTATGTCGACCCGGGCTGGAAGGGCAACCTCACGCTTGAGCTCTCCAACGTGGCCAACCTGCCGATCGCGCTCTATCACAACATGCGCATCGGCCAGATCTCGTTCCTGACGCTGTCCTCGCCGGTCGAGCGCCCGTATGGATCCCCCTCGCTGCGCTCGCGCTACCAGGGCCAGAGCGAACCGACGGCCTCGGCGTTCCACCAGGACTTCAAGAAGGACGGCTGACCCGTGGCCATCGGCGACAGCGTCGACTGGGCGACCTCGCTCGGTGGCGCGACCTCGGTCGCACTCGTCCAGGCCGGCACCTTCCGGTCCGACGCGGGGACCCTGTTCGGGCCCGTCCCGTGGATGCTCTGGGGCAGCCTCGTCACCGATGAGATCGACGCGGACCGGCGCCTGCTCCAGGCCCTCAACTGCCTGCTCATCCAGACGCCGTCCGGCCGCGTGCTGGTGGAGACCGGCATCGGTGAACGGGTCGACGACAAGACCCGGACGATGCGCGGCTACGAGGGCGACGCCGTCGTACCCGCCCTGGAGGCCGCCGGCTTCCTGCCCGAGAGCATCGACATCGTGGTCATGAGCCACCTCCACTTCGACCATGCCGGTGGCCTGCTCCGGACGGATGGCTCGCGCGCCTTCCCGCACGCGAGGATCGTCGCCCAGAAGGCCGAGTGGGAGGTCGCCCTCGGCGACAACCCGCGTCTGGTCGCCTCGTACGTGCAGCCGGAACTCCAGCTCGTGCGCGATTGGGGCGCCGAAGGCTGGGTCGAGGGCGAGCGCGAGCTCATGCCGGGTGTGACCGTGGTCCCGACCGGCGGCCACTCGGCCGGCCACCAGGCGGTCATCGTGCGCGGGACCGGCGACGGCGCGCGGACCGTGGCCTTCTTCGGCGACCTGTTCATGCGCCCCTGGGGCGCGAACCCGCGCTGGATCACGTCGTTCGATGACTTCCCGCTCGACTCGGTGCTGCGCAAGGCGGAGCTGTTCGCCCAGGCCGCCGACGAGGACTGGCTCATCGTGCTCTCGCACGAGGCCAGGACCCCCGTCGGTCACCTGGTCCGCGATCGTGATCGCTTCCGGTTCGAGCCCGTCTAGGGCGCCTCGGCGGGCAACAGGGATTCGATGAGGGCGGAGGCACCGTCCAACTCGACCGGCCCGTTGATGACGGTGTCGATGACGCCGTTGGTATCGATGAAGAACTGGGTCGGCAGGGCGTAGACCTTGTATTGCCGGAAGACATGCCCAGAGGCGTCGAAGCCGATGGTGTAGCCCAGGTCGTAGCGCTCGGCGTAGGCGGCGATGTCGTCGGACGAGGTCTCCTGGACGCTGATCCCGACGATCTCCAGGCCGTGGTCGCCGTAAAGCTCGTCCAGCTCGCGCAGGATCGGCGTCTCCTGCTGGCAGGGCGGACACCAGCTCGCCCAGAAGTTGATCCACACGACCTTGCCGCGCAGGGTGTCGAGGCGGATCGGGGCGCCGTCGAGGTCGGTCAGCTGGAAGGTGCCGCCATCGCCCAGGGCGACTTCCAGTTCCGGGGCCGTATCGCCGGGCCGCAGCCCTTGCGCCGGTGGTGATGCGAAGACGAACGGCGTCGCGCGCGGATCGACGACGTCCGGGCCGCCGCCCGTGTCGCCCAGCGGCGTGGTGATCGCGGCCAGGCCGATGGCGCTGCCCACGATGGCCAGGGCGACCAGGAGCAGCTGGCGACCGCTGAACGGCCCGACCATGCCGCGTCGCTCAGACAAGGGACACGAAGCCGAACCACATCGGCAGGAAGCGCAGCAGGTCGAAGACCATCGCCAGCCCGATGGCGACGACGAGCAGCCCGCCGATGAGCGACACGATCCGTCCGTGCCGGACGAGCGGACGCATCAGGCCCGGTGCCCTGTCGTACACGAGCGCGATGGCGATGAACGGCACGCCCAGGCCGATGGTGTAGGCGACAAGCAGGATGGCGCCCTGGGCGACCGTGCCGGTCGATACGGCCATGGTCAGGATCGCTCCCAGGATGATGCCGATGCACGGGGTCCAGCCGATGGCGAAGATCGCCCCCAGGCCGAACGAGGCGAGCCAGCCGCCTCCGGGCGACACCACGCGTTGGCCGAGCCGCTCACCGAAACCAGGGCCCGCGCCACTCGTCGCACTGCCCGAACCCAGGGCGACCGTGCCCGTCGCCATGGCGAGCGACGTCGCCGCGCCGGCCTCCAGGGGTCGCCATGTCCGGTCCAGCACCGGGATCCGCAGGATGCCCGCCAGGCTGAGGCCGAGCACGATCAGGACGGCGCCCCCGATGACCCGCAACGGGGCCAGGAAGTCATACAGCGGCCCGGCGGCGAAGGTGGCGGTCACGCCCAACAGCGTGAACACGGCCCCGAAGCCGGCGACGTAGGCCAGTGAGTGGCGGACGGCGAGCCACCTGGAGGGTCGAGCCCCAGGGGCGGCACCGGCCACGGCGATCGCGCTCAACTGCCCGATGTAGGCGGGCACGAGTGGCAGCACGCACGGGGACAGGAAGCTGAGGATGCCGGCTACCAGGGCCACGAGGATGGTCAGGTCCTGGCCGGTCATCCGTCGCCCACCCCGTCCAGCCCCTCGGCCAGGAGGCGGCGCAGGGCGGCGGCACTGGTCACGGTGTCCAGGCGGCGGTCGCCGAGCTCCACGACCGGGATGGAGGCGAAGTAGGCGCGCTCCCAGGCGGGATCGGTCTCGATGTCACGTTCCTCGAGGGTTGGGGCTGACAGGCCGGCTGCGCTCCGCTGTTCCAGGAGGGCCAGGAGGAGTGCCCGCACGTCGTCGCACAGGCCGCAGCCGGGACGGCTGTAGAGGATGAGGGCCGGGGGGTCGGAGACGCGTGCCATCGCATCACGGATTGTAGGCGAGGGGCCCGTTGGACCCCGGTCGGCCGTCGGAGGAGGGGAGTGGAAGGCCGCCACAGGGAGGTGCGACGGTCCTGCCGCAGATGACGGCTCGTGATGCGCGGCGGTTCCCGGGGGCAGGGTACGATGGCCGCCGCGCCCCCGTAGCTCAGTGGATAGAGCGCAGCCGTCCTAAGGCTGGCGTCGGCGGTTCGAATCCGTCCGGGGGCGCCAGAAGCAAACTGTTCGCGGCTGCGAAGAATGGCCGTGCAGCTGCGACGGGCTCGATCTCGTACTCGCCGTCCTCGGTCAGCTTGATCCGCTCGACCAGCATCCCGATGAGCTCGCGAAGCTGCACCGGGCTGGCCGAGTCGATGGTGGCACGCAGCGACTCGACGACAGCGGCGACCGCGTCGACCATCAGGGATGGCCGACCAATGGATCACCACGGGCGACGCTGCGCGGCATCTCGGGGTCAGTACCGAGACGATCCGGCGCTATATCAAGGAGGGGCGCCTCCGTGCCCATGTCATCACCGGAGGTGGGCGTGTCCGTATCCGGATCAGGCGCGCCGACCTCGCCATGTTCCATCAGCGCTACGTGCGAAACTCGATCACCGACGAATGGGAGTCGTAGCGCACGCTGCCGGTCGCCTGGACGCCAACGGGTAACGTGACGGTGTGGAACAGACCGATCGGGCGCACTGGCAGGTCATCGTCACGCTGCCAGATGATCAACTCGACGCGCATGTGGCTGCGGTACCCACCGACGCGCCGCTAGTTGCCGCCCTCCGGTCATTGCGCCTGGCCCGGTCGACCGACCAGCGGGCAGCCGCCATCCGAGATCGGGATCGCGTCTACCGCGAACGCCACGATCGCGCTCACGGTCGGCGCGCCTCACGCCCTGCACAGCCTGCGGCCAACCGGCATGTGCGGCGGCCCGGGATCGACGGGCCGGGTCGATGCCCACACGGGTCGCTGCTGGAGGAGTGCGACCAGCCATCCTGCGCGATCGACATCGAGGCGTGGACGCGAGCGGCGATGGGGCGCTACCGCCGCGAGAAGTGGCTTCGGCTCAGGTCCAGACAGGCGAGCGACGGCGACCGGGAGGCGGACTAGCGCCGGTCGAAGCACCACCTCCCCGGGCCCGCTCGGAGGCCTGGACCCGCAGTCTTGCCAGGCCTTGCCGCATGCCGAGGTTGCTCTTCGTGCGCCGGGGCACCTTCGCCGTTCCGCAGGTCGATCGCGGGTGGATGAACGTCCAAACCACGAACTGGGAGGAACCAATCATGGTGACTCATACGTTTCGCGACGAGTACACGGTGGACTTCCGCTTCCTGCCCCTTCAACGGCATGGCCGTGGCGTACCTCGACCTTGCCCTGTTCGTCCAGCTGGCCTGATTTGCTCTCAGTGGCGGTCGAAACGATGCGTGGCGCGCCAATCCCAGGACTCTGGGCGTTTCAGGGCCGGGCGAATCTCATGACATGCGGCCCATCGGTCTCTCGTCGCACTTCAATCCTCGATGATGCGTACGGTCTTCAAGACGTCTGCCAGCCACTCCTCGTAGGATGCCGGCGGGAGCCCGTCGTAGAGAGCATCGCCGACGCCTGCACGGAGCTCCTCTGAGAACGCCGGCTCGGCGGTGGCCACGAAGTCGCCAGCGACGCATGACCCTCGAAGGCCGAGGTCCCGGAGGTGCTCGTTCAAGTCAACGGTGGCGATCACCACCACCTGGCGAAGCAGCACGGAGCGGCCTTGTCCTTCCACCTCGGCAGGCCCGTGGAGGACTCCCACCACGGTCGCGTCGACGACTGTGGCCCACTCCTCGGCCAGATCCTGGCATGTGACGCTGGTGTACGTGTGCCGGCTCAAGGTGCATCCGCCCGCCTCGCTCGACACGCCATCGCAGACGGTTGGACTCGGCTGTGAGGTGTCGTCCTGGGAGAGAGTGCAGGAGGCGACCAGCGCCACGACGGCCAGGATGACCGGAAGGGCGAAGCGCCGGTTCTTGGTGGTCATGTCGTGATCGCCTCCTTGAGGATTGGCGGAGTCTACGGCTGGTGGACTAGCAGGTCACTAGATCGCGCCCGCCGCTGGTGGCTGCCTGAGTGGTCACAGGGCTGTAGTCGAACGAGGCCGTGGTGGTCTCCATCGACGTGCCGCCCGAGAACCCGGCCTTGTGGGTGTTGTCGAAGTGGGCCTCAGCGATGATCTTGTGGCCGATGCTGCCGCCGATCCCGACGCCGTATTCCAGTTCGCCTTTCCAGGTATTGCTGATCACCTTGGTGGCTACGACGACGGCACGGTAGTTCATGTGCCACTCGTTATCTTCGTTGCCCGAACCCATGCAGGCCGCAGTCGCGGCCCCCGTGCTCGAGATTGCTCGGTATGGCTGAGCGACCCAGCCGCAGTAGAACTCCGGGCACCTGGACACGAACCCTTGCCTCAGCCCGACACCACATCTAGTGGCACGGCCTAACCACGGACGACGAACTTGCCAGCCTGTTCGCGGCCGCGCGCATCGAGTGCTTCCTCAGTAAGAGCAAGCGCGCCAAACTCGATCGCGAACTCGTGGAACGGCCACAGACGCAGCCGCAAGATTCTGGGATTCCGGGGAGTTCGTCGACATCAACGAGCCGCCACCGCGTGACGGCTGGCGCGCCTTGTTCGCCGCAGCGGCGGATCGCGGCTTCATGCCCAGGTCGATCTTCGAGTAACTCTCCGGCGAACTGGCCGCGCCTAGACTTCCGCAAGATGCCGAACGAGACGCCTCAGACCGCCAGTTCGCGCCGGCCATGGCGCGTCAAGTACGACGGCGCGTGCTCGCGGTGTGGCATCGCCCTTCGCGCCGGCGAGGTCGCGGTCTACGAGGGACCGACCAACTCGATCAGGTGCGTCGAGTGCCCGACCCCGGCGCAGGAACCCGCCGCGACGCCCGAGCCCGACGTCGATGCCGGTGTCGCCGGCGGCTCGGCGCGGCGCGAATACGAGCGGCGCAAGGCCAATCGGGAGACGCGAGTAAAGGACCGCTTCGGCCGACGCCTCGGCGGGGTCGTCCTGGCGGTGACCGACGAGCCACAGTCCACCCGTGCTTGGGCGACGGGCGCCGTCGGTGAGGAGAAGTTGGCCCAGGCGCTCGAGGGCATCGAGGGTCTGCGCGTCCTCCATGACCGACGCGTGCCCGGGACCCGCGGGAACATCGACCACATCGTCATCGCGCCGGCTGGCGTGTTCGTCGTCGATGCGAAGAAGTACAAGGGCGTCATCGCGATCCGGAACCGCGGCTGGTTCTTCCGTCCCGACTACCGGCTCTACGTCGGACGGCGGGACTGCTCCGCGCTCGCTAAGGACCTCGGCTGGCAGGTGGAGGCCGTGACGAGCGCCCTGGTCGCTGCCGCGGTTCATCCACTGCCGCCCATCACGCCCGTCCTGTGCTTCATCGATGGGGAATGGCCGTTGTTCTCGGCGCCCGACGAGTACGCCGGCGTCCGGGTCGAGGGCCCGAAGTCGCTCCGCAAACTCGTCGCTGCGCCGGAGATCCTCGGTCCGGCCCCGATCGAGCGCTTGGCGCGACTCCTCGGCGCGACCCTTTCCGCGAAATAGCGGTTTCGAGCCCCTCGCGGTAGTCGCAACCTGACTCAGCGCATCTGTAAGCAAACGCGCTTCGGATGCGTGACGTGTTGACGATTGACCGATGTCACGCAACCTTTGATAGAAGGGCTCGGTCGAGTCCGAGCATGCGTGGTGTGGTGTGGAGAGCAGCGACCAGGAAGACCTCCGCGGTTTCACGCTCGTGTTCGAAGCAGTCACCTGCGACGACTGCGAGGAAACAGTCCCGGTAACGCGTTCGTGCGCCTGCGGAGCATGGACGCCTCGCGATGACGAGCACGTGGCCAAGCGCCGACCCGTAGTCGCGACCCTTCGGGCGATTCTGGGCGCCGCCGTGACGCCGACCACCCCGACAGACCTGCCTTCGGCCACCGCCGCACTGACTCCCTGGATCGCCGACCTGTTCAGTGGCCTGGACCTCCTCGGCTCGAACGCGGCCGATGGCTCTGCACTGACTCGTCAGATCCGCGCGCTCGTGGAACTCCGCGCGCAGATTGCCGCCAACGGTCGCCGCCGGCCGTGGCTTGCCCTTTGGGATCCCTTGGTGGCATTGACGGATGAGTTGACACGGCTGGCCTCGACCTACCTCGATGCCGCAATCGCCTCGACCCCGGACGACGCGCAGCGACTGCAAGATATTGGTCAGGGTCATCTGGACGAGGCCACACGCCAGATCGGGTTACTGAGTACGCGGCTCGACTGGTGGGGGTTCGAACACACCATCCGTCGCCCCGATTCGATCGTCGAGGCGGCAGCGAGCGCTTATGACACGACTGGGGCGCAGAACCTGCTCGACCTCGACGGGCGCGGCATGCCGCTGTACCAGCGCATCACGGGCAAGGAAGTCGGGCCGGCAGGCTTAGGGGTTGGTCTGCTCATCGACCTCGGGCTTGTGGACCGTGCGTTCGACGAAGCACGCGTCTTTCGCGTTGCGAGGCGGATCTATGAGCGGCTCGACAAGCACCGCTCCACATTCGCAAACCTGATCGCCGACCCGACCCGACAGGCCGACCTCCTGCATGCTCGTCGGGTTTTCTACGATGCCCAACTCGAGTCCGAGACACTCCTTCGAGAACTTGCCGGCGAACGCAGGCTTGAGGCCTCAGCCGTTCTCGAACTGGGCGCCAAGATGACCGAGCGCGTCTCAGGAGCGCTGCTCAACTTGGTGGTCTCATCCGATCCCAGTGTCAGGCTGAAGCCCACCGCCGACTACGACGACGTCCACGCGGCCGCAAGGAAGGCCGGCCTCGTCGATGCGCTCGATGGGTTCGATGACCGCATTCGAAATGCGTTCGCCCATACGGACTTCGAAGTCGGGCCCGACCACGTTCTTCTCGGTCGGCGCCGCGCGCGACCCGAGAAGGTTGCCGACGAAGACCTCGTCGACATCGTGCTGACGGCCGTCGAGTCTTGTGCTGCCATCTTCGCGGCTGTGGACTGTGCGATCCGCGATGGCGGTCACGCCGCGGGCGCGGATCCTTTTGAGGATCTCGATGTCCCCGCTCGCGTCGCGATCATGGTCGCTGTGGCGGGAGCGCATCCCGGCACGATCGAGATGAAGGCTGACCGCATTGAGGTCTCCGCCGTGGCATACGGCGAACGAAGCCTGAACCCGCTGTCCCTCGCTGCCATTATCGCCGGCCAGGTTCCTCCTGATGCTCAACGGCTCGTCCTTCGCTTGAAGCGGCGGACTGGGGCGGTCGTCGCGAACGTCGCATTGGAACCCCTGCGTCGTTTCCAGTCGGATGAAGGCTTGGCCAAAGATCTCGCGTTCGTGGAGTTCCTGGGTCGGTCAACTCTGAACGGCCGACAAGTGTTCTCGCAACGCCACGTCCGCTTCATGGTGGCCACCTTCGTACACGGGCTCTTGGAGTCTCCCCACGAGCAGGTGGAGCGGTCTGCCCCGATGCTCGAAGCGACGGCACGCCGATTGCACGACCGGCAACTGTTGGAGGCCGTCAGCGCCTTCGTCGTGATGAAGCGTGCGCAGGAGGGCGGTGCACCCGCTCCCCTCGCGGCGAAGGCAGCCTTCCTCCGCCTCTCCACATTTCTCGCGAAGCCACCCGGACCTTGGAACGACGGATCTGGACCCACCTCCGCGTCGGCATAAGGCCGACGCGCGGCCGCGGATGATCCGAGTTAGTTCGCCGAGGGGTGTACGGTCCGGACCATGCCGACAAGGAAGCGCACGGATCTTCAGGCGGCCGCGGCTGACCTCGGGAAGACGACGGCGTATGACCGACTCCTCGACGCCACTTCCGACGGGATCAGCACTCTCGTGCCGTTCGCGGGAGGCCTCGTCGCCGGCTTGCTCCGCCAGGCGGCGCCTCGCGACGACAAGATCTACCTGGAGGCGTTTGCGCGCGACGCGGCCGATCGGATCGTGGACATCGAGGCCGACAAGATTGATCGCTCGTACTTCGAGACACCGGAGTGGCAAGGGGACGTGACCCGCGTCATGGACGCCCTCCGGGAGGAGCGCAATCGGAGCAAGCGCCAGCACTACCTGGCTGCGCTCGTGAACACAGCGACAAGCGACCGCCCCGACGAGGTGGAGCGGCATCGCTTCCTCGACCTCCTGCAATCGCTGCGCCCATCGCACCTGCGCCTCTTGGCCGTTATCGCGACCGCGGAGGACGCCGGCCCTGCCGGTAAGGGGGACATCGACACGTACCTGACGACCCGGCTTGCCGATCAGGACCTCGAGAACATCAGACTCGACTGGTCGGACCTTGAGCGCGCCGGTGTCGTGGCGGGTGGTCCGCCTGGAGGTCTCGCCTCGACGGCGGTCCACATGCGCGTCTGGAATGCATTTCCCGCCTTCGGCAAGCGGTTCGCGGCGTTCATCGAGATCGAGGCAGATCCGGGCGATTAGGCACGCGCGCGAGTCGTACCCTGACCGCGTGATCGATCTACGGCTCACCCACCCCACCCTCGATTTCTGGGTGGAGGTTCGCGTTCGCCGCTTCGGTGATTCGTGACGGCGGGGCCACCATGCTCGGCGGCTCCTTCGAGGACACCTCACTGCAGTGGGACACCAAGGGCCGGATGCTCGACAACCTCATGGTCGCCATGGCCGGGTCGAGCGCGGAGCGCCACGTCCTCGGCGAGCACACGAATGGCTCGGAGAGCGACTACGACACGGCAGTCACCATCGCGCTGCGGTTCATCAAGGCGGGCTTTGGCGGCCCTGGTCTGTTCCTGGGCGAGGACGGGCTCCCGCACCAGTACCTGACCTCCGAGTGGAAGTCGAAGACCCTCGGGCGCATCCACGAACTGGTCGCCGAGGCGCAGGTTCGCGCCGACGCGATCATCGCGGAGAACGTGGACGGACTCATCATCGTCGCGACCGGGGTCTACGACCACCGCCGCGTGGCCGACGAGCGTCTGAACGCGCTCCTCGAGTCGGCGGGCTTCATCCTGCCTCGGCCGACGGCTTGAGCGACCTCCGCTCCCGGTTCGTCGCCCGCTTTGGCGGCGACCTGGCCACCTCGATCGAGGCCGCGGTCGAGCACCACATCAAGGCCATCCCAGGCCAGATCGAGCGGGGCTCGGACGACTTCCGGTGGGCCCTCGTCTGGGCCGTGGGCTTCGAGTGCCTGACCCGGCCCGAGTTCCGGCGCGAGCACGGCGTCACGGCGCCGTGGGCGGACCTGTGCGACTGGATCGCCGAGGAGGCTGATCTGAGCGCCTATGACGGCACCATGGACTGGAGCGGGCGCGGGGCGGGCCGCTTTGACCTGATCCTTGGCCGGCGCACGGAGGCCGACGAGGAGGCTGGCTGGGAGGCGGCCGACGCTTGGCTGCTCTCGACCATGCCGATCGAGGCGACCGCATAAGCCCGTTCAGGGAGTCTGAGTGCCACGTTCCGGGTGCAGTCTGGCCTCATCAATCACGGAAGCCAACAGGTCCAGGGCGAACAAGACCTTGACTGAGTTCTCCTCGGTCGCGTACCCGGTCGAGCGGCCGTGCAGGATGAAGTGCCGATTGAGCGCCCGAGGGCTGTAGTCCTCGAAAGCACGGTTCTCCCACAGAACCCCAACGGCCTGGACCATCGCCTGGCCCATGATCGGGTCGTACGTGTTCGAGGCAGTCATGATCAGGTCTCTGGGGCCGCCGCGACTGGTCGGACCGAAGGCCGCCATGGCGATCCCTTCGATGTGTGGAATGAGCGTGGGGATGCTGACCCGGTATCGCCCGTTGCGGTGGTCCTTGAGCCCATCGCGAATGAACCGCCGCCGGTCTTTGAACACGTCGAGGTCCATCCAGCCCTCGACGGTCCGACCGAACTGGCGTGACTTGGCGTAGTCGCCCATCGCCCATCGCACGGCGACCCGTTTGCGCTCGTCCGCCAGTCGGCCCACGTCCCAGAAGAAGTCCATCGAGACGCTTGGCGGCAGCCACCAGCCCATCCGCCGAAGCGCGTCGTCGTAAGCCCGCTGGACCTCGCTGGACGCCTTCAGCCTTTCCATCATTGCCGCGGATGCTGCTAGCGCGGCGGGCCGAATACCGCTGATCACGAGGTCGCGCACCTGCGCCCCGATACCCGTGGTGTAGGTCGCGGTCAACTCTTTGATCGCCTTTTGGAGGCCATCTCCAATCAGCGTCGACGGCACGGACGCCGCCGCCAAGCCGGCGAGGTTCAGATCGGCGATCGTCCGCGACACAGACCCAGCCACACCCTGAAGAGCCTGCTCACTTCCGTTGAGCAACTCGGTCCGCCAGCCAGCGACGAGACCCGGGGTGACCAATCCCGCGAAGTCGATCGACGGCGACTTGATCGCCCGTGCCACCAAGTCGCTAAGTCGAATGGTCTGCGTCGCGTTGCTACCCGGAGTGGACTCGTCCAAGATTCAGTTTCCTTCGAGTGCGCCGATTTCGGCCGCGATCTGAGCGG
>Ga0163153_10004867_pt1 | contig 16445 bp, 11 predicted proteins | sample OliLakLV19MP6IB1_FD_148629 | JGI IMG/M metagenome (GOLD analysis project Ga0163153, IMG submission 148629) | Freshwater microbial mat bacterial communities from Lake Vanda, McMurdo Dry Valleys, Antarctica - Oligotrophic Lake LV.19.MP6.IB-1 | ecosystem: Environmental > Aquatic > Freshwater >... | reverse complement strand
GAGCGCCAGCGCGGTCTGGTAGTGCTCGCGCGCCTCGCCCAGCATGCCCAGCTCCCAGAGCGACTTGGCCAGGCGATTCTCCGCCTCGACGTCGGGTCCGAGCTCCAGGAGCTTGCGGTTGGTGGCCGCCGCATCGGCCCACTGGGCCGCCGTGGACTGGGCGATCGCCTGCTCGGCGAGCTGGCGCTTCTGCCGGATCAGGTTGACGGGGCTCTGGGCGTTCGTCGTCTCGACGTCGGGGAAGGTCACGGGCGGTCGATTCCTTTCGGGGCGGATGGCATCTCGCGGTCGCGTCTGTCAGGCACGCGTCGACGCGGGACGGGATCCGGTTGCGCGAACGGTCTTTCTAGCACGGGTCGGCCCGCGGGTCAAACGCCGGTGACTGGCTGCCATTCGTCGGGTGCTGGTGTCGCCACGGCCCGATGTTGCTCTCATGCGCGGTTTCTGGATGAAACCCTCGTGAACGGATCCCCAGACGACACAAACCTGCATCCTGGGGATGCGGTCGTGCGCGTTCGTGCCTGAAGTGCGCATGACAGACACATGGTCTGGCGGTCACACGATCTGGCAGTGACGAGGGTACGGCTCGATCGACTCGACCGCCCCGTTCGTCGCCGGTCGGCCGACCCGGATGAAGGTCTGGCCGGCAGTTCGAGCAATACCAGCGTGGCGGAAACAGTTCCTGATCGCGCGACAGTGTGAATCACTGCTCCATGCAGCCGGGCGGAAGCACATCCAACGTGGACTCGAGATGCTGTTCGGCGGAGTGTCTTGAGCAGGCGGTACGTCCCGGGGGCGACTGCCGGCTTCCGTCCATCCGGATCCCAGCGCGCGAGGGCTCGCCCGCGGCATAGGCGTTGAGGTTCACCGGATGGACCACGCACCGAGAATGTCGTCCGCGTCGAGGACGACGTCGAACAGGCTCGTCGCATCGGCGTCTGCCCCGAGCCTCGAGACAGCCACCAGGCGCGTCTTCGCAGGGTCCATGCCGGGAATCCGGGTCGCGCTCCTGATGAGGGCGCCGTGATCGGCCTTGTTCATTTGCAGCGTGTCCCGCCACTTGATCGACCCCACGAACGAGATCCGCTTCGCCGGCGAGTCGCGGCGATCGGCACCGACGAGGTCGACTTCGACCGCATTGTCGGCCGTCCAGTAGGCGCCGGTGGCCGCAGCATCACCGAAGCGCGGATCGGGAATCATCTCGTCCAGCGCCGCACGGATGATCGCTTCGATGGCCCTGCCCCGGTACGTCGACCAGTCACGCAGGATGATGGAGGCGGCGACGCGGCCCCGGCCCCGCTCGATCTCGCCGCGGTAGCGGTCGACGAAGCGCATGTAGAAACGAAGGAACGGGTCGACGATCTCATACCGAGTGTCGCGCGAGGCGGCGGTCGAGAGCGGCCGTCGAGCCTCCACGACGCGCTTCTCCTCGATCAGGAAGTCGAGTGGCCGCTTGATGTTGGTCCCATCGATCCATGTCGCGTTGGAGATGTCGCTACGCTTGCGGAGGCCCTCGCCCAGCACCGACAGAATGCTTCGTGGCTGCGTGCTGGCTCCACACTCAGCGTCGAGGATGAGTCGCCCGGTGGTCACGAGGGCCGTGCCATCATCGGCGAGTTGGTCGGCCAGAAAGTCCTTGAGGGAGCGCCCCATCTTCGCGCGGACCACCTTCGGGAACCCGCCGGTGATGAGGTACGAGTCGAGTGCATCAGCGCCGGTGAGGCCAGACAGCGCGGCGGCCTCGGCCGGGTTGAGCGGCGGGACCAACATCTCGCGACTCGGTCGCTGGTGGAGCGGCTGCTTGGGTGCGGTGATCATCTCCATCATCGCCTGGTCTGACCCGACCAGGATGAGCAGGACGGGTTGCTTGGAGAGCGTTCGGTCCCACGCGGTCTGCACCGCACCGAGGACGGCGTCGCGCGGCGACTTCGTGTCGCCAAGGAGGTAGGGAAACTCATCGAGCACGATGACGAGCGGGCGGGCCGGGTCCACTTCGGCCGCCGCCGTTGTGAGCGCGGCCTGCCACGTCCCGAAGGTGAGTCCTTCTGCCTGGTCGCGCGATGGCAGCGTCGATGACGCGAGCGTCTGGGCGAATAGCGCGAGTTCGCGCTCGTCGGTCTGACGGCTGGCCGCAAAGAAGACGTTCGGCGGCTGGGTCCGTTCAAGGAACTCTTCGACGAGCCATGTCTTGCCCACCCGTCGCCGTCCGCGGATGGTGATCATCCGGCCCTCGCCCTGGTCGCGCACGGCTGTCCACTCGGTCTCGATCCGCGCGAGCAGATCCCTCCGGCCTACGAACTGCCTCATCGCGTATCGCCCCATCGTACTGTAAAGCCACTACACTGTAGGACCTTTACAGTATCCTACTACGAGCAGGGGTCAACAGGCCGGTGTAGCGGAAGCGGACCCTCGTGCCCGAGCCGTAGTCGGCCATGCGCAGCCGATCGAGCGGATCGTAGGTGTAGGTGGCGAGGACGGTGCCCCCTCCGTTCCTGACCTGGGTCAGGCGGCCGAGGTCGTCCCAGCTGTACTGGAAGCCAGGGGCGCTGAGGAGGCGGCCGTCGTCGTCGTTGCTGTACGCCGCGCTCGGGTTGGCCCCGCCCGATGGTCGGTCGGCGGCGTCGTAGGTGGTGGTGGCCGGGGTCCCCGCGCCTGTCTGGACGCTCAGTCGGTTGGGCACCGGGTCCCAGCCGTAGGCGGTGGTCGTGCCTGACAGGGTGGAGCCCGTTACGACCGCAGCAGCAGGTTCCAGGCGATGACCGCGATGCCGAGGACGGCGAGCAGGGCGGTCTGCCAGATCCAGCGGGCATCGCGGCGCGTCGTTGGCGACGCGGCATGGAAGGCGTCCCACAGGTAGAAGGCCAGGGTCAGCAGGGCGGGACCCAGCAGGCGTGGGATCTCCATCGCCCGGACGGCGGCGGCCCCGATGGCGATCGCAGCCGCGTACGTGGCCGCGGACCACAGCACGTCGCGGGCGGACACGAGCCGGAGCGCGGCGACCCGGTAGCCGAGCAGGAAGGCCACGACGGCGTCGCCGGCCGCGAAGAGCACCAGCGACGACTCCGGCAGGGGGCCGCCGGCGGCGCCCGACGTGCCCGGCTGGGCCAGGCCACCGGGGATGCTGGCCGCGACCCCGACGAAGGCCAGGAACCCGACGAGCAGCGTGGTCACGAGCACGGACGTGCGCTCGTCGGCATCGACCTCGCGCTCTTCGTCGGCGGCGGCCAGGCGCGCCTCCAGGGCAAGACAGCGGGCCACGATCAGGTAGGTCAGGGCCAGGGCGGGCGCCAGCCACAGCCCAAAGGGCACGAGCCGGATGGCGCCGACGCAGGCCACGGCCGCGACAGCCGGCAGGATGAGCGACTCCACCGCGACCCCCAGACCGCCGCCCTCGCGGGCTGCCTCGTCGCCGAGGACCTGGAGCGTGCCGACGAGGATGGCCCCGAGCAGGAAGATGGCCACGAACCAGACGCCCGGCGGCTCGATGAGACGCGACAGGCCGACGACGGTCACCGCCGCCAGGGTCAGATCGCGCCGGGCGAGTCGATCGATATGCACCGAGGCGATGGTAGGCGAGCCGCTCATACCCGACCGGGCTTCCCGGCGACCCACGCAAGCACGTCGGCCCGCGAGCGCGTGTTGAGCACGTGGCGCGGCTCCACCCAGGCCCGACGGGCCTGGCTGATGCCCCAGTCGAGATGGTCGAACTCCCGCACCTTGTGCGCGTCGGAGTCCACCGAGAGCAGACAGCCGACCTCGACCGCGCGCCGGGCGCGCTCCACGGCGAGGTCCAGTCGATGGGGCGAGCCGTTCATCTCCAGCACGGTGCCGGTCCGCGCGGCCTCGGCATAGACCACGTCCCAATCCAGGTCCAGGTCGTCGCGGCCATTGATCATCCGCCCCGATGGGTGGGCGATGACGTCCACGTGCGGGCTGCGGATACCGTTGAGCGTCCGCTGCGTCAGCTCCGCTCGGGTCTGGCGGCGCGAGACGTGGACCGAGGCGACGACGACATCGAAGCGGGCGAGCAGGTCATCGTCGTAATCGAGCGCGCCGTCGGCGCGGATCTCCAGCTCGCAGCCATGGAGCAGCCGGAAACCCCCTGGCGGCGTCTCCGGCGGGGCGGTGCCGGCGGCTTCTTCGGCCGCATAGCGGGCGTTGAGCTCGGCGATGATCACGCGCTGCTCCTCCACGCGGTCCGGCGTCAGGCCATTCGTGATCGCCAGGCTTTGTGAGTGGTCAGTCAGGACCTGGTAGGCGTGACCGCGCCGGCGAGCGGCTTCGGCCATGACCTCGATGGGGTGGGTGCCGTCGGACCAGTCGGAGTGGCTGTGCAGGTCGCCGCGCAGGTCGGCGATGGTGATGAGCGCCGGCAGCGTACCGGCCAGGGCCGCCTCGATCTCGCCGCGGTCCTCGCGCAGCTCGGGCTGGATGAACGGCAGGCCCAGGAACGCGTACGCCTCCGCTTCCGTGGCGAAGGTGCGCAGCTCGGCGGCGTCGCCGGTCAGCATGTGGCCCTCGTCGTCGATGCGCAGGAAGCCCTTCTCCGACAGGCTCCAGCCCATGTCCCGGGCGCGCTCGCGGAGCCTGACGTTGTGCTCCTTGGAGCCGGTGAAGTGGATGCGGTACGTGCCGGCCTCGCCGGGTGGCACGACCATCAGGTCGACCTGCGGTCCGCGCATCAGCCCGACGGCGGCCTTGTAGCCGCCGCGATTCACGACGTGATCGACGACGCCGAGCGTCGTGAAGCGCTCGATGAGGCCCGGGCCGTCGGCCGTCTCGGCCAGGAGGTCCAGGTCGCCGATCGACTCACGGCGGCGGCGGAACGAGCCTGCAGGCTCGATCCAGGCGAGGCCCGGCGTGTCGGCCAGGGCCGCCATCATGCCCTCGATGTGGTCGCGGGCCTGGTACAGGAGGAGACGCTGGGGGCGAGACTCCAGGCGCTCGATGCCCTCCAGGACGAGCTGCTCGGTCTTCGCGGACAGGCCCTTGATGCCACGCAGGGAGCCCGCCTCCGCGGCGTGCCGCAGGTCCTCCATGGAGTCGATGCCGAGCTCGGCGTGGATGGTCCGCACGGTCTTGGGGCCCAGGCCCGGCAGCCGCAGCAGGTCCACGAGCCCCGGCGGGACCTCGGCGGCCAGGCGGTCGTGGAAGGCCAGATGACCTGTCCTGGCCAGCTCCGCGATCTTGTCGCTGATGGCCGGACCGACACCTGGGATGCGCGGCGGCGTGCCCGCCTGGTAGGCCGCGATGAGGTCCACCGGGGAGCGCCCGATGGTGTCCGCCGCCCGGTGGTAGGCCACGATCTTGAACACGAGCTCGCCCTTGATCTCCAGCATGTCCCCGATGTCGTGGAAGATCCGGGCGAGGTCGCCGTTGGTCAGCGGGCGAGCAGGGGGCGCGTCGGCGTCGGCTTCCTCGTGGTCGGGCTGCTCGTGGAGCGGCACGGTGGCCTCGGGATCATCCTCGGGCGGGGTCATCGTCACGGATGGTAGGGCAGGTACCCTTCGCGGCGTGACCGAGCGCCCCGGCTCCACCTGGTTGTACCGACTCGCTCGCTGGCTCCCGGCGGCGCTCATCGGCATCGCGGTGCTCATCCGGCTGCCGACCCTGACCCTGCCGCTCCTGGAGCGGCACGCGTTCCGCCAGACCCAGACCGCGTACGCGGCGCGCATCTTCCACACCGACGGGATCGACCTGTTCCATCCGCAGCTCCCCGTCTTCGGGCCGCCGTGGCAGGTGCCCTTCGAGTTCCCGCTCTACCAGGCGGGTGCCGCGCTGCTCATGGACCTGGGAGTGGACGAGACGGTCGCGCTGCGCGGGCTGAGCCTGGCCCTGTTCGCGGCGTCGGCCCTGCTCCTGCACCTGCTCCTGGCGCCGCGGATCGGGCGACTGGGTGCCGGCGTCGCGCTGGTCGTCTTCCTGTTCACGCCCCTTGGCATGGTCTGGAGCCGGACCTCCATGATCGAGTACCTGGCCGTGGCGGCGTCGCTGGGCTTCGCGCTCAGCGGCCTGACCTGGCGCGAGCGCGGTGGCTGGCGCTGGTGGCTGCTGGCCGCGGCACTCGGCTCGATCGCGATGACGGTCAAGATCACGAGTGCGGTGTTCTGGATCGCGCCGTTCGCCCTGCTCGGGTTCGCGCGCGACCGGGACACGACCGGCGCGCGCGGTTCGTGGCGCAACGAGCAGGCCTGGGTGCTGGTCGCGGTGCCCATCGTGCTGGGGCTGCTCTGGACACGGCACGCCGATGCGATCAAGGCCGCCTCGGAGGCGACGGCCTGGCTGACCAGCAGCGGCTTGTTCACCTGGAACTTCGGGACGCTGGAGCAGCGCCTGGACCCCGAGGCGTGGGCGCACGCGCTGCGGCCATCGATCGAGCTGACGGCGATGGGCCTGCTGCCCTTCGCGGCGATCCTCAGCGCCTGGTTCGCGGTGCGCCATGGGCAGTGGCGCTTGTGGGCCTGGATCGGCATCGCCTACGCGGCCCCATTGGTCGTGTTCTTCAACCTGTACGTGGTCCACGACTACTAGTCGTCGGCCATCGCGCCGGCCGCGGCGGCCATCGTCGGCTGCGGCGTGGCGGCGCTGGCCCGGGTGGTCCGTCCAGGTGGTGGCTGGAAGGCGGTGGCGGCCAGCGCGCTGCTCACGCTCGGGGCGCTGTCGTTCATCGGGAACGTCGCGTCGCACTGGGACTACGCGGCGCCGATCTTCGGCGACCCCCCGATCGACACGTCGCTGCTCGGCCTGGCCGACCAGATCGCCGCCGAGACGGGCTCGGACCAGCCGGTCGCCATCATCGAGCGGGACTGGGATCCGGCCCTGTTGTTCTACGCGGACCGGCGCGGCTTCATGGTCCGCGGCTCGTGCTTCGCGCCCGGACAGCTGGAGCGCTTCCTGGCCGAGGGCTACGCGGTCTACCGCTGCCCGGAACGGGGCGACGACGCCGGCGCCTGCACGAGGATCACGACCGCCCCGGAGTGAGGCGTGCTGCGTCGGACGACGCGACCGCGGCGACGGCTGCCGCGGCGAGTACGCGGCGACTACGCGGCGACGACGCGGTCCCGGCCGCCGCGCTTGGCTCGGTACATGGCCCGGTCCGCGGTGGCGATGAGGTCCTCGATGGGCTCGTCGGGTTCCGTGGCGACGGCCACGCCGACCGACACGCTCACGCCGCGGACGCCGTGCTCGCGCAGGTCCAGCGCGCTGACGGCCGCCCGGATGCGCTCCCCGACCTCCACCGCGACCCCCGCGCCCGGGTTGCGCAGGAGGATCACGAACTCCTCCCCGCCGAACCGCGCCGGGACGTCGTCCTCGCGCACGGCCGTGACGATCGCCGCGGCCACGGCACGCAGGACCTCGTCACCCACGCCATGCCCATACGTGTCGTTGAGCACCTTGAACTTGTCGATGTCGACCATCAGGATCCCGACCGCGTCGCCGGACCGGCGGCGCTTGGCCATCAGCGACACGTACTCGTCGAAGTAGTGGCGGTTGGGCAGACCGGTCAGGGCGTCGGTGGACGCGCGCGCCTCAGCATCGCGGTGCGAGTAGGCCCGGGCCAGGGCGGCCGAGGCCTCCGAGGCCGCAGCATCCAGGATGCGCTGCGTCACATCCGGCCACGGCCCGGTCCGTCGCGAGAGGACGATCGCGCCGATGACCCCGCCCGCCGCGGTCAATGGCGCGGCGATCGGACGGGTCAGGCCGTAGACCGTGCGAACGCGCCGGGCGATCCGCGTCGGGACATCCTCACCGTCGGCCGTCTCCAGGTCGTCGACGGGCAGCAGCGTGGTGCTGTCCGGCACGCCCGGGTGCGAGCTGACGAGGCGGGCCTCCAGGACGCTCGCATCGGGCCGGCGCCGCACGAGCACGATGTGGTCGGCGCCGGTCACCTCGCCGAGCTCCTCGACGATGGCCGTGACGATGGCGTCGGGCGACACAGAGCGTGACAGGCCGGACAGGATCCGCGCGAACGAGGCCGCCTCACCGGCCCGGCGGCGCTCCACGCCGGCCATGCCCGTGGCGTACACGCGCACGGCGACGCCGGCGATGACCAGGAGGAGCAGGAGGATCCGATCGAGCGGCCGGCCGCCGTTGTCGGCGACCGATACGAGCACGATGGCCGCGATCCCGAGCGCCGCTGCGAGGAAGACCTGCCATGCCCGGCGGATGCGCACATCCGACGGCGTCCGAGGTTCAGACTTGCGCTGCTGCGGTTCGGTCACGTCGGGAGTAAAGGATGGCGGTCCGAGGGGTCCGCGTCCACTCCCGCGAGGGGGTACGGATGGCGGTCCGGGACTAGTACTTCTGGGTCATCCGGCGTCATCCGGCGTCATCCGGCGTTCATGCCGCCACGCGGCGTTCATCCCGATGCCGCTCGTCAGGGGAGCACCGCTCCTGTGGGGAGCATCGCTCCTCAGGGGAGCATCGCTCCTGTGGGGAGCATCGCTCCTGTGGGGAGCGCGCCGGCCACGAGTCCCTCGTGGAGGGAACCCCAGACAGCATCCCGGCTCGATCTGGCGCAGACGCCACGAGGCGTTCATCCTGATCTTGCTCCTCAGGGGAGCATCGCTCCTCAGGGGAGCATCGCTCCTACCAGGAGCGCGCCAGCCACGGCTGAGCGCTCAGGCGGCGGCACCGTCCGATGCTGCAGCCGCCTCGTGCCCACCCTCGCGCTTGACCCGGTAGAGCGCCTCGTCGGCCGCGGCGATGAGCTCGGTCGCGGTCCGGCCGTCGGCCGGGAAGGTGGCGATGCCGATGGACCCGGCCAGCGGCACCGGGCCCCGCTGCGCCCCGACGAAGGGCTGATCACGGAACGCCTCCAGGATCCGCTCTGCGGCCGTGCGTGCCTCGTCTGGATTCGTGTCGGGCAGGATGACCGCGAACTCGTCGCCGCCGTAGCGGGCCGGGATGTCCGACCCGCGCAGGGTGGAACGGATGAGCTCGGCGCACCAGACCAGCATCCGGTCGCCGAACAGGTGGCCGAACGTGTCGTTGACGAGCTTGAAGTCATCAAGGTCGAGCATGAGCACGCTCAACGGCCGCCGGCCACGCTGTGAACGCACGGCCTCCTCGCCCAGGCGCTCATGCAGGAATCGGTGGTTGTAGAAGCCGGTCAGCGGGTCGCGGTCGGCGAGCTTGCGCGCGTCCTCGTACAGGCGCGCGTTCTCCAGGGCCATGGCTGCCTCGTTGGCCATGGTCCGGGCCAGGTCCAGCTGCTCACCGTCCCAGCGCTGCTCGCTTCGGGAGAAGAGTTCGACCAGGCCGATCGACTGACCTTTGGCGACGAGCGGCAGCATGGCCAGCATCCGGTTGCCTTCGCGGGTCATGAGCGCGACCTCGGCCGGGTCGGCCTGGGGGTCGGTGGCATCGATGATGACCGTCTCCTGGCGCTCCAGGGCGCGCAGCGTCTCCGGGAAGCCGTCGACGAGGAAGAACGGCTCGAGCTCGTCGAGGCGCAGGGCCGGGTAGTAGCCGAGCGACTCGACCTTGCCCGACGGGCGATCCCAGTAGCTGATGGCGCACTCGTCGGCCTGCATCGCGGTGGCCAGGTGACCGGCGATGAGGTTCGCGACCTGGCGCGGGTCAAGGCTGCCTGACAGCTCGCTGGACATGGCCAGCAGGCGGCGCAGCTCGCCAGCCAGCTCCTGCGACCGAGTCAGCAGTCGGGCCGACTCGAGCGCGGTCGCGGCCTGATCGGCGAGGATGGTCAGGAGCTGCAGGTCGACGTCGGTGAAGCCGTCGAGCCCCAGGCGCGAGAGGGTGATGACCCCGATCGTCACGCCGTCGTAGCGCATCGGGACGACCAGCATCGATTCATCGATGTCGTCGGTGCCCGCGATGGTCGCGCCGCGCGGATCCGCGGCAACGTCGTTGACCATGATCGCCACGCCGTGCTGGGCGACCCAGCCCGTGAAGCCCTCGCCGACGCGGCAGCGCAGGAGCGCGAAGTCGACCTGCTCGTAGGCGCCGACACGGCCTTCGAAGGCGATGGGCACGACCTGGTCGGGCGATTCGATCAGGTATACGCGGGCGTTGTGGTAATCGATGATCCGGCGCGCCTCCTCGACCACGGTCCGGCCGACGCCCTCCACGGAGCCGGCCCGGGTCAGTCGTGCCGAGGCTGCCTGGAGCGTCGTCAGCTGCGCCGCTCGCTGCTCGGACTGGCGGAACAGCTCGGCATTGGTCAGGGCGATGGCCGCGTGCGTAGCCAGGGTGGTCATGAAGGCGGTGTCGGCGTCGCTCCAGGTCCGCGGCTCGCGGGTCGTCGCGTTGAGGACACCGACGATGTGCCCGTCGTGGACCAGCGGCGCGGCGATGGCGCCAGCCCACTCGACTCCAGAGTCGTAGCGGTCCATGCCGTGGCGAGGGTCCGTGCGGGCGTCCTTCCAGGTGGTGACCTCGCCGTCGTGGACCACGTCGGCGACCCAGCCCTCGTCGAGGCTCAGGACGGGCAGCGCGGTGGCCGCGGCATCATCGATGCCGGCCCATGCCGCGACGTGCAGGCGACCGGCATCCAGCAGGCGGAGGGTCACGTCGTCGGCGCGCAGGCCGAACCGGGCCTCGTCCACGATCGTGCGCAGCAGCGCTTCCCGGTCGTGGGACGCGGCCAGGCGTCCGGCGATGGCGAGCACGGATGCGAGTCGCTCGGCAAGCTCCGCGTCGTCGAGCACGGTGCGGCGCGCGGCGCGGCGGGTGGCGCCGCCATCGGGTGCCATCGCCTCGCCACTCGCGTCCCCGGTGACCCGTGGGGCCGCGCCGACGAAGCGGGCGACCAGGCGCTCCAGGAGGGCGCGCGCAGGATCGGCCGATCCCGACGTGACGGGAGGATCGCTACGGCTGACCTGCGCGCTCATCACCGACCATCGTCCCACCCCGAAACCGACCGGCGGCTCCACCATCGGTCCCACCGAGCCCGAACGGAAGTCCCGGTCACGCACCCGCGCACGCTACGGCGATCTGGCATGAGTACCATGGCGGTGTGGGCATGAACGCGCCGGTCAGTTTGGCTTCTGGGCGGCACACGCGAGGGAGACTCCCTTGACAGGATCCGGAGGGGAATTCGAACGGGTCCCGTCCGGCAGCAGGCGGCGGCGCCTGGGCCGTCCAGCCTGGGTGCTGATCGGCCTCGATGTCGCGGCGGCGCTGGTGGCGTCGATCGGGGCTCTCGCCATTCGATTCGACACGACCGATGTCAACGTTTCGATCACGCCGTACCTCCCCGCAGCGCTGCTGCCGGTCGTCGTTCGTCCCATCGCGCACGCCGCGATGGGCCTCCACCGTCGCGAGTGGCGCTATGCCTCGGTCGGGGACCTGCTGGACCTGCTCCAGGCCCTGATCGTCGGGTCTGCGGTCATCATCGGCGGATACCTGTTGATGGCTGCCCTCCGCGTACCCGGAGCCAATCCATTCCCGCGCTCCTTCTTCCTGCTGGAGCCCATCCTCTTCCTGGCCCTGGCGGCCGGGATCAGGATCGTGGCGCGGACCACCCTGGAGCGCCGGGCGACCCGGATCGACCCACACCCGATCATCCGCACTATCGTGTACGGCGCGGGGCAAGCGGGCTCGATCGTGGCCCGGATGGCGATGTCCGGCGGCCTGAGCGGGATCCGGATCGTCGGATTCCTGGACGATGACCGGGCAAAGCGCGGATCCCGACTCCTTGGGCACCGCGTCCTTGGCGGGATCGAGGATCTCGAATCGGCCGTCCTGCGATCAGACGCGACTCAGCTCCTCGTCGCGATCCCGTCAGCCGCCTCGGCGCCCATCCGGCGCGCGGTCGACGCTGCAGCCGAACTGGGCCTCCCGATCAAGATCGTCCCCCCCTTGCGCGACCTCGTCACCGGCGAATTCCGGGTGACGAGCATTCGCTCGGTCAACGTCGAGGACTTGCTCCGCCGAGCTCCGGTCACCATCGATGTCGAGGCTATGGCCGACTACATCAATGGGGCGTCCGTGGTGGTGACCGGCGGGGGCGGATCGATCGGGAGCGAGCTGGTTCGCCAGATCCTCAGCCTGGGTCCGCGCGTCCTGACCGTGGTCGAACAGAGTGAGCGCGCGCTGTGGGAGGTCGAGCGCAACGTCGCCGCGCAGCAGCGCGAGGCCGGCGGCGCCCTCGTGGTCGCGGCCCTGGCCGACGTGCGCTCACCGGCCGCCCTGCAGACGGCCTTCCGGAGCGCCCGGCCCGACGTGGTCTTCCACGCCGCGGCGCTCAAGCACGTGCCGTACGTGGAGTTCTATCCGGCCGAGGGGGTGCTGACCAACGTGCTCGGGACGCGCAACGTCCTGCGTGCGTGCGAGCAGTTCGAGGTGAAACGGTTCATCCTCATCTCGACCGACAAGGCGGTGGAGCCCGTGAACGTCATGGGCGCCACCAAGCGCCTCGCCGAACAGCTTACCGTGGCCGCCGGCCACCGCACCGGCAAGGCCTATGCGGCGGTGCGCTTCGGGAACGTCCTGGGCTCGAGTGGCAGTGTGATCCCGCTGCTCCAGCGACAGCTCGACGACCACCTGCCACTGACCATCACGCGTCCCGACGCGACGCGCTACTTCATGACGATCTCTGAGGCCGTCAGCCTGATCCTGGAGGCCGGGGCCGATCCGTCGCCCGGCGAGGTCTACGTCCTGGACATGGGAGAGCCGGTCAGCATCATGGATCTGGCCCGGGACCTGGTCCGTCTGAACGGCCTCGATCCCGACGACATCCGCTACGTCGTGACTGGCCTCCGTCCCGGAGAGCGCATGCACGAAAAGCTGTTCTACGACGACGAACGGGCCGAGCGGACCCGGCATCCTGGCATCCTCCGAGCGTCACCGACCCGGTTGGAGGCCGAACGCGAGATCGAGGCGTTCGTCGACGAGGTCTGCGCAGCCGCGCGCGAGCACGATGACAAGTCGGTGCGCGAGCTGCTGCTGCCGTCGCCGTGGGTCAGCGCGGACGACGGCGAAGGCGCGCACGCCGAGCAGGCGGGCCGAGCGCCGTCGGCCCGGCCAGACCGGCCATCCCCGAGGGACGATCTCGAAGCCTGAGGGCCCCGATGGCGCACGCGATTCCCCGGTCGACGTCGCGGGTCGCGACCCGGTCACGCTGCAGGCATCGCCGCCGCGGCCTCGCGCTCTCGCTGGCTGACCCAGGCGGCAAAGACCATCCCCACCCCGAAGAGGCCGACGAGGACGACGGCCTGCCCGAGCGCTGCCAGTTCTGCCCATGCGAGCGCGAGGATGCCGGTGACGGCCGTCGCCGCCGCATAGCCCGCGGCGACCGACCGGTGCGCGACACCACCATGGACCAGCCGCTGGTAGAGGTGCTCCCGGTGACCGGCGAACAGGTCCCGCCCCGCCCGAGCTCGCCGAATCAGGGTGAAGCCCGTGTCGAACAGGAGCGGCGCCACCAGGATCGCGATCGGCACCACGTCGATCGATCCGGGCGATCCGGTCGATCCAGTCGAACCGGCGAGGAGTGCGGTGCCCAGCAACAGACCCAGGAACTGGCTGCCCGCGTCGCCCATGAAGATCGACGCCGGTGCCCAGTTCCAGACCAGGAATCCGGCGCAGGCTCCGGCGATCGGAATGAACAACGGCCAACCCGCGGGGCCCGCGAACGCGATCCCGACGACGGCCACGACCATCGCGACGGCGCCGATCAGCCCATCGATCCCGTCCATGAAGTTCACCGCGTTCACGAGTGCGGTCAACCCGACGGCGACGAGGCCGATCGCGACCGGGCCTTCCAGCGTCAGCGCGATGTCCGCGACGCCGATCCGCACCACGGGCGCGAGCGCCACGGCCGACACGACCGCTGCCGCCATCTGCGCAAGGTACTTGCCAAGGACGCTCGTTCTCCAGAGGTCGTCCAGCAGCCCGATGGCGGCGAGCGCCACGGCGGCCAGCACGAGGACCGTCGAGGTGGAGTCGGTCCAGCCACCGATCGCGACCCAGCCGGCGACGACCCCTGCCGCGATCCCCAGGCCGCCGATCCTCGGCGTCGGCGTGCTGTGCGAGCTCCGCTCGGTCGGCACGTCCAGCAGGCTGCGCCGCCGGGCGACGAGTTCCGCGAGGCGCGTGACGATCAGTGCGGCGAGGCCTGCGACGAGCACCGCGAGCAGCGATCCGGTCACGCCGAACGCTCCCGATACCACGCGGCGATGTGGTCCATCGAGTCGTCCAGTGCGTGCGGCGGCACGAACCCGGTACTGGCTCGGAATGCCGCCGTCGAGTACGAGATGGAACTGGTGAGGGTCTCGATGCGGATGGGATCAAGCAACGGTGCACGACCGATGCGCCGGCTGATCACGGTCTCGACCCGGCCGAGCCCTCGCACGACGGCGAGCGGGACGTGCACGGTCCGCTCTCCCGATCGACCGAGCGCACGCGCCAGCGTCGTGAGGACGGTGTGCAGCGGATACGACGACTCGTCGCCGACGATGAAGGTCCGTCCGGCGGTCTCCGGCCGCTCCAGCATCAGGTCGACGGCCGCCACGAGGTTCCCGACGTAGCTGAACGGCATCAACGCCCACCCGCCGGCGGGCATCGGGATGACCGGCAGCGCGGCGATCCGGCACAACAGCGCGGCGAGCCCTCGGCCCTCCCCGAAGACCGAGGTCGGACGGACGATCGTCAGCGGCACACCCACGGCGGCCTCCGCGAGGGCCACTTCGCCGTCGAGTTTGCTCTGGCCGTACGGAGACCGAGGCGGACGCAGGTCCGATTCCCCGAGGTCGGTGCCCGTACGGTGCCCCATGGCCGCGACACTGCTCAGATGGATGATCCGGGCTATGCCCACGCTCGATGCCGCGTTTCCGAGGGTCACGACCGCGTCGACGTTGTCGCGCCGAAGGCGTACCAGCCCGGACGGCGAAACGTCGGTGGCCGCCGCGTAGCCCGTCGCATTGATGACGGTGTCGCCGGGTCGCAGCGCCGATCGGACCTGTTCCGCCGACGTGAGGTCGACCTCCGCGCGTGTCGGCGCGATCACGTCACGGTCGAGTCCGCGGGCGAGCGACGAGCCGATGAAGCCGCGACCGCCGAAGAGGACCACGCGGGCCATCAGGGCGTCGCACGCCTGACGGTCCGGAGCAGCTCCGCCAGCCGCCGCCCGGTGATGGCGATCGTGTAGCGCTCCTCGATGAGGGCCTGGCCTCGCTTGCCCATCGCGGCACGCTCCTCCGGAGGGCAGGCGACGAGCGCGGCGATGCCGGCCGCCAGCGACTGCGCGGATCCCGGGTCGTAGGTTCGGCCCGCCCCGCTCTCGGCGACCGGGGTGTCGTCGAGCCGCGACGCGAGCAGCACCGGTCGACCAGCCGCGAGGTAGTCGAATAGCTTGTTCGGGCTCAGGCCGAAGTCATAGACGGGTGCATCGGCGAAGGACACGAGGAGCAGCGTCGCCCGGGCGAGCGCCGTCGGGATCGCCCCCTTGCTGATCGGTGGATGGAAGGCGATGTTGGCGTGACCGCGGGCGGCAGCGGCGGCCACCAGCCGGTCGTGCTGACCGCCGTCGCCGATGAGCACGACGCCCAGCCGATCGTACGTGGCGGCATCGTCGGCACGGAGCACGTCCAGTGCGTCCAGGACCAGGCTGAGCCCGTTTGACACCCCCTGGGCTCCGGCGTAGAGCAGGATCGCGCGGTCCCCCATGTCGGAGAAGACCGTCTCGAGCGACCCTGGCAACGGCTCGGCGGGACCGCGGCGATCGAGGGCGTTCGGGATCGCGACGCACTTCGCGGGGTCGGCACCCATCGCGCGGACGCGACGGTCGGCGTGCGGCGGCACGATGATGATCCGATCGGCGACGCGATAGCACAGGCGCTCGAGCAGCTCGAGTCCACGGTGTACCAAGCTACCGGCTCGCAACCCCCCGAGGTCGACGAGCGCGGACGGCCACAGGTCGCGCACCTCGAATAGGAACGGAACCCTGAACCGCCGAGCGACGAGCATCCCGCTGAGTCCGGCCAGGAGATGTGGCGACGACGCCAGGACGACGTCCGGCCGCGGTGACAGCCGGAGCGCGGCCCACGCCGCCCGGACGGTGTAGCTGACCATGGACCGAAGCCGCTGACGGTCGTTGCCGCGGTACGACCCCGTGTCGAGCCAGACGAAGCGCACGCCGTCATGAGTAGGATCCGTCCCGTTGGTCGGCCCGGCATCGTGCGTCAGTCCGGCATCGCGCGTCAGATAGTTGAAGCGGGAGGCGATGACCGTCACCTCGTGCCCCTGGCGCACCAGCTCGGCTCCCAGGTCGCCGTGGCGGGTGATGCCCGGAGCTCCGGCCGGCAGACCATACTGATTGATGATGACGAGATGCATTCGGGCACGATGGTAGCAAGCCCGCGTCGGCCGGCATTCGTGCTGGCCCTGGGGGCGGTGATCGGGAGCATCGTCGGTGGCAAGGCCGCTGGTCTGGATGCCTTCGAGACCATCGGCCTCCTCGCCATCCTCCAAGCGGCCGCCTA
>Ga0163153_10004865_pt1 | contig 16454 bp, 14 predicted proteins | sample OliLakLV19MP6IB1_FD_148629 | JGI IMG/M metagenome (GOLD analysis project Ga0163153, IMG submission 148629) | Freshwater microbial mat bacterial communities from Lake Vanda, McMurdo Dry Valleys, Antarctica - Oligotrophic Lake LV.19.MP6.IB-1 | ecosystem: Environmental > Aquatic > Freshwater >... | reverse complement strand
TCCTAAGAGCCAGCCCTGGCCCAAGCGGTCCCTCCCGCCACAACGGCTAACTCCTCCTACGCAACCCGACCCCAACTCGGTTCGCGAATCTGAGAATGCAGTCGTCCTGGAGTCCGGCCGCCGATCCGGCAGGGGTTTGTCAGCCCGGCTGCGAACCAGGAGACTGGAAGGGCCGCCGCCTCCCCTCCATCAACGGGTTCTGGTCCACCGCTTCCCGATGTCCGAACAGCAGCGGCTTTTTGCCGACGAGCCCGTCGAATGGGAACTGGACGACGCCGAGGAACGGCTGGTGGCCACCGTGCTCTTTCCGCGCGGTCCGGCCGCGGAGTTCGATTACATCGTCCCCGATCGTTGGCGCGGGGTCATCCAGCCCGGCCAACGGGTCCGCGTTCCCTTTGGCAAGAGCGATCGCACGGTCGTCGCCTATTGCCTTCGCGTCACCAGCAAGGCGGTGGGCCGCAAACCGCTCAAGAGCATTGAAGGACTCGTCGATCGCGAACCGCTGCTTTCCCCGGCGATGGTGCGGCTCACGCAATGGATGGCCCTGCATTACCTCGCCCCACTGGGCCAGGTCTTCGAAACGGTCGTCCCCGCCGGCGTCCGCCAACAGGCCGGCACGCGTAAGACGGTTCTGCTCTCCCTCGCTCCGAACGCCAAGGAACTCCTCCGCGACCTCAAGCTCAAAGAGAAGCAACTCCAGATCGCTAAAAAACTCTTCGGCGATCCCCCCCCCATGACCGCGCAGCAATGGGCGCGGCTTTGCGGTTGCACGCCTGCGCCGATTCAAACTCTTCGCAAGCATGGCCTTCTGGTCACGGCCGAAGCCCGGATTCGCACGCGCGAGCATGACGAAGCCCCGGTCGCGCAGCGCGCGAACCTCGTCCTCAACCCCGATCAACAGGCCGCCCTGGACGCCATCCTGCGGCAACTCAACTCCCGCGAGCACCGCACCGTCCTGTTGCACGGCATCACCGGCAGCGGCAAGACGGAAGTCTACATCCGCGCGATCCAGGAAGTCGTCCGCTTCGGCCGCCAGGCGATCGTGCTCGTCCCCGAAATCAGCCTCACCCCGCAAACCAAGCACCGCTTCCGCGAACGTTTCGAGGAAGTCGCCGTCCTGCACAGCCATCTGACCGACAGCGAACGCCACTGGCACTGGCAGCGCATCGCCGAAGGGCGCGTGCCAGTCGTGGTCGGCGCGCGGAGCGCCGTCTTCGCCCCCACGCCGCACCTCGGGCTGATCGTCATGGACGAGGAGCACGAAGGTTCCTTCAAGCAGGACTCCACACCGCGCTACCATGCCCGCGACGTAGCGCTGGAACGCGCCCGCGATGAAGGCGTGCCGCTGGTGCTCGGCTCGGCGACGCCGTCGCTGGAATCGTTTCTCCGCGCCCAGCGCGGCGAATACGATCTCGTCGAGCTCCCGCGCCGTGTCGAAGGCCGCCCGTTGCCCGATGTCGTCACGGTCGACTTGCGCGTCGATTTCGTCGACAAGCTTTCGCGGGGGGCGCTCAGCCGGCAACTCGCGATCGCCATGAATCAGGCGCTGGAGCAAGGCGGCCAGGTGATCCTGCTCCTGAATCGTCGCGGCTTTTCCACGCACATCCAATGCCCGGCCTGTGGCTCGGTGCTGCAATGCCCGCACTGCGAAATCGCGCTCACGCATCACGTGGCGGACCAGATCGCGCTCTGCCACTACTGCGACTACCAGATCCCCGCGCCGGCCAAGTGCCCTGAATGCACGTTCCCTGGCATTCGTTACGGCGGTTTCGGCACTCAAAAGCTGGAACACGAAGTCCGCGCGCGCTTTCCCAGGTTTCGCTGCCTGCGGATGGATACCGACTCCATGCAATCGCACGGCAGCCATGAGAAAGCGCTCGAACAATTCCGCGCTGGCGACGTGCGGATCCTGCTTGGTACGCAGATGATCGCCAAAGGGCTGGATTTCCCTAACGTGAGCCTCGTCGGCGTCGTGAATGCCGACACCGCGCTCCACTTGCCGGACTTCCGCGCCGCCGAGCGCACCTTTCAACTCTTAGTGCAGGTCGCCGGCCGCACCGGACGCGGCGAGCGCGGCGGGCGCGTGCTCATTCAAACCTTCAATCCCGATCATCCCGCGATCCAGGCCGCGGTCCGCCACGACTACCAAACGTTCGCCGCCGGCGAGCTCCCCATCCGCGAAGCCCTCGGTTACCCGCCCTATGGGGCGATGGCCCGACTCGTGGTCCGCGGTCCGCGCGAAAAACAAGCCGAAGCCTTTGCGCAACAATTGGCCGCAGAAATCCAAATGGCCTTCACCGCCCGTAGCGTGGCGGCGCGCACGCTCGGCCCTGCACCGGCACCGATCGCCAAGCTCCGCGACAACTACCGTTTTCATGTCCAGTTTCAATCACTCGACGCGAACGGACTCCGCGCGGCCATCTCTGGCGCAACATCCGGCGCCAAACCCCCAGACGACGTCCAATGGATCATCGACATCGATCCGATTGATATGCTCTAGCGTATGGCAAACGCAAACGAATGGATTGGGTGCCACTGGCGGCTCGTCCGCCAGTGTCGGCGTTGAGTCGGCAATCAGCGTTCACCCCGCACTGGCGGACGAGCCGCCAGTGGCACCCCCGCACCCGAAAACCAGTGCTTAATTGAGCACTCGCGGTATCGATATTAAGGCGCCGCCGCGCTCGCGCTCGTCTCCTTCGGCTTCAACTGCTGCTCGAACCACTGGTGTTCCGGTCGCGCGAGCAAATCATCGATCGCCTTGCGCACCGCGTCGGCGCCCGCCTGGTTACCGGATTCCTGGGCGTGATCGGCGATTTCCCGCGCTTCCGGGATCAGTTCCTGATAAAACCGCTCGGCCACTTCGTACATGCCGTGCCAGTGTGCGTAGTCCGGCGCCATCATTGACGCGCCATGCCTTGCGCGGCGTCCTTCGTGATGCCAGAGGTAGAACCAGGTCCACTCGATCTTCTCATCGAACTCCTGCGGCGTCAGCAGTTTCTGCTCGCGGAGCGCCCCAATAATCATCTGCCCTGGCTTGGCAAACTTCTCGTTGTAGTTGACGACGAAATCGTCGTATTGCTTGTAGAACCCGTTGATGTAATCGGGCGTGTGGCAATGCGAGCAGACGTTCTTCATCTCCGTCCGCCGCTCTTCCGAAGTCTTGACGATCGTCTTCCGCCGCACCTCCGGATCGAGATCCTTGACGATCTTCCCCTCAGCGTCGGTGTCCATCTTCAAACTCACCGGCGGTCGATTCGTCCAAGAAATCCGCGTTCCCGGATCATGCGTCACCTTCTCGCCGTTCCGGGTGTTAGCCGACATATGGCACGTCGCGCACGTCGGCGCTTGCGAATAGTCCTTGCCCAGCACCCAGTCCTTGGCGTCGAGATTCATCTTGGCGTGCAAATCGCGAAACGCCACGCCATGCTTCGATTCCTCGTAGATTTCCTTCTGCGGATGATCCGGACCCAAGTGGCACTTGCCGCAGTTTTCCGGCTGGCGAGCGCGCCGTGGGGAAAAATCGTGACGGCTATGACATGCGGAACACGAGCCGCGCGAGCCATCCAAATTCAAACGCCCGATACCGGTATTCGGCCAGGTCCCGGTATGAAACTTCGGCCGCCCGCTGTCATCGCGCGCGATCGAAGCCAGAATCGCTTGATTCGTCGGCTGCCCTTTGTCGTCCGGTTTGAGATCGTCGACCGTGATCATCGCCCCGTCTTTAGATTGCAGCGCCACTTTGCTGCCGTGGCATTGCAAACAGCCCGTGAAGGCGCTCGCCATGCCGTTGACTTGCGTGACTTCCATCCCTGGTGTAGGCGAGTGCGGATTGAACGGAACTTTCGAGCCTTCCACCGTTTCCGCGAGAAAATTATCCAGCGACGCCAGGATATTCCCCGCCTTAGCGTGGTGGCTGGCCATGAACTCTTCGGTTTCCTGTTGATGGCAGCGTCCGCAGTCTTTCGGCGTGATCACCGTGGCGATGTGATGCCCGTAGTGATCGAAGCCGTCGACGTCCCCTTTCTGCGCAATGTGGCAATCGACACAGCCGACTCCCTTCACGGCATGCGTGCTTCCCTTCCAGTGGTCGATGATCCCCGGCGATGACTGCGCATGGCAGGTCACGCACTGCTGGCTGCTCACTGGCACCACGATATGCGGCGCCACCGCCCCAATCTCCTCGCGCTTCCGCTCGACTTCCATCCATTGCACGAAGATCAAGGAAACCAAAAACGCCGCGCCGAGCACGGCGATGATCCACTTTTTGGCGGTGAGAGTCATGTTGTTCTGTTGCGAGCGAGGGAATGTGGTGCGAACGCTTGGAAGTCGACGCGTGCGGAATGTCGAAGGCCGAAATCTGAATGCTGAAATGACGAAGGAATCGGCGGTTCCCGTTCACTATTCAATGCGGCACCGCCGCCTCATACACCGTGATTCCGACCAGCAAACACACCGCGACGATGCCCAAGTACACGCTAGCGTCCTGCCAGCCGCGTTTCTGGAGGAATTTATCGACCCACGGCCAGATGAACATCGACGTCACGATGAACCCGGTGCTCAGCACTGCGAACGTGCCGGGAAACCATTTCAACCAACGGAACGCGACGTAGAAAAACCACTCCGGCTTGATCACCTCTGGCGTGGATAGCGGGTCCGCCTTGTCGCCCATGGTGGCCGGCAGGATGGTAGCCAAGGCGCTGAGCATCAGCATCAGCACCAAGCCCATGATGATCTCGGTATAGAGATGATCCGGGAAGAAGTTGAAGAAACCCCCTTGCTTCTCCGCGGGCTCGTCCTCGAAATGCAATTCCGTCACGCCCTGCAAGCGAATGAACGTGATGTGCACGATCAGCAAGAGCACCATGGTGGCCGGCAACACCGCCGCGTGCAGGATAAAGAACCGCGACAGCGTCCGCTCGTTGTAGGTATTGCCGCCCAGCAACATCTGCTTGCCAAAGTTTCCCACGACCGGCACCGTGTCGGCGATATTCGCCCCGACCGTCGCGCCCCAGTAACTCAGTTGCTCGAAGACCAGGCTGTAGCCCGTGAAACCCACCAGCAGGGTACACATCAACAGGCACATGCCGATCACCCAGTTCAACTCGCGTGGGCGGCGATATGCGGCCGTGAAATACACGCGCATCTGGTGCAAAATCACCGCCGCGATCATGAACGTCGCGCCCCACTTGTGCAGGCTGCGCAGGTACCAGCCGTAGGCGGCCTCGTCAGTGATATAGTGAATCGACTCGTAGGCCGTTTGCGGCGAAGGCGAGTAGTAGAACGCCAGCAGAATCCCGGTCACGATCTGCACGACAAAGCAATACGCCGGCGTTCCTCCCAGGCAGAACCACCACCGTTTCAAATGATTCGGCACCGGCTCATTGGTGAACTCGCGCAGCTGATCCCCGGAGATTGGAATCCGCTCGCTGATCCAGTCGGTGAGGAAGCCCATGAGGGAGAAGTCGAGGAGAAAAGGAGTAGAGGAGAAAAGAATCTTCCGAGAAACAATCGCGTGTCAAAAAAGCCAACCGCCGCTTTCAATCCCTCCGTTACTCATTTACTCCTCCCACTACACCACCCGGTCCACCGGCACTTCGATAAACAGCAGCCCGTTCTCGATCCGCAGGGAATAGTGCGGCAACGACTGGTTCGCATCCTTGGGCGGGCCGCCGGTCGGTTTGCCTTGCGGATCGAATGTTCCGTTATGGCAAGGGCAGAAAAACCGATCGTTCACTGCTTCCCAATGCACCTGGCAGCCCAAGTGAGGGCAGGTGCTCGACAGCGCGATGAAATCGTCGATCGTTCCCTTGTCGCCTTGCCGCGCGATCACCACCTTCGCGCCGCTCGGCGCAAAGTATGTCAGCGCATCGCCGCTCTTCATGGAGTCGATCGTGGCCACGTACATCCAGCCCATGACGTCGGGCCCGGCCGGATACATGAATCGCCCGGCGATTGCAAAGAACGTGCCGTAGCTCGCGGCCAGTCCGACCGTCATCGCCACCGAAGACGTCGTGGCCAGAAAGCTTCGCCGGTCCGGCTCAGAACCGGGCGCATCCTCTGCGAGGTGAGTGTGTGCAGCGCTCATCGTCCGCCTCAGAGCAGCTATTCACGTGCCGAGTTATCCTGCTCGACGTATTACTTCGTTTTGCGAAGCGCTAACGGACCATCCAGAACAGGATTTACCGCCACACCAACAGCACAGTTACCGTCATCATCACGACGCCGATCACCACCACGCTCAACACCACGCCCAGCACGGATTCGCTGCAGAAAATATCGTCTTTCCGCATCTTCTGCTGCTGCTGATCCGTGAACGGACTTGGTGAGGAATGCTCTGCGGCGGTCATGCGTCCATCTCCAATTCGGGTAGCCAGCGGACAATCATGCGTCATTCGTCAGAAAAAATCAACCTGTGCCGAGTTAGCACGCCCGCGACCGCCGCCGCACGCTATCGCACACGGCTTGGCGCGCGCAACTGATGCCAGGCCACGCTCAATAAGCCCAGGGAAGGCTCAAAGTGATGGCCCGATCGCCTTGGCCTCGCAGACGAGTTCGCAATGCTCCGCGTCTGTCGGCGTACCCCGGAATACGGCCAGATCGATCTTGTGCCATTCAACGGCAAGCAGCTGTTCCGACCAACCCAATGCGATCATCAACGGTAGGATAACCTGCGCCACGATCTCGTGTTCGCTGGGGCGGTTCGTGGCCAGGCCACTGGAACGATACCACTTCAACGTAACGTAACCGCCCCCGAATCGGCACGGCTGTTGGGCGTGGTCGAACGAAGCTGGCCGAGGCGATCGGCTACGCCTTGAACCGCCGCGCCGCACTCACGCGGTTCTTCGACGACGGCCGCAGCCAACTCGCGGACCACTTGGAACGCTCGCTGCGGCCGGTGACGATCGGCCGCAAGAGTTATCTGTTCTTTGGCAGCCTGCGCGGCGGCCAGAACGCGGCGACGTTGTATTCCGTCGTACAATCCGCGCGGCTCGATCACCTCGATGTGAATGCTTACCTCGCGGACGTGCTCCGCCAACTACCAGTGATGCTTCCCACCGACACCGCCGCCATCCGCCCACTCCTGCCTGACCTCTGGGGCCTCAAAACATCCACGCCTCGCGCGATCAAGTACGACAAAACGCCACCAGCCGCCGCCGTCGCACCCACGCAAACCGCCGCGCCGTAATGGCGGTGCGTCAACGGTTACAGAAGACAGGTCGTCCTTCGGCACAATGAATCGGCGATCGCTTCCAAGTGGTTGTGAGCTGAGGTCCGTTTTCTGAATCGATTCAATAAAGTCGTCGCGATCATCGGAGTCTGCGTCAATTTCCAGCACTCTTGGAAAGCGATCTCCGTCAGAATAGTCACGGACAAAATCGATAGACCATTCCAGTGACTCTTTTCGCAATGTCATGCGAAGGCGTCGCAGAGCGCATTTGAAGGCGCGATTCTAGAACATGTCCATATTCGGCAATCTTGCTATGCTTTACCCCAACCCTAGCACCCGGTTCATCCGCTCCGCGATATCCTGCAGCACGTCGCGCCCCCCGCCGCCGACTTCGGCTGTGGCCCAGCCTTCGTAGCCGACTTCGTCGAGGGCTTTCAGCACCTCGGGCCAATTCTCGTCCCCTGCGCCGATGGCCACCCACTTTTTGTCGTGGCTGTAGCCTTTGAAGTCGAACTTGAGCATGCGCTTGCCGAGGGCGCGGATCCAATCCGCGGATGAGACGCCGTACTTCAGCATGTTGCTGCAATCGTAGTACGCGCCGACGAAGGGCGAGTCGAACTGGTCGACGTACTTCACCAGTTGCTCGGGCGTGGTGAGAAAATCGTTCCAAACGACTTCGATGGCGATCTTGACGTTTTTCGCTTCGGCGAGCGGCAGCGCCTTGCGCACCTCCGCCGTGCTGCGCTCCCAGACCTGGTCGAAGTTCTCATGGGCGGAATCGGCGACCTTGCCAGGCACGAGGAGCGCCGTCGTGCCGCCGTAGAAATGGCAATCTTCGATGGCTGTCTGGAGGCCCTCAAGTCCTTTCGCGCGGACGGCCGGATCCGGATCGGAGAGCCGCACGTTCCAGTGGATCGAATCGACCACGCCGTGAATGTCGATGCCGGTCTTGTCGCGCGCGGCCACCGCGGCGTCGCGATCGACGTCGCTGGGGCTATCGAGTTCCACGCCTTCGAAGCCGAGCTCCTTGAGCAGCGCGAACTTGTCTTCGATCGACCCGTCGGTCTGCACCATGCCGAACTTGACGGCCTTCTTCAGCCGTGGCCTGGCAGGTTCCGCCGCGAACGTGGGGCGAAAGCCGGCGCCAAGTCCGAGGGTGACGGCCGAGGCCTGTGCAGCTTGGAGAAATGCTCGTCGTGAAAGGGACATGGCGAGTTTTCCTGATCGACGGGTTCGCGAAGTGCAGCGTCGGGCAGTATAGCCGCGAGCCATAGCGCTCGCTACTAAGTTGAGCGGCGATCCGCGCGCCCTAAACCCAGGGAAGGCCACCGAAGCCGATGGCAATCGATACGTCTCCGAGGGCCTTCCCTGGGCTTGGATCGCAATGTTGCGCGCAAAAAAAAGCGGGAACCCGACGCGATCGCCGAGTTCCCGCTGAAGATCATGCTGAGTTCAAGCAACCAACTTCCGGACGACTACTCCGCGTCCCCGGCTTCTTCTTCAACTTCCTCGTCGTCGTCTTCGTCGTCGTCCCAATCGTCATCGTCCTCGTCGTCATCTTCCCAGTCGTCGTCGTCTTCGTCATCCTCTTCGTCGTCATCTTCTTCATCGTCCTCGTCGTCCACCTCTTCCCATTCATCCTCTTCCTCTTCGTCGTCGACGTCATCGTCGTCGTCGTCGTCGTCATCATCGTCCAGGTCGTCGTCATCCTCATCTTCCAAGTCGTCATCGTCGTCTTCCGCGCGCGGCTCGGAGGTCCGGGCGTCCATTGCGTCGGCCAGCCAGTCGCGATCCAACAGTCGCGGCGCAGCGTCCGCGCCTCCGTCCGCACTCTCCCATTGCTCAATGTCTGCGATAGTCACTTCAGACTCCTCGTTCGCGTCCACATGTGGTTTTGACTCGTGATTCCGCTCGGTCGTCTCCCCCGCCGCAGTGCGTGGCGAAGTCGACGGCGTTCGCAGAAACTCGGCGCGAGGCAGGTCATCCAGATGCCGCAGGCCGAATAGCTGCAAAAATCTTCTCGTCGTTGCGTAAACAAACGGCCGCCCCAACTCTTCGGCGCGGCCGCTAATGCGAACCAAATCCCGCTCCAACAACTGCCGCAGCATTTCACCGCACTGCACGCCGCGGATTGCTTCGATCTCGGCCCGCAGCACCGGCTGCCGGTATGCCACGACGGCGAGCGTTTCCATCGCCGGTCCGGAAAGTCGCATCTCGACGGGCGTAGGAAACAATCGGCGTAGCCACTTGCTGAACTTTGGTCGAGTCAGCAATTGAAAACCGCCCGCCACGTCTGCAACGCGGAAAGCCGCCCCTTGCCGATCGTAAAACTGGTTCAGTTGGCGAATCAATGTACGCGCTGAGGTACCGTCCGCCAAGCCCGCGAACTGGGCCAATTTCCTGCCATTGAATGGTTCGCCGGCGACGAACAGCACGGCCTCCAAACGGGCCATCGCTTCAGCTCGGGCGGCTGGTCCCAAAACACGTGTTTTTGGCTCTGTTTTGGCAATTTCCTGGCGCGGAATGGCCACCGGAATTCGCCGGCGAACCGTGTTCGCCCCCACATTCAGAGGGTGGCGATAGCGCAGCGCAGGGCACGACTTTCCCCAGGGAGACGAAATTCGCAACCCATCCCGCATCGCGGACACCCGTCGAGGGTTATGCTTGGCCACCAGGAAACCCCGGACTGATGCCTCACAGACTAGGGCGAAAGCACTGCCCCGACAAGGGCTTAGCGCGCGGCGCTCGGGTGCGGGCCCAGTTGCCGCACGACGCGCTGGATGGCCTCCAAGGCAGTGCTGCCCGAGGCCTCCACGGTGCGTTCCGCTTCCCCGGCGCGCTCCGGCGGCATCACACAGACGAACCGGTACGCTAAACGGCTGCGGCGGTCCGATTCCAAGGCATACGAAATCGCGCCTCGCTCGCGAAGTATTTGTTCGAGATCGGTGAATCGATCGACAGCGGCCGTCGTTGGGCTTTCCGGCTGATGATGGTTCGCTGTTTCCTCGACGGAATGCGAAACAGGAATCACACCCAGACTCGTGCCATGATCGTCGGGCGCAGTCTCTTGTCGACCGCCGGCGTACATCGCAGCACTTTCGGCGGGAGCGATCGCCGGCGGCGGCTCCATGGAAACGGCTGGCGCGTCGACCAGACCCTTCGCCGGCGGTTCCTCCGAGCTATTTGCTTCGAACTCCATCCGCGTGTTCCAGCGGCTGGCGGTTTGGACGCGCAGCCAGCGGCCAATGCCCTGGCCGACGAATGCCACGCCTGGGACCAACGTCAGGCAGAGCAATACGACGCCCCAGCGGCACGCTTGCCAAGTCGGGCCGGCTTCACCAGTTACGAGCGATTCCTTCAACACCGACGTCCTTGTCCGGTTGGCGCACGCGAAACGACACTATCAAGACGTCAGCATCATAGTTTGTCGACGTGAATTGAGACAACGCCGCATTTCGCACGGGTAAGTCGGGTGAAATGGGCGAACTACGTCGACTCATGTTCATTGCGAGGCACTCGCCTTAAATTGGCGCTCGCGCTCGATTTTGGCGACTCGCAAACGATACGTGGCATACCACTTTTCTCGGCCCAAGTCTTGTGCGACTAGATGCTCGACATGTCGGCCCCAGTTACGGATCGCTGCCTCGGAATCCCAATAGGAGATCGTGATTCCGAAGCCATCGGCGCCGCGAGTGCTTTCGATGCCCAGGAACCCGGGCTGCAACCTTGCGAGACGGTCCATTTCGCCCGCCATCGTGGCATAACCGGCGGCGTCCACAACAGTGCGCTGCGACGAGAAAATCACCGCATAGCACGAGCTCAATTGGCTGGGAGAGGGATCGCTCATGGTCATTCCTGGAAAAGCTGCGACTGGGTGCCACTGGCGGCTCGTCCGCCAGTGCTGGAGTTGACGCCGCAACTCACTGGCGGACAAGCCGCCAGTGGCACCCGAATGCTGTTTATCAAACGGAGCCTAGTCAGTCTTCGGCTCAAGGCGTACAGTCACACGATGTCGACGCGCCTCCAGGCGGTTGGGTTCGCGTCGGTAGTCAGTTTCTCGCCGTCGATCGAGGATGCAAGTGGAACCGCCGCCGACAATGGAACCGAGTACCGCGATCGATACCGAGCCTTGGCCAACGGGCCGGAAAAGCCCTGAGCCCATTTCGCGATACAATCTCGTGGCCATTGGCGGGGGCACGGCGGGCATCGCCGCCGCATTGGAAGCGGTCAAGCTCGGCGGCAAGGCCGCGATCGTCGAACGCGAACAACTCGGCGGCCGGCGCATTTTTTCCGGACAGATTCCACGCCGCGCCCTTCTGCAGGCCGCGCTCAGGTCGCATCAAGCGCGATGCACCATTGCAACTCCGTTCGCTGAAATCATGGCGAAGGTCCGTGCGTCGCGGGCCGCGGCGATTCAGCGCATGATGGATGCGCTAAATCCCCAGATCGACCTGTTTTTTGGCAATGCGCAGTTTGTGGGTCCCGATCAACTTCAGGTCGGCGACCAGACACTCCGTTTTCGACGCGCGGTGATCGCCATCGGCAGCCGAATGGCGCCGCCGGAGTTACCGGGATTGGAAACGCAAGGCTATCTCACCGAAGCCGCGGTCTACGAACTCGATGCGTTGCCACGTCGCTTGATCGTCCTCGGCGCCGGTGCCGCGGGCTGCGAATTTGCTCAGGCATTTCGGCGACTCGGCGCCGAAGTGCATCTGGTTGATGCCCGCGAAACCTTGCTTCCCGGCGAGCTCCCCGAAGCCGCGGCGATTGTCCAGCGACAGTTCGAGCGCGAAGGCATCACGCTGCGCCTGGGTTGGACACCGACGCAAGTCGATCGCGCCGGCGCGGCCAAGGTGGTGATTGTTGCCCGAAATGGCGACCGACTAAAACTGATCGCCGACGAAATCCTCGTCGCTGGCGAACGGAAACCAAACGCCGTGGATCTGGGACTGGACAAGGCTGGCGTCAAATGCGGAGATCAAGGCGTCCAAGTCGATGATTGGCTGCGGACGTCGAATCCGGCCATCTTTGCAGCTGGTAGCGTTTGCGGCTCTGACCACGCCGACTATCCCGAAGTCTTCGCGCGCCTCGCTGCGTGCAATGCGATGCTGTTACGTTATCGCCGGACGACGGGGCTCATGTTGCCGCACTGCACGCTTACCGACCCTGAAATCGCGCGCGTCTGGCTTTCGCCGAGTGCGGCGGCCGAGGAACCATGGGAAATTGACGTCCATCGCGCGGAATTGAGCGAGATCGACGACTGCCTCACAACCGGCGCAGCCCCAGGCTTCATCGAGATGGAAACGGCATTCGGAACCGACCGCATTCTCGGCGCCTTGGCTGTGGGGCCAAATGCCGGCGGCCTCCTTGCTCCCGTGGTCCTGGCCATGACGAATGGGCTGGGACTTAAGGCGATTGCAAAAACTCATTTCTGTGACCCAGCGCAAGCCGCGGCGTTTCAGCGGCTGACCAGCAAATTCGTGCGCGAACGCCGGTCGCCCCGCATCGAGGGCTGGCTGCAGAAGTGGCACTCGTGGCGGCGGTCGTAATTGTGGACCAGGGAATTGTCCGCGGCGCGACGTTGCCGTCGCACGACTTCGCAATTGCCCCCTATAATTACGAGGTTCCCAAGGAGTGGCGATGACGCGGTTGGTGTTGGTTCCTGTCGTAGCATATTGGGCGGTGGCGCTGGCGGCGCTGCTGCTCTTGGTGCTATGGTTCTGGAGCCAACGCAGCTTGCCCCTTTCCACGCGGCGTTCGCGGACCCTGGCCGCGTTGCGGTTGGGCGTGATTCTGCTGGTCGTCGCGGTGCTGCTGCGTCCAACGCTTGTCTACACGAAGATCGAACGGCAATCCGCCACGATCGGCGTGCTCGTCGATCGGTCCCGCAGCATGCTGGTTGCCGACGCGGCCGGCAATCGTACCCGCTGGGACGAATTGACCCGCGCGTTCAGCGACGCCTGGCCAGCATTTGGGGAGTTAGCCGAGGAGAGCAACCTCAAACTGTACGAATTCGATCGCACGCTCGCGCCGCGCCCATTCACGGCGGAAAAATTCGACCTGGGCGGCCCGCCCGAAGGAGACCAAACGGCGCTGGGCTCGGCGATCGCCGACGTGCTGGATCGCGAATCCGGGGGCCGCCTGGCGGCGATCATTGTGGCCAGCGACGGCGCGCAACGGGCGCTGCCGCCGCGCGATCAGTTGCCGCAAAACGTCGCGCGCCGGCTGGCGGACCAAGGATCGCAGATCTATACGCTGACTTTCGGACAACCGCGCGGGCTCGGGCAAACGCGCGACGTCGCCATTCGCGAGCTCGTCACGGCGCGCACCACGTTCGTCAAAAATGAGTTGGTCGTGGAAGGCACGCTCCAAGCCGATGGGTTTCCCGGGCAATCGATGACCGTGGAACTGCTGTCGGAATCGGCGCCGGGCAAGATGATCGTGGTGGATTCCGTGCCGGTGAAGATTCCTGAACAAAACGTGCGCCAGAACGTGATTCTGAGCTACATCCCGGAAACGGCCGGCGAATTCAAGCTTACGCTCCGCGTGGCCGCCGCGCCTGGGGAACTGGTCCGTACCAACAATGAGATGAGCACGTTCGTCACGGTATTGGCCGGCGGCCTGCGCGTGCTCTATCTCGAAGGCGCCGTCCGCAGTGAACAAAAGTGGATTTACCGCGCGCTCGACGCCTCGCAGGACATTCAGCTCGACGCCTGGCGATTGAACGCGCAAGACCCCACGACGCGCCCCGCTGAATTGGCGAGTGCGTTTCAGCCTGGCAAGTATGACGTCTATATCTTCGGTGATTTGGACCAACGGGCCTTCGATCCCGCGGAGTTGGAGTTGCTGGCCACGCGCGTCGAGGAAGGCGCAGGATTGATCATGCTGGGCGGATTTCACAGCTTCGGCCCCGGCGGATATCAAGGCACCAAACTCAACGACGTGCTCCCGATCGAAATCCAACGCACCGAGCGCCAAGATTTCGACGCGCCGATTGCCACCGACCTGCATGTCAGCGGCGAAGTGAAAATGCTGCCGACCGAGGTTTTTGGCGCGCGGCATCCGATCATGGCGCTCGGGCCGCGCGATCAAAACGTAGCGCTCTGGCGCGCGTTGCCAGCGCTGGAAGGTGCGAATCGCTTCCGCCGCACCAAGCGTGGTGCGAATGTGTTGGCGGAAAGTGAAGATAAGGCGCCGCTACTCGTGGAAAAGCCGTACGGCCTCGGACGCGTGCTGGCGTTCGCCGGAGATTCCACCTGGCGTTGGGCCCTCAGTGGACACGAAGACGCCCATCGACGGTTCTGGCGACAAACGATTCTTTGGCTCGCACGGAAAGACGAAGCCACGGACGGTTCGGTCTGGATCAAACTCGCCGAGCGCCGCTTCAGCCCCGCCGCGCGGGTGGAGTTTACCTCCGGCGCGCTCGACGCCGACGGCCTGCCGGTGACCGGCGCGGAATTCACCGCGCGTGTCACGTCACCTGACGGCAAGACGCAAAGTATTGGCCTCGCTCGACAAGGTGACCAGGCGCTCGGCACGTTTCTCGGCGGCCTGGAAGCGGGCGACTACACGCTCGACGTCGAGGGTACGAAGGACGGGAAATCCCTCGGCCAAGGCAAATCGCGGTTCCTGGTCTTTGCTCAAGACTTGGAACTCGACAACCCCGCCGCGGATCCGGCTTCGCTTGCTTCCCTCGCTGCGATGACCGGTGGCCGCAGCCTGCCCCCGGAACAATTGCCGGCGCTCTTGCGCGAGTTGCAAGACAAAGCCCGCGACTCGGATGTCTCCAGCGAAACTAAGCAATCTTTGTGGGACAACTGGCTCGTCCTCATCGCCTTCGTGAGTCTGCTGGCGACGGAATGGTATCTGCGTAAGCGCTGGGGCCTGGTTTAACGCTCGGCGCGCGCCGCGTTCGTTGCGCGCGGCCGAGCGTTCACGTGCCGGCTTGGTTGCGCTGCGTCTGCGCGCCCAGCTTGCTACTACAGTGACAATCCGCCCAGCGGTTGCCGATTGCGCATTTCTCGCGCGGCCTCGACGATTTGATTTGCTCGTTCGCGAAGACGTTCCGAACTCCGCGCGACTTCGCTGGCGTCTTCGAGGGCTTCTTTGTAGTTGCCTTCTTCGAGATTGGTCGCTGCTCGGCTGAGATACGATTCGTTCAACTTCGCGACGCGCGGCAACGTGACGACCAGGCCCACCACGAAGGCGACCGCCGCCGTGGCGCCAAGATACAGCGGGTCCTGCGGAAAGCCGGTGATGACAGCCACGCCGAGTCCACACAATCCACCGACTGCAAATAACATCCCAAACAATTGTCCATCCGAATCACTCGGCAGTCTTCGGTCGCGGCTGATGTGACTGCCTTCGCCCCCGATTGCCACATTCGCGAGCGACCAAATCACCAAGAGGTTCGCCGCAATGCCTCCCACGATCAAATGCATGGCCGCAGTCGTTAGCTGGTCGAGCGTGGTCGGAACTCCTGCCTAAGAAAATAATTCGTGGACGCAGATCCTGTGGCTCTCAGAGATCGATTCGTCGAGTCCACTTTGAAATATGGCACGTGGCGAATCGGCGGAGCGCGGGTTAGTGCGAGTCCCAACCGTCCACGGGCGTTGTAATCGTTAGAATCGGCCCCTAAAATCACTGCGGCATCACTCGTCGGCTGGATTGCGCTAGCGTCCCGAAGGATTGAAGCCGGTCGAGTTTACGGCGTGTCACTTCGGATCGCGTCGCTCATTCCCAACACAGGATTCAGGCATGGACGAATCGCCCAATCCGTACCAATCGCCACTTGCTCCATCGCAGGCACTGGATTTGCCGGAGCAGGACTCGAATGATTGGAACGCGCTTTCGATGAAGAAGCGGCGATACCTGATAGCCGTGCTAGTTGTGATGTTTCTGGTGGGTCTTTTCGAGGGAATTCTGCCGTTAACGGAACAGCAAATGAGACGTCTTGACACGATCTCCGGGATCATTGCGGCGGTACTCATTTATCAATGGTGCGTAGCAGATGCCCTGCAGCGTTCCACTGCGCTATGGAAGTACGCGGCTTTGACATTCGTTATTTGCCCTGGGCCGATCATCGTCCTCCCCATACACTTCGTTCGCACGCGCGGCCTTGGGCTAGGGCTAGGCTCTGTTGACGATTAAATCCGCTTTAGGCGGATGAATCCGAGGGCCAGTTGGATGATTGCCAGAAATGTTTGTTTCAGTTTTTCGTAGCGAGTGGCGACGCGGCGGAACTCTTTGAGTTTGCCGAAGAGACGTTCGATCATGTTGCGTGTGC
>Ga0163153_10004864_pt1 | contig 16455 bp, 10 predicted proteins | sample OliLakLV19MP6IB1_FD_148629 | JGI IMG/M metagenome (GOLD analysis project Ga0163153, IMG submission 148629) | Freshwater microbial mat bacterial communities from Lake Vanda, McMurdo Dry Valleys, Antarctica - Oligotrophic Lake LV.19.MP6.IB-1 | ecosystem: Environmental > Aquatic > Freshwater >... | reverse complement strand
GATCGGGATCGGGATACTTCCATTCGTGCAGGTAATAAATTTTAATAATTCCGGCCTGGAGCATTTCTTTGGAGCAACCGAAACACGGCTGCATCGTCGTATAAACAGCCCCCCCGGCCACTGAAATCCCAAACCGCGCCCCCGCCAACAGGGCATTTTGCTCGGCATGGACACAGATACACAAGTCGTAACCTTTTCCCGCAGGATACTTCTCACGGTTCGAGCACCTTTCACACCCTCCATCTAGGCAATTCTCCATTCCTACCGGGGTACCGTTGTAACCTGTGGACACAATCCTTTTATCCAAAACTACGATTGCCCCCACGCGGCTCCCCACGCAATTTGCGCGTTTGCGTACCGCCATGGCGATTCCCATAAAATACTCATCGTGGTCGGGTCTTCCGTATTGGTCTTTAGACATAATGATTCACAGGATTGAACAGGGAAACAACGCCAGGGAAAAGAAAGAAATAAAATCAAACGAACATGGTTTAATGGTCCCCTTCGGGTCAAGGTTGGGATGATCGGAAACTTTTTTTTCCGGGAGCCGGATCAGCCACTCTTTCGGGCCGTCATACGCGGTATAGAGGCTTTTGTGGGCTGCCCATGACATATCCCCCGTACGCGAGAGTAATATTCGGTTACCCACGAGAGAAGGAATCCCAGCTTTAAATCCTGTTCCTCCTTTGACGATTACTTAGGGGATTCCCACGGGCGTGCCCGGCAATTGATAAGACACTTTTCCAACCCCGGATCAAGAAAAAGGAACAGAGGCCTGTACTCAAATGCCGCTGCGATTAGTCCGGCATAACAACCTTCTATAACCCATGAATCGGACCCCGCGCAAAATGCTCGGATATCAGTAATCCCCTCCCCTGCCGGGCGCGCAACCGTGATTTTCCCCGGCACTCATGCGACGGTATCTAGGTCCAGCACTTTCCCATGCCCTTCAGAGGACAAACGTTTTGCGAGTGTTGATTTTCCGAAACCCGAATTACCTAAGATAACAATTTTCATATTTAAAAAGATTCACGCACAGCCAAGCTCAATCAAGGCGATTTCCGGGCGGCAGTTAAAACGGACCGGCGGGGCAATCGATCCAAGTCCCCGATTCACATACATCCGGGTATTACCCTTTTGGAAAAGGCCTTGGGCATATTTATTCCCGTACTTAGAAGGAACGATGGGGGCGCCGAAAAAAGGAATATTCACCTGTCCCCCGTGTGTATGTCCGGAAAGAATCATGTGACTGCCGGGACGGTCCCACTTTTCGAAGGTATCCGGGTTATGCATCAGGACAATCTGAAATGCCCCCTGTGTCCCCGAGAAAGCCTTTTGAAAATCGAGCTTTTCGGTCCAGAGATCACCTAAACCCACAATCTCCAACGTTTGTCCAGACTCCTCGATAAGCGTATTTTTGTTTCGTAAAACAGTGACCCCTTCTTCGGTGAGTGAACGGGTGACATAATCACCATTAAACCAGTGGTCATGGTTCCCTAATGAAGCAAAGGTGCCGTAACGGGTTTTTGCCCGGCCAATAGCCCCCGCACATTCACTCATGAACTCCTCAACCTCGACCCCTTTGCCGTAAAGCTTCCTTTTTAATCCGGAAACATTCTGGCGTCCGGTAATATAATCCCCGGTCACCAAAAGTAAATCCGCGTGGAGGCTATTTACCTTTGCGACACAATCATACAGATAATCCAGTGAAACCAAATGACTCCTGTGCAGGTCGGTAATGTGCGCAAGCCTCATGCCATTAAAAGCTTTGGGCAACCCCACGATCTTTAAACTTTGCCGGGTCACCTCCACCAAGGTGGGTTCTACTCCTAACGTGTAGGCACTCCCTAAAGTAAAAACACCGGCTGTCCCAAGGCAAAGCTTGAGGAAATGCCTGCGCGGGAATCCCTTTGACGCAGGAGCAGTTTTTTCAGTCATGGAGTATAAACACAAAATGCCATGGAAAGTTTTTTTCTCCCCTGCAAACGATCAGACCTAAAGAAAAGCCCCATTGGTTTGGGCCAATGGGGCTGGTTAAAAACTCTCTTTATTTTATTTTTATGTGGGACACCCTTTATTCGATAGGAATAACCGTCTCTGCGTCTTCTTCCTCTCTTTCAGAGATGACCGGAGCGATCGCTTGGAGTTTATCCTCGTTATCGAGATTGACGAGTTTGACACCCATGGTGTTACGACCGGCCTCGCGGATATCCTTGACCGGGGTACGGACCATTTGTCCACCGACAGTGATGAGCATAATCTCGTCTTCGTCACGGACAGTCAGGGCTCCGACGACACCACCGGTTTTTTCAGTAGTTTTCATCGTGATGATTCCTTTTCCGCCACGGGATTGTTTGCGATATTCTTCAAAGTCCGTGCGTTTACCGATACCATTTTCTCCTGCGACAAGCAGGGTGGCGTCAGTGACAACGAGGGCTAATGCGACCACCGCGTCGGTATTTTCGAGGGAAATACCCCTGACGCCGGCAGCTGAACGGCCCATGGAGCGGACGTCTTCTTCATGGAAACGAATACTCATTCCCTCACGGGTGATCAGGACGATCTCATCATGACCAGTGGTCTGGCGGACCTCGATCAAGGCGTCACCTTCATCGATGCCGATGGCGATGATGCCATTCTTATTAACGTTACGGAAAGCCGAGAGTTCGGTTTTCTTGACAGTACCCTTTTGTGTGGCAAAGAAAATCTGCCCGGTTTGTTCCCAAGTCACATCTTCATTTTGTCCATTTTTCTTCGACAAGATACGGATGAGTGCAGCGACTTTTTCACCTTCTTTGAGCTGGAGGAGATTGGCGATACTACGGCCTTTGGATGCGCGGCCCATATCGGGGATCTCATGGACACGCTCCACATAGACACGTCCGGTATTTGTAAAGAACATCAAATAATCGTGTGTGGAGGCCGTAAAGAGATGCTCGACGAAGTCGCTATCTTGTTCGGTCTCCCCTTCTTTTGTGGTCATTCCGATCACGCCTTTACCACCCCGTTTTTGGGCGCGGTAACTGGATACATTGGTCCGTTTGATCAGACCATTATGGGTCAAGGTAATGATCACCCCTTCATTCGGGATCAGGTCTTCGATAGCCATTTCCCCTTCATCAGGCACGATTTGCGTACGGCGCGGGGTCGCATGTTTGTCGCGGATGGCTTTGAGCTCATCCTTAATGATGGTCAAAACACGGGATTCTTTGGCCAAAATATCCAAGAGATCGGCGATCGTCTTGACTAATTCATCATACTCACCCTTGATCTTTTCACCTTCAAGTCCGGTGAGTTGGTAGAGGCGCAGTTCCAGAACAGCATCAGCCTGAGCTTCACTAAAACCGTAACGACCATTAGTCAAACGCGCTTCACTCCTGATCATGATACCGATATTCTCGACTTGGGCACGGGTAAAGTCGAACCCGAGCAATTTCGTGCGGGCCTCATCACGGCTTTTGGAGCTCCTGATGATCTTGATAAATTCATCAAGGTTAGACAAAGCAATCAAAAAAGCCTCGAGGGTTTCTGCACGGGCCTCTGCATGCCGCAGCTCATACCGGGTGCGGCGAACGATGACTTCGCGGCGGTGCTCGATATAACAAGCAATCATTTCTTTGACATTGAGTGTCTTTGGCTTGCCATGGTCGATAGCCAGCATGTGGGTACTGAATGAAGTCGCCAGCGAGGTGTGTTTATAAAGATTATTAATCACGACTTTGGCGATAGCATCACGTTTAAGCTCGACGACCACGCGGGTGTTTTCATCGGACTCATCACGGATGGCCGAGATGTCGGTCAGCACCTTTTCGTTGACCAGCCCGGCGATTCGTTCCACGAGTGTGGCACGGTTTAATCCATAGGGGATTTCGGTAATCACGATCCGTTCCTTGCCGCCTTTAACCTCTTCGAGGCCGACGGTGCCACGGACTTTCATGCTGCCACGGCCTGTGGAGAAATAATCTTTAATCCCTTGGAACCCGATAATCGAACATCCCGTGGGGAAATCCGGGCCTTTGATGATTTTATTAAGTTTCTCGATTTTGATTTGAGGATCATCGATCTGAGTACAAATCCCGTCGATGACTTCACCGAGGTTATGAGGGGGCAGATTCGTCGCCATGCCGACAGCGATCCCGACACCACCATTAACGAGGAGATTTGGGAATGCCGAGGGCAAAACCGTGGGCTCAGTCTGGGTCTCGTCGTAATTTGGCTGGAAATCCACTGTATCTTTATCGAGATCCTCCATCATCACCGCACCGAGGTGGGTCAAACGGGCCTCTGTGTAACGCATGGCCGCGGGGGGGTCTCCTTCGACCGAACCGAAATTCCCCTGTCCGTCCACGAGCATCTCGCGCATGCTCCACGGCTGGGCCATGTGCACTAATGTCGGATAGATGGCCTGATCACCATGAGGATGGTAATTACCCATGGTTTCACCGACGATCTTCGCGCATTTAAGGTGCTTACGGTTCGGCTGGAGGCCGAGCTGGCGCATGGCGTAGAGAATGCGGCGCTGGGAAGGCTTCATCCCGTCGCGCACATCAGGCAGTGCGCGGGACACAATCACCGACATGGAGTAGTCGAGGAATGACTGCTTGATCTCATCGGTGATATTAATCGGTTCGATTCTTTCATTACGTGTAAATAGGGATTCTTCGGCCATAATAATTTTTGTAGTTTCTTTCTTAATCTTTCAATTCAATCAATCTTCCATTTTTAGGGCTTTTTTTAAGCATCCAGATTTCGGACATTCAATGCATTGTCCTGGATGAATTGGCGGCGAGGCTCGACGACATCGCCCATGAGCTTCGTGAACATCTCATCTGCGTGTGTCTGATCATTAATATTGATCCTGAGCAATTTGCGTTTCACTGGATCCATCGTTGTGCTAAAAAGCTCTTTCGGATTCATTTCTCCGAGACCTTTGAATCGTTTGATCTGGACTCCTTGGCGACCGATTTCCATGATTTTTTCGAGGATACCCGGTATGGAGAAGATCGGGTGAACTTTTTCTTTTTCACCGGTGCCTTCTGTGACTTCAAAGAGAGGCTTGTCCTGGGCGGAGTAATGGTCAAGCTCTAGACCTTTTTTGGAGAGTTTCTCTAAGAGATCCTTGATCGCCTTACTTTCCGTCAATGCGACATGGATACACCGGCGGCTGATCGCACCTTTTTCGGCTTTCTCTTGTTTTTCTTCCTCGTCTGAGGCCGGACGTGCAGAAATGCTCAGGTCAGGATTGTCCAAAGCAAATTGCGCGAGTGTTTCATCTGAAAGGAAATAATGAACCGTCTCATCATTGCCCTCACGGATACGCAGCAAATGTTTCGGCAAATCATTGGTCTTGTGGTCACGGGCATTTAGATAAGACTCAAAGTCACCGCCGTGACGGCCGATTGCACGGCTGTATTTATCCAGTGTCTCTAGGAGGACCAGCATTTCTTCGACTTGTTTGGCGGGGATTTCTTTTCCATCAGCCATATTTTTCAGGCGGATTTCCTCCACACCGAGCTGGATCAGGATTTTATTGAGCTTCGCATCGTCATCGACATATTCCTCACGCTTTTTGCGTTTGATATAATAAAGAGGGGGTTGCGCCGCATAGACAAATCCCTTCGCCACTAGCTGAGGCATCTGACGATAGAAAAATGTCAGCAATAATGTGCGGATGTGTGAACCGTCCACGTCGGCATCGGTCATGATAATAATCTTATGGTAACGAAGCCGGCTGATGTCAAAGGCCCCCTCTCCTTCACCATCACCGATTCCGGTACCGATAGCCGTTATCATCGTGCGGATTTCGTCATTCTGGAGGACTTTATCCAGGCGCGCTTTTTCGACATTAAGGATTTTCCCCTTGATCGGGAGGATCGCCTGATAACGGCGGTCGCGACCTTGTTTAGCTGAGCCACCGGCGGAGTCACCTTCGACAATGTAGAGCTCGCAATTCTCGGGACTACGGTCGGAGCAGTCGGCGAGTTTACCGGGGAGGCCTCCTCCACTCATCGCCGTCTTACGGACAGCCTCACGGGCTTTCCGGGCGGCCTCGCGGGCACGCGCAGCGGTGAGGGATTTCTCGATGATCTTTTTGGCAATCGGGGGATTCTCATCGAAAAAGCTCATTAACCCTTCATAGGTCGATGTAGTCACGACACTCTCCACCTCGGGGGAAAGGAGTTTGACCTTTGTCTGGGATTCGAATTTGGGATCACTATGCAAGATCGAGATGACAGCCGTGAGTCCTTCGCGGACATCATCGCCAGATATACTCGGGTCTTTTTCTTTGATCAGATTATTAGACTTTGCGTATTGGTTAATCGAACGTGTCAACGCTGTGCGGAATCCAGAAAGGTGGGTGCCCCCGTCGGGATTATGAATTGTATTCGTGAAACAAAGCACCTGTTCATTATAACTATCGTTATATTGGATCACTCCTTCGAAATGGATTTCGACTTCCTTTTCGGAATTCAGGGTCTTGGACTCCTTACGAATGACAATCGGCTTTGGATACAGGGCGACTTTGCTTTCGTTGAGCTGCTTGACGAATTCCACAACGCCGTCCTTAAAGAAAAATGTCTGGGCTTCACCGCCGCCTTCGCGCTCGTCCAAATAGACGATTTCTAAGCCCTTATTCAGGAAAGCAAGTTCCCTGAGGCGTTTGGTCACGATCTCAGATTTAAAAACAGTTGTTTCACGGAAAATCTCCGTATCCGGCATGAATGTAATCAGGGTCCCCGTATTTTTCGATTTTCCGATTACCTCGAGTTTTTTCATGGTTATCCCGCGTTCAAAACCCATGTGATAAACTTTTCCGTCACGGGAGACCTCGACCTCGAACCACTCGGAAACGGCATTCACGCATTTTGCACCGACCCCGTGGGTTCCCCCGGTGAATTTATAACCGCCCTGTCCATATTTACCCCCTGAGTGCAGTGTCGTCAGGACCAGCTCGACCCCGGGTAATCCACTATCCTTATTGACATCCACTGGGATACCACGACCAAAGTCGCGGATGGAGATGGAACCGTCCACGTGGACTGTCACCTCGACAAGGGAACCGTGTCCAGCGAGGTGCTCGTCAATGGAATTATCTAAAACTTCTGAAACGCAGTGGTGAAGGGCTCTCTCATCTGTCCCGCCGATGTACATCCCGGGTTTTTTCCGGACTGCCTCCAACCCCTTGAGCTGGCCTAGCTTATCCGCATCGTATGAGCCTTCGATTTTTTTATTGCTTGATACCGTTTCGTCAATTACTGCGTCAGTCTTTTCAGCCATAATGAATTATCTTTTTCGTGAAGTTTTTTGTTGGAAAATGTTCTAATGAAAAACCCTTAACCCCGCAATAGCAAATTGTTGCCCCTATACAATTAGCAATTAGTTGTGGCCCCGAGACACCTCACTCCTTATTAGTGGTGTTTTTTTAAGTAAATAGATGTAAAAAGAGACACTAAAAGAACCTCCCCCTATTCAACCGACCACTCTTCACACGCAAGACCTTCAATCCCTGCAAAATCTCTTAAGTGACATGTCTCCAAAGTCAAATGATACGTGATCGCCGTGGCCGCGATCAAAAGATTAAAAAGCGGCCTCGGTTCCCCATTTTTATTCTGCTACACCCGTAACCGCGCAAATTGCTCCGAGGTTGACTTTCTCACCTCACTCTACCCGATTTGGCGTACGCGGGCACTCTCCCCACATAATCTGTGACAATCTGCGTCCATCTGTGGTTAAAACCTTCTGTGTGTGTCTGTCGGAAGGCTGCATGTATCTGTGGATAGATCATCCCCCCTTGGCGAGCTTGCTGCGTTCGGAGTCAAATGCCCCCATTCCGCATTCGGCAAAAAAGAACATATCTCGACAATTTAAGTGTTTGATGCCAGTATTAGGTAGATGAATGCTCAATTTTTAACTGACAACACTGGCAATCGCACAGCTGTATTGTTGCCAATCGATGAGTATGAAAGACTGATTGAGGATCTCCAGGATTTAGCAGCGATCGCTGAACGACGGGATGAACCAACAATTTCTCATGAAGAACTTCTACAAGAGTTAAAAAAAGATGGCCTCATACCGGCTTGAATGGCGGCGATCCACAAAGAAGGATTTACGCAGAATTACTCCAGCCGATATTCCCAAGATTATCTCTGCGGCTGAGCGCCTTGCGGAAGACCCATTTCCTCCTGCTCACATCAAGCTCTCGGGAAGCGAACGAAGCTACAGGATTCGGGTCGGAGACTACCGCATACTTTATGACGTTCATTCAGGACGGCTCATCATCGAAGTTATCAGGGTTGGTCACCGGAAAAATGTTTACGAAAATTTAAGCCGAACCAGTCGCTGACACACAAAGCCACTTCGCGCTGAGTTTAAGGGTTCATCGGTGATCTGTACTGGAAAAAGTGGATATAAAATCCTCTTGCGCGTGACAATGACCCGATAGAGTGGTGCAAAGCTGAGATTTGAGGATTTTTCAGGGCAAATTGCTACGAGCAACCTGAACCCATTGCCCGCCCTGTCCGGCAATCGCGGCGGCGCGGAAGAACACCCCCTCCAATCAGAGAAAATCAGTCCGCGCAAATTGCTCCGAGGTTGACTTTCTCACCTCACTCTACCCGATTTGGCATACGCGGACACATTCCCCACATAATCTGTGACAATCTGCGTCCATCTGTGGTTAAAACCTTCTGTGTGTGTCTGTCGGAAGGCTGCATGTATCTGTGTTTTTCTTCCCCGTTTTCCAAAATTAACTCTCATCACCGAATATGCTTGAATTTAGGTCAACTCCCTATCACCAATCAACAACCCATCTCCCCCTTCTGGATAGGCAGAATTATTTCTGTCTAATACATATTAGGTAAAATAAAGATGAGCAAAGAACGTGCAGTCGTATTACCCGAGTGGCCTCAGCCTGATGCTCGCGCCCCGACCCCAGTGACGATAGCAGATGATACGACGCTGATAGTGCGTTATTGCACTCAGTCGGGAAAAGTTGCCGTTATCTACTTTCCGCTCTGCTTCGTCTTCACCTTCGGTTCGCCGAACGATGAGGCAGTGGAATTATGGATTGAATCTGGTGAGCCAGAGACACCGCAAAACTTAGAAGATAGGATTCTGGGGCTTGCCATTTGAAGCAGATTTCAGGAAAAGAACTGGCAAAAACCATCTAGAAAAAAGGATGGGTTTTGAACCGCATAAAAGGAAGTCACCACATCTGCACCAAGGCGGGAAAAAGAGAGAGGATCGTAATACCAATTCACGGAAACCAGTCTTTGAAGATTGGCCTCCTCCGATCACTCATGAAAATTGTCGATCTTACCGATAATGACCTTTAAAAGCCGAACAAGGCAGTGGAATCAGCCTCCGTGCCGTGCCTTGGCTTCTTCCGAACAGCCTTGATCCAATATCTCTTCATCTAAGCCCGCTACTTCTTCAGTTTTCTTTCGTTTCATATCTTCCCTATCTACCTTTTATTTTGCACCCCATGCACAAAATATCTGACAGACTCATTACTGCGAGTAACCTTCGCCCATTGCCTGTCCTGTCCGTCAAAACGGCGGCGTGGAAGCGCACGCCCTCCAGTCGAAAAAAAATCTGTGATCATCTGCGTTAATCTGTGGTTAAAACCTTCTGTGTGTGCCTTTCTGAAGACTACATGTATCTACGGTTAACTTCTTTACCTCACTCTACCCGATTTGGCATACGCGGAAACGTTCCTCACAAAATCTGTGTCAATCGGTGAAATCTGTGGATCAAAACTCTCCACCGCGTCGGGGAAATCGTGAGGAAAAGGGAGGGAGGGGGCAGATAAGGCTTACCGGAGAGAGAGAGAGGAAAAAAAAGTATTTTTGGCGAGGCCCCACTTTTACTCGGTGGCGGCTTCTTTGAGTTTTTTATTATACCTCATGGCCTTCCAATAGTCTGCACTATAATCAACGAATATCTCTTCGCCTGCCTTGATCTTTTTTGTGCTGTAAATGTACGCTTTACCTTTGAGCACCTTATAAACACAGTTATTTCTGAACCCTTTTAGCCGGGAGAATCCATTAGCATCATTGGCATAACGCCCGAGGGATTCGGGTCTATGGAAAGTGTCGATACATTTCTTGCGATTGATAAAAAAGAGGTAACCGTCCTGGTCTTTCTCTACCCGGGCCAGGTATTCCTTCCAGTCGATTTCCTCCCCAGTGTACTCGATGACCATTTCATCTTTACCGATATCTGTCCCGGTAAAGAGCCCCTTCCCCGCGCAGGGCAAGGTTGATTTTTTTACTTTAAGCTTTCGATTCATAAACGCAATTTGCACAGGTGTATAAACACAGTTCCTCCGGCATTATCAATGCAATTTGCGTGCCCACCGCCTCATTGCCACAGGGTGCGGTCGAGGGTGCGGTACTGGATAGCCTCGCTGATGTGGGCGCATTGAATATCCGAGCTGCCTTCGAGGTCGGCGATGGTGCGTGAGACTTTCAGGATGCGGTCATGGGCGCGGGCACTGAAATTAAGTTCATTCATCGCCATCTTGAGGAGCTCCTCGACATCCTCGTGTAATTTGCAGTATTCCCGGAGTTGTTTAGACGACATCTGGGCGTTACAAAATGTCTTGGTCCCGGAAAAACGTAGTTTTTGTCTATCACGGGCGGCTATCACTCTCTCGCGGATTTTGGAGGAAGGTTCCCCCGGGGCTTTGCTGGAAATGTCTGAGTATTTCACGGCAGGCACCTCGCAGTGGATATCAAAACGGTCGAGTAATGGCCGGGAGATTTTATCAAGGTAACGCTTTTGCGCGGCTAGATTCTCAGACTTTACCCCGGACGGGCTGGGATTCATCGCGGCAATCAGCATAAAATGGCAAGGGAAAGTCACGCTCCCTGTGGCGCGGGAAATCGTGATCCGCCCGTCTTCGAGGGGTTGACGCAGGATCTCAAGGGTCTGCCGTTTGAATTCCGGTAACTCATCGAGGAAAAGCACGCCGTTATGTGAAAGGCTCACCTCGCCTGGGCGCAAATTGCTCGACCCCCCGACTAATCCGATATCCGAGATCGTATGATGGCTAGAGCGGAAGGGGCGCGTGGTGACGATGGCCTGGCCAGGCTTCAGGAGTCCGGCGACACTGTGGATCTTTGTGGTCTCGAGTGCCTCATCGAGAGTCATCGGGGGCATGATCGAAGGAATCCTTTTGGCCAACATCGATTTCCCCGTGCCCGGTGGCCCGATCATCAGGAGGTTATGCCCCCCGGCGACAGCGATTTCTAATGCGCGTTTAACACTTTCCTGACCTTTGACATCACTAAAATCCGCTTCATAATCCCCATCCGAGGCAAATAACAACTCCAAATCCTCTACTACGGGGGCAAGATGTTTTTCCCCAGAGAGGAAAGCTGCCGCCTCACGCAAATTGCCCACGGGATAAACATTGATTCCTTTGACCACTGCGGCCTCCCGGGCATTAGCCTCGGGCACGATGACACCCGCTATCCCTAGTTCTCGTGCTTTCAGGACAATCGATAGGACTCCTTGGACCGGACGGATCCCCCCGTCAAGGGCGAGCTCACCCACTACAAAAAACTGGTCCAGATGCCCGATTTTGAGTTGTTCCGTCGCCACCAGCATGCCCAGTGCGATGGGAAGGTCAAAGCTCGGGCCTTCCTTACGGACATCAGCCGGGGCGAGGTTAATGGTCGTGCGCCCGGGGTGGGTCCGGAATCCGCTATTGATCATAGCCGTCGTGACGCGGTCCTTACTTTCCTTGACGGCAGCATCAGGCAGGCCGACAACGACGATAATACCACTTTCCCCGAATCCGGCATTCACCTCGACTTCGACCTGTTCAGCCTCCACCCCTGTGACGGAAGCACTAAAGACTTTTGAAAGCATGGGATGATGCATAAACCAAAAAAAATATATATCAACTACTCCGATGTAGAAAAGAACCGGAAAAAGCTTTTGCCAAAGGGATTTTTCAGGATAACTATATAAGAACCATCCAAATATGAGTGAACGCGGAAAAATCCTATTAATCGACGACGACCGAATCATCGGCAGTGTGTACTCCCGTAAACTTTCTGAAGCGGGATATGATGTCCGGGTCGAGCGTGACGGTGAAGGAGCCCAAAAAGCCTTTGAAGAATATGTGGCTGACCTGTTTATTGTGGATATAGGGCTGCCAGATGTAAACGGGCTGGAAATCCTGCGGGCCATACGAGCCGTGCCGGAATATATCGGGGCTCCCGTGATTGTATTTTCTAATAGCCTCATGTTTGAGGATATCGAATCGGCCATGGAGCTCGGGGCCACCGAGATCATCGACAAATCGACTTGTCCCCCCGCCATGATGATCGAAAAAATCAACCGCCTTTTTAACCGGGTCCGGGAGCGTTCAGCCCAAACCACTGACCCTGCGGCGAGTCCGGAATATGCCGTCACATCCACCGACCATGAAATCCAGCAAGCTTTCCTGGAGTCGATCCCGCCTGTCATTCTCCGTATCAGTAAAACGGTGCGCGAACTCTCCCGCAGCGGCGGAAATAAAGAGCACCTCCTTCCCATCTATAATTTCATCCATCCCGTGGCTTGTAATGCCGGGAGTGCCGGATTCTCCCGAGTGGGCCGTCTGTCTGAGGCCATTGAGTCCTTTGTGAAATCCCTTTATGAAAAACCTGTCGCGGTAAGCTCTTCGGCGGTCCGTACCCTCGCCCAGGCTGTGGATGTGCTTTCTATGATTTTTTCCGACGAGAAAATCCAGATTCATCAGGTACTCTTTTCCCCGAAAGTCCTCATCGTCGAGGACGACCGGATAGCGGCAAAACTCGCCTGTAAATTCCTCGAGAAAATCCATATCAGTAATCTCGCTCTCGAAAGTGCGGAAACAGCCTTAGATATCCTGGACACTAATCACTTTGATCTGATCCTGCTTGATGCCGAGCTGCCCGGTATGTCCGGGGATGACATGTGCCGCCTGCTCCGTCAAAAACCGGCATACGCCGACACCCCCGTTATCTTTGTGACCTCCCTGTCAGATTTTGATTTCCGGGCCAAATCCGTCCTTTCCGGTGGGAATGACCTCCTCGGTAAACCGTATATCCCCATGGAGCTGGCGGTCAAAGTCCTCACTTATATACTCAAATCTGAATTCTTCTCGCCTAAAGTGTAGCAGGGATGGAATAATTTTCCCTTGCCAGAAAACAGGTTTGCGTTTTGTGTCGATCTTTCAATAAAAGAAATATGAATGATATATTAGTCATAGGCCACCGTAACCCCGATGCTGATGCGATTTGTTCGGCCATTGGTTATGCCGATTTCAAACGCCGTATCGGAATGGAAAATGTCGTCGCTGCCCGTTGCGGGGATACAAATGCCCGGATTGACTTTATCCTGAATTATTTCCAGCAACCGGTCCCCCAATTTGTCGCGGATATCAGCCCAAATGTGTCCGATATTATGAAGGTCAATGTCGAGTATGCCGGGCCGGAATCCACGGCATTTGAGGTCTTGAGCCTGATGGACGAGAAAAACCTGCGCGCCCTCCCCATCGTGGACAAGGAAATGAAGGTCAAAGGCATCCTCTCAGTTTTTAAACTTTCCCATTATTATATGCCTTCACAAAAGCGCCTCTTGGACAGCCGTAAAGTCCGCGCTTCAGTGAATAATATCCTCAAAACCCTTTCAGCAAAACCGGTTTGCCTCGTGAATGAAGACAAGGAGGAAGACCTTTTCCTCATGATCGCCGCCATGGAGGCTGAGACTTTCTCCAAGAGATTTAAATCCTACGATCCGACCAAAGTCGTCATCATTGTCGGGGACCGTGTGGATATCCAATTCGCCGCCATCCGCCAGGAAGTCCGTCTGATCGTCGTCACTGGGAATCTCGAGATCGACGAACACATCATCGAGATGGCTAAACAAAAAAATGTCAGCATCCTCGTCACCCCCCATGATTCCGCGACGACATCGACATTGATCCGCGCCTCAGTGGGGATTGACGACATGATGGATCAGGACTTCCTCTCCTTCCGTGCCGGTGCAGACTTAGAGCAATGCCGGGCGGAGGCCTCGAATACAAACCAGAATGTCTTCCCTGTGACCGACGAGGGTGGACGCATGATCGGTATTTTCTCCAAATCCGACTTCCTCCAGCCGGTGGACAAACAAATCATCTTGGTCGACCACAACGAAATGTCCCAAGCCGTCCGGGGTACCAACCACGCCACGATCTTAGAAATCATCGACCACCATAAAATCGGTGTCGTCGCGACGAATCAACCCATCCTTTTCCTGAATATCCCTTGGGGCTCGACTTCGACCATTGTCGCAGATCAATATTTAAAATACAACATCGATATCCCCTCACAAATCGCCGGGGTACTCATGAGCGGACTCATCTCCGACACCTTAAATCTCCGTTCCCCGACGACCACCTCCCGTGACGTAGAAATCCTCAAGCACCTCAGTAACCGCGCCGGCATCTCCGCCGATGCGCTGGCTGAAAAACTCTTTTCATCAGGCTCCATCCTCAGCGTGCGCACGGCCGCCCAATCCATCACCTCCGACTGTAAGGAGTACGGCGACCGCGGATTTAAATTCAGCGTGTCACAGGTTGAGGAACTCGGCTTTACCAAATTCTTCGAGAAAAAGGATGAGCTCCTGCTGGAGCTGGATAACTACGCGCGGCAGAATAATTACCTTTTCTCGTCATTAATGGTCACCGATATCAATACAAACTCGTCCTACCTCCTCGTCCGGGGTAGCGAAAACTTCATTAATACCATCGACTACGAAAAGACCGAACATTACATCTTTGACATGCCTGGGGTGGTCTCGCGCAAAAAACAACTCCTGCCTTACCTTTTGCGTTGCCTTAATAACGACAAGTTTAAACTGGAAGGTTAAATATATGACACAGGCTAAAATCGGATTTATCGGATGTGGACGCATGGCCCAGGCCTTGATCCTTGGGCTCCTCGAAAAGAAAGTATTTGCCCCTTCTGAAATCGGTGCCACCGATGTCTCCATGGACACATTAGAACCCTTCGCCCGCCAGACAGGGATCACGGTGCATGCGGACAACCAATCCTTGATCAAGCGACACGACCATCTCCTACTGGCGATCAAACCTCAGAATTATGCCTCTTTTGCGGGAGAAAATAAAAAGTTCTTCTCAGACGGGAAACTCCTCGTCTCCATCGTCACCGGTATCAGCCTCTCACGCCTCTCCGAGCTGAGCCCGCACAGTGTCCGGGTCATGCCAAATACCCCCGCCCTTGTCGGTGCCGGCGCTGCGGGATTCTGTGTTACCGCATCCGTCTCCCCGGAGCAAATTGCTTTTACTCAGCAGATTTTCCAGAGTGTCGGTATCGCTGAACAAGTCGAGGAATCCATGATGGACGCCGTCACGGGACTCAGCGGCAGCGGCCCGGCCTACATTTACCTGATCATAGAGGCCCTCGCCCAAGCCGCCGTGAAAGAAGGACTCCCGGAAACTCTCGCCCTAAACCTCGCGGTCCAAACAGTCAAAGGGGCCGCCCTCATGCTCGAAAAAACGGGGGAAACCCCCTCCAAACTCCGGGATCAAGTCACCAGCCCCGGTGGCACTACCCTCGAAGGCCTCAAAGTCATGGAATCCAAAGCCATCCGCGACATCCTCCAAGACACTGTCTCCGCCGCTGCTAACCGTTCCCGCGAACTCGGACGGTAATCCGGTATATACTAAAATAACTTTACAAGCTACAGGACTATTGGGAGGTAAATAGTCCGGCACCGGGGGAAATTTTACGGTGCATATCCTTGCGCTGAAAACGTATTCGATCTAATCAATTCACTAAACAAAACGAGAGAATCAATCAATCTTATGTCAGCAAAACCCTCCTACCCCGCCGGAACAAAAACACGTATCGAATCAGACAGCATGGGCGACATCGAAGTGCCCTGTGATGTTTATTGGGGAGCACAGACCGCCCGTTCCCTCATCCATTTTAATATCGGATCGAATCCCATGCCCCCGGAAATCATCAAGGCATTCGGTATCCTCAAAAAATCCGCCGCCCTCGCTAATAAAGACCTCGGCAAATTGCCCGCGGAAACCTGTGAACTCATCTGTAAATCTGCTGATGAAGTCATCACCGGTCAGTGGAACTCCCATTTCCCTCTCAATGTCTGGCAAACCGGCAGTGGCACCCAGACCAATATGAATGCCAACGAAGTCATCTCGAACCGCGCCATCGAAATGGCCGAAGGTGAGTTGGGCTCGAAAAAACCGGTGCACCCAAATGACCATGTGAATATGTCACAGTCCTCAAATGATACATTCCCCACAGCGATGTACGTCGCTGCCGCCTGCCAAATCCAAGAGAAACTCATCCCCGCCGTCCGCCTCATGCGTAATGGGCTCGCCGCCAAGGCCAAGGAATTCACCGGGATCGTCAAAATCGGTCGTACCCACTTGCAAGACGCTACCCC
>Ga0163153_10004856_pt1 | contig 16484 bp, 10 predicted proteins | sample OliLakLV19MP6IB1_FD_148629 | JGI IMG/M metagenome (GOLD analysis project Ga0163153, IMG submission 148629) | Freshwater microbial mat bacterial communities from Lake Vanda, McMurdo Dry Valleys, Antarctica - Oligotrophic Lake LV.19.MP6.IB-1 | ecosystem: Environmental > Aquatic > Freshwater >... | reverse complement strand
TGCGGGCTTTCCTGAACCGGAACGGAGCGGTGGCGAAGCTTCGCAGGGACTGCGCAGCGGTCAAAGAGTGGGACAACAATAACTATCTGCCGCTGCTCTGGAAATATTACCGCAGTCACCGCAAGGTTCTCTTTCGATTGGCGCGAGCGCTCAAGTTGGAGGCCACCAGTCAGGATCGTGCGCTGCTGGATGCGCTGGCCATTGTGCTGCAGTACCGCCGGGCCGATTCGATTCCCGCCAAAGACATCGATCTGTCGTTCGCTACGGAACGGTGGCGCACCCTGATGTGCCGTGAGCGCGACGGCGGCCAGTTTTTGTTGCGCCGCCAGTTCGAGGTCTGCGTGTTCTGTCACGTCGCCGCCGAGTTGAAATCAAACGACATCAGCATCGCTGGATCGGAAGCTTTTGCCGACTATCGGCGCCAGTGTTTGACGTGGGAGGAGTGTCAGCCCCTACTGAACGAGTACTGCTCCAAAGTCGGCCTGCCATCCGCGGCCAAAGGGCTCACTGAGCATCTGCGGACACAACTCGCCGAAACTGCAATGAAAGTGGATCAGGGTTATCCAAAAAACGAAGGGGCGATCGTGATTGACAGTGGCGGCGTGCCGGTGTTGAAACGCGCCCGGGCGCGGGTAGTTCCAAAATCCGCCGAAGCTCTGAGTGCTGCCGTCGTGAGCCGGATGCCGGAGCGGCACCTGCTCGATGTCCTGGCCAACACGGAATACTGGACGGGCTTCGCGCGACACTTCGCACCTCTGTCTGGCTCGGATCCGAAATTGGATCGGGCAGTGGAACGGTACATCCTGACTGTGTTCGCAATTGGCTGCAACCTCGGTCCCAACCAGGCCGCGCGGCACATGGCGGGCTTAGTGAGCGCGCACATGCTGTCCTGGGTCAACCGGCGGCACGTTACGATCGAAAAGCTCAAAGCGGCGCAACGGGATTTGATCGAACTCTACTTACAGTTGGACCTGCCGCAGGTGTGGGGCGACGGGCTGACCGTGGCCGCGGACGGCACGCAGTACGACATGTACGAGGAGAACCTGCTGGCTGGTTATCATTTTCGTTACCGCAAAACAGGGGCGGTGGCATATCGGCATGTGGCCAACAACTATATCGCCACCTTCGGACATTTCATTCCGCCGGGCATCTGGGAAGCGGTTTACGTGATCGAAGGTCTGCTGAAGAGCCGGTCCAGCGTCCAGGCGGAATCGGTGCATTCCGACACGCAAGGGCAATCGGAGACGGTATTCGCCTTTACGCACCTGTTGGGCATCAAGCTGATGCCGCGCATCCGCAATTGGAAGGGGCTGAAGTTGTACCGGCCCGACGAGAAAACGCGGTACGACCACATCGGCACGTTGTTCGATGGCGCCATCGACTGGGAATTGATCGAGTCGCACTGGCAGGATCTGATGCAGGTGGTGCTATCCATTCAAGCGGGTAAGATTTCCTCCGCGATGTTGCTCAGAAAACTGGGCAACGAGAGCCGCAAAAACAGACTGTACCGGGCGGCGCGAGAAGTCGGGCGGATGGTACGGACGATGTTCTTGCTGGATTGGATCTCGAATCTGCCGCTCCGCCGGGCCGTGACCGAGACGACTAATAAGATAGAGTCGTACAACGGCTTCGCCAAGTGGATTTCATTCGGCGGCCAGGGCGTGATCGCCGAAAACAATCCGGACGAGCAGCAGAAGCGGCTGCGCTATAACGACCTGGTGGCGGGCGCGGTGATTCTGCAAAACACCGTCGACATTACTCGAATCCGGAAGCAATTAGAGCGGGAAGGGTGGACCATTCGCCAAGAGGACCTCGCTTTCCTCAGCCCCTACATGACACGCACGCTCAAGCGTTTTGGAGACTATCACCTGGATCTGGGACGAGCGCCGGAGCCGTGGTCCGGCGAAACAGTCCTGCCGCGCAGGGGACCGCAACGTGCCGAGCAGGGCGTACTGCCTTTCCCGATGGAAGCGTGATGCCGGATACCAGATCCGTTGAGGACCGGGCCGGTCTCACAAACGAGGGTTTTTGATAAGCCTCGCCGTCCTCCCTTTGCAGTACGTAGAATCAACGTGATTCGGTTCTCACAAAGGGTTCTTGAAATGATATTCTCATTTCATTCCATCCTCATGAGTTTCGATAAGGAGGCTCCCGGCAATGCTGATCGGTTACGCGCGCGTTTCCACGCAGGACCAGAATCTTGATCTACAGGTCAAGGCTTTGACCAAGGCCGGGTGCAAGAAAGTCTTCGACGACAAGCTCAGCGGTACTCGCGCCGAACGGCCTGGACTGGCCACGGCGCTGGCCATGCTACGCGAAGGCGATACCCTCGTGGTCTGGAAACTCGACCGGCTGGGCCGTAGCGTCAAGAATCTTGTCGATTTGGTCGGCGAACTTCATGGGCAGGGGGTTCAGTTCAAGAGCCTCACCGACTCTACCGACACCGGCACCGCCTCTGGCCGATTTTTCTTTCACGTGATGGCCAGTCTTGCCCAAATGGAGCGCGAACTTATGGTCGAGCGCACCTGCGCCGGTCTGGAAGCCGCCCGCCGCCTCGGCCGCAAAGGCGGTCGAAAACGTCAGATGACGGATAGCAAGGTTACGTCCGCCAAGAAACTGCTGGCCAACGGTGTCCCGCCTAAAGACGTCGCCAAGAACCTCGGGGTCTCCGTCCCTACCCTCTACCGCTGGATTCCCGCCTCTTCCCAGCCTTAACGTACTTTATAATCCGTTTTCTGAAGCGACCCCAGGTACTTGGCGGAGCAATGTCCTATTTTTACGCTTATTCCGGCTCAACCCGATCTGCTGCTCTAGCAACAGCGCGATCTCGGGCCCTCTGTACAAGGTGCGGCGCCCTCGCGGTGGAATCGATTCCGCCCCCCAGAACCAGTCCTGCCAGAAATCGCGCGGCCTGTCGTGTGCCCCTGCCGAGCCACACGTCGAAGGAGCCGCGGCCGAACGTGAGATTAGCCGTCGCGGTGTCCCAGGAGACGCCCTGTTCCCTGTCGTCAGTGTCAGATTCGATTGTGATCACACAAGACAGCAGAGGGATGTCGTTCGGCTCCGCTTCCCACAGTCCTCAGCACGACGAGAACGTCACGGAGGGCCGATAGGTGGCTACGGTCGTCGTCAATGTCCTCATCGTTCGTACCGCGCTTGGGGTGCGGGCCTGATGCGGTCGACGGCATGAAGTTGGTTCCATTGGCCGCCCACTCTCGATGCCACGCCACAAGGTCTAGGCGGGAATCCGCGAGAGATGCGGCGAGGCTCTTCAACGGCGCGGCCGGTGGCTGCGGTGCCAGGCTGCTGAAGGCATATAGCAGTTCGAGCTCTTGGGGCTGGTGCAGAACGATGCTCACTCCACCTGAGGCCGTCCCGTTCAGCTCGGGCACCCGCGAGGATGGCGAGGATGGATCGCATGGGCATGCGCTCCGATCAGGCTCGCGCTGGTGAAACCAAGCCTTCCAATTTTCTGTTCGCGGTAGGGAATTTCTCCAGGTCCGCGCCGAGCACGCCGCTTGCCAGCGTCAGGTACAGCTCCCCCATGGTGCCGGTTGTCTTCGTGTGAACGCCTTTGCTCAGCCGCTTGTGTCCGGCCAGGATCGCAACCAGACCATTGTTCTTGTGTGCGTTGGCTTCGGCGTGCTCATGGATGTAGGCCAGGCAGCAATGGTCCAGCAGCGTTCCGTCGCCTTCCGGGATGGATTTCAGTTTCGCGATCAGGTAGGCGAACTCTTCGGCGTGCCAGCGGCAAATGTCGCGCAAGATCCGCTGGCCGCGCGGGGAGTCGGCGCTTGTGTGGGTGTAGTCGTGGTGCCGCAGGGTCGTGTAGCCCAGCCATGGCAAACGCACCAGGCTCTGGCACTTCGTCAGCATGTACGTGGCTACGTGCGTCTGGCCCGATGCCAGCGCGTGTACCAGCAGATCCGATTGTAGCTTCGCGATGCGCGGATAATCTTTCACGTCGCCGCCAAGCTCGGGCTCTTCGGCCTTGCTGTATTCCGGCGGCAGCGCCAGGATCGCTTTCTCCAGGTCGCGAATAGAAGCGAAATGGTCTTCCACGCGCTGCACGTCGTTCTTGCCTAAGGACCGCTTGAGGTCTGCGAAGTCGTCGCGCACTGCGTCCAGCACACTTTGCTTGCGCTGGCGCCAATCCGGTTGCTTGGTTTGAAAAATACGATCAAAGAGGTTGTGAGGGATCAGCTCCGGCGGAAGGGCGCGCTCGTATCCGGCCCAGCTCATGTTGCGTTGAATGCTCTCCCCGCGCGATTCCTGGCACACCCCAATCTGCAAGGAGCGGAAGCGCGTGGACCCCCCAATCCTGGCGGCGATCAGCTGATCGATGGAGGGGCCGCCAGCTCCCCGTCCGGTAAACGAAGTCCCCGTAACCAGGCCGCTCATCGACCGGTGATGATCGTTGCCCGGTCCGGGCATCCGGGCAGCGGGATTGTCCAGTCCGGAGAGAACGTGAATGTCGTCGCGGAACGGCGCGAGAGGCGAAAGGCAGGGAGTCAGTTGGTATTCCGGCCGGGTCTCGGGCGGGATCCAGTACCGCTCCGGGATTCCATTGCCGTTGAACCAAAGCACGAACCGGGACGGAATGGTAGTGCCAGCGGCGTAGGCCGTGCCGTGTGAGTTGAACATCACATGCAGCGGCGGCAAGCCCACCCCGATCAATGCGCCAGCCGAGCCTACACCGCGCAGGAACCGCCGCCGCGAAAAATCTTTATCTCAGACATCGGTTCACTCCTGTACGCCCATCGCCAGTTCGCCAGTTAGGAATATCATTAGCTCTTTCAATCGGTATTGCGAGAGTTGAAAGGTTTTCAGGGTCCGGGCCAGCAAGGCTTGGTCGGCAGGGGTCTCGTGACGGCCGTACGCATACCGGAACAATTGGCGCACCACGCATTCCTGACACTGCGGACTGCGCGCGAGAAGTTCTCCCAGTTGCTTGGGCCCTGTAAATGGAGAGTCCGAGATGCCGCTGACAGCGCCGCGCGCATCGAGTTCCAATTCCACGGTAACCGGTTTGTCGTCGCGGCTCTCCCGGATCGGGAAGAACGTGATGCGATCCTTGTCCCGGTACCGTCCTATGGCGTCGAACCGCTCCAGGCCGAAACCGATGGGATCCATCAGCGTATGGCAGCCGGCGCAGGCGGGGTTGGCTACGTGCTCCTGGAGCCGCTGCCGGTTGGTGAGAGGCCTGGAGGCAACCAGCGGCGGCAGATTGCTATTGGTTCCAGGCGGAGGAGCAGGAACCGTCTGGCAAAGAAAATGTTCCCGCACGAAAAAGCCGCGCACGGTGGGGGAAGTTTCTCCCGGCTTGCTGGTGAGCGCCGGAAACATCGCATGCCCAAGAATGCCGCTCCGGTTCATGGCGTGTAGCGCAGGTCCAATTCCCGCAGGTGCGTCATCGCTTTCAGCTTCTGCAATCCGGCGTTGGTGACCTTGGTGCGGTACAGGTTCAGCGATTCCATCCGCGTCATTCCCGCCAGGGCGTCCAGGCCGGCATCGGTCACTTCCGCGCCAAGCAGGTTCAGACTGCGCATCGCGTTCAGGTTGCGCAGGTGGGCGAGGCCGGTGTCGGTCACCTTGGTACCGTACAGGTCGAGTTCGGCAAGCTTGCCGAGTCCGCTCAAGTGACGCAGACCTTCATCGGTAACCAAAGTGTCGCGGAGATAGAGCTTGGTCAAATCCGGCATCGACGCCAGATGCTTCATCCCCTCGTCGTCAAAGCGTGTGTGCTTTACGTCGAGCGCGCGCAGACGGGTGAACGGGGCCAGCGTATGCCCTTTGATCCTGGCTTGCGCGACACGCAACTCCACCAGATTTGTGAGCGGAGCCAGGGCCTCAATGGCGTTGTCTTCGAGCTGCACATCGGTCTGCACCGGCAGGCTCAGCGCAAACTTTTCCAGTTGAACCATACCGGCGAAGTATTGCAGCGTGGTTCGTGAAACCGATGTTGGCAGCGAGTGCCAGCTTCTGCCCGAAATGTAGAGTTCCCGCAGTTGCCGGAGACCGCTCAACCGTTTCATTTGCGAGGGCTCCACGTCCAGCGGCACCAGATTGACGGTGTGGAGCTGAAACTCCCCGGCCGGAAGCTGGTCCAGGCCCCAAATCCGCACACGGCTTCCGTGAACGACAACGCTGCCGCCCAACCGCAGAACCCATTTCGCTACCGCGCGGTCGCTCCCGGCGTCTGCGGGAGCCTGACCGTTCGCCATGGCCGGCAGCGTGAGCAGAGCCGTCGCGATCATCAGCAGGCGCGTCATTTCCAATAGCCCCTCGATTCAACTATTGCCGGTCTAAGCTGTCCCATATCAGAACTCGATCCTCGTGCCGAGCATTACCGTGCGGGCACCGCTTTCGTCCTGCGACTGGAGGCTGCGGATCCGGCCGCGTTGGGTGATCGAGCTTATGTCCGCGTTGGGGGTGCTGAAGTTGGGATGGTTGAGGGCGTTCGTCGTGGTGAAGCTGAATTCAAGCCGGCGCCGTTCACCAAGAGAAACGTTCTTGTACAACCCAAGGTCCCAGTTGACGGTGCCCGGCCCTGCGAGAATTCCGTTGCCTGCGTTGCCGAAACGACCGGCGTTCAGCGGGGGAATGACGAAAGCGTTAAAGTCAAACCAGCGGTCGATGGTGCGCTCGGACTTGGGCAGGTTGCCGGCCCCGATTCGATCGGGCCTGCCGCCGATGGTGTCGGTGTTTGACGGGTCGCGCCCGGTGAAGGAAGGGGTGAAGCGTTGGCCGGTCTGAAAAAGAGTGATCCCTGAGAGGTTCCATCCGCCCACCAGGTGTCCAGCCAGGCCGCGCCACCCGTTGAGCCATTTCCGGCCGGGACCGAAGGGGAGTTCCCAGATGTAGCTGGCCACCATGCGGTGGCGTCCCAGGAACAGGTCGTCACCCCACTCAGGCCTTCTGTTATAAGCGTCCTGGATCCCGGCGCCTTGCTCTCCGGAGTCCAAGCCGTGAGAGAGTTGTTTGGCCCAAGTCCAGCCCACCTGGTAGTAGACGCCGCGCGCCAACTTCCGCTCGGCCTCCACTTGCAGCGCATGATACATGGAATTGCCGCCGTTGGCGACCAGCGTCACGTTGCGGTACTGGGGATAGGGGCGGCGGTTGTTATTGAATGGCGTGACGCTCGCCGGCGGCTGATTGAAGTTACGGCGGTAGAGCAGATTGACCGAGCGGGTGCCGATGTAGGAGGCGCGGAAGCCCGTGGCCAGGAACTCCTGCTCAAGCGTGAAATTCCACTGCATCGTGTAGGGATTGAAAAGGCCGGCCTCCACCGCCGAGATGTTCTGCGAGCCGGGCGAACCGACGCCAAGAAAGGGCTCCGGAAACTGGAACAACGGGACGCCGTTCACGATGCGGTTGACGAAGTTCTCATTCGAGGTGAAAGGCCCGCCCTGGCTCAGGGTATGGAAGGTGCTGGAGGACAGGTTGTTGTGGTACACCCCGAACCCAGACCGCACCACCGTGCGGTTATGGTCCAGTGGCCGCCAGGCGAGCCCGACGCGCGGGCCGAAGTTGTTGTTATCGCCCCGCCTCAGACCCCGCCTGGGGAATCCGGCCTCCTGAGCGCTCACGATCCCTATGCTGGCCGGGAAAATGGGGACGACGTCGCGCTCGATCACGGTCCGCGTGGGCACTACCAGATTGCCGGTGGCCGGGTCGAAGTTGAACATGCGGTCGAACTTGTCGGCAAACGGGTTCATCCACTCATAGCGCAGCCCCAGGTTCAGAGTCAGCCTGGAGTGCAGCTTGAAGTCGTCCTGTATGTAGCCGGCGTGGATCTGATTGCGGCCGTAGGTGCGGCCCTGCGGAGTGTTGCGGAAGGTGCTCTGCGGAATCCCCAGCAGGAAGTCGGCGTAGGAGAAACCGGTGAAAGCGCCGGTGAAATCGTAGCGGCCGAAAATCGTGATGGGGATCGAGTTGCGGGAAGCCTGCTGCCTGCGGAAGTTGTAGCCCAGCTTGAGCGAGTGGCGGCCCTTGACGATAGTCAGATTATCGATGAAGTCGTAAACCATGTCTTGGCTGCGCTGGTGTTCGATTTGCGTAATCTGCGAGAAGTCGTTGATGCGCACGTTAGGGACTCCGGCGATGTCGGCGGTGGCTGTCAGGCCGCGGATGCCCAGCTCGCGGACGATCGGAAGGCCGCGGAGGGGGCCCTGGAAGCGGTTCTCGTGCCATGCGAAACCGGCCCGCAGCTCGTTGATGACGCGCGGCGAGAAGATATGCGTGTCCACCAGCGACATGTTGCGGATGCGGCGCATCTGATCGCGCAGGCCGGTATCGGGCAACTCACCCTCCGGCACCGGCGTCGGCATGTTTCTCCAGGAGAATCGGCCGAAGAACGAATTCTTGTCGTTGATGCGGTGATCGATGCGCGTGTCGAAGTGGTTCCACAGCGGAGCATTGCCGACCTGGGCGCGGAGGTTCTGCTGCAACTGGTCGGGCGGGCCAAAATTGGGAGCCTGGAAGAAGCGGTCCTGAATCCTGGCCGACACCGGGCTAACGCGCGAGGCCGGGATCAGGTTGCCGGCGAAAGGCTGGTTGTTGGCCGGGTCGCGTACGACGATGAGAGCGGCGCGGCTGTCGCGCACCTGCGAGAAATTGCCGCGCCGAATGGCCGCCGTAGGCACGCTGGAGTTGAAGACGGTCTGGGTATGGTTGCGATTGCCCTCGAAGGCGTAGAAGAAGAAGGTGCGGTTGCGCCCGTTGTAGCGCGGCAGCAGCACCGGCCCGCCAATGCTGGCGCCGAACTGATTGTACACGCGGAACGGCTTGCTGGTGGCGAAAAAATTGCGCGCGTTGAGGCTGCCGGTGGAGTACTGATGAAACAGGCTGCCGTGAAATTTGTTCGTGCCGCTTTTCGAGGTGACGATCACGCTGGCCACGCCGGGGTACTCGGCGCTGTTGTTGACCATGATCAGTTTCATCTCCTGCACAGACTCAAAGCTCGGCTGGGCCGGAGTAACCTGACCGCCGCCCTGGTCGCCCAGTTGAGTTCCGTCCATCACGAAGTTGTTCTGGGAACTGCGGCTCCCGCCGAAGGAGTGCGAGGAAGCACCCTCATAACGGAACGAGCCGGGCGAGAGGCTCATGTATTTGAAGATGCCGCCGCCGAAGGCGTCGCCGCGCACCATGTTGAGAGGCAACTCGCGCATCTGGCGGCCGGTGCGCACGTCGCTGATCGTGCCCGTGTCGGTTTCCACCAGCGGCACCTCCGAGGACACGGTGATGTTTTCCGTGACATGGCCGACCGACATTTTCATGTCGATACGCAGGCTCTGGCCGGTTTCAAGCAGCACTCGCTGATAAACCAAGCGCTGGAATCCAGGCGCTTCCGCCGTCACCGAGTAGGAGCCGGGGTTAAGATGCGTCACCTCATAATCGCCACCGTCCGCCGTGGTCGTTTGGCGGGAAATGTTGGTGCCTTCGTTGGTCACCGTCACTTCGACGCGGGGCACCGCGGCTTGGGCCGGATCCAGAACCGTGCCACGGATTGTGCCGAACGTGGTTTGCGCCGTCAGAACCGGCGAAATCAGGATACTTCCAAAAACGGCGCACAGAAACGCAGATCGCCATAAGCCCCTGCTCGTCATTGTATCCCCCTTCCAGGAAAACTGCGCCGAGAGTATCACGCTGGCAGCGATTCCGCAACCAAGTTTGAAAAACTGAAAACTGCTCAGACTGCTAATTTGGACGGGAGTGAGTGTATTTATGAAATCGAGTACTTAGCGTTTAGAAGTTGACACGCGCCCCCAGTTGCACCTCGCGTGGATTCACAAACAGTCCGGTGATGCGCCCGAAGTTCGGGCTGGTGACACTGACGTTCGGCGTTCCGAAGTGTGTGTTGTTGAACAGATTATAGAACTCCGCCTGGAACCTGAAACTGACCTTTTCGGTGATGGCGACCGTTTTCTGGAACGTCACGTCCCACTTATTGATGCCCGGAGCCCGGATATCGGCGATTCGTGAAGAGGTACGCCGCAGCGTGAATGGCTGCTGGGGGACAAACTGGGTAGTGTCAAACCAGGCGTCAACATTCCGCGGGTTCGCGGTGGACCGGGCCATTCGCTCAACGCTTGCCGGTTCCAGCGGGGCGCCGGACTGGAGGGTGACGACCCAGTTCATCTGCCAGTTGGAGACCAGGCGGCGCAGCACGGGGTGCGTGGAAGCGGCAAACTGTCGTCCAGGGCCGAATGGGAACTCGTACAAGCCGTGGAGCACAAGGCGCTGTGGACGGTCGGAGTTGGAGATAACGTTCTCCGGCTTGGCGTCATTGGGATTGAGATACGAGGTGGCCTCCATCAGTTTTGACAGTGTGTAGGAAAGGCCGAAGTAGAGCCCCGCCGACATACGCTTGTTGATCTCCAGTTGCAGGGAGTGGTAATTGGCCCAGCCGAAGGGGAGATTGGAGTTCGTGAAACCGGTGAACTGCGGAAATGGCCGTAGCAGTTGCGCGACCGTAGTGGTGGGCTGGCTCAGCGCACTGGTTGTATCGGTGATCACGCCAAAGAAGGGATTGGAAACGCGGGCATTCAACCGGGTGCCGAGAGCGAGGAACTGATCGGGATGTTGGTTGATGTTGCGGTTGTTCATGGTCAACCGCTGCGAGACGCTGCCAACGTAACTTGCCTGGATAGACGTTTGCCCCGGCAAAACGAACTGAAAGCCTTGCGAGAACTGCTGGGTGAGTCCGTGCAGAAATGCGGGTCTTGAGCCACCGGCCGAGATCGTGTTGGCGGTGATGCTCTGACCCAACCCGGTCATCAAGCCGCCGGAGGCGCCCGGCGGCAGCAGCAAGCCTTGCGGGAAGGGGTCCCGCAGGGTGTGGAAGGGTGTAAGGTTATTGTCCAGACTGGTAACCATCTGGGTGGCTAGTGAAAAGCCGTCCAAGCGGTAATTGGAAATATTATTCGGCGCCAGGAAAATGCCGTAGCCCCCGCGGGCCACCATCCAGTCGGTAACCCGGTACGCATAGCCGAAGCGCGGCGCCCAGATAGCGGCGGGCATGGCGAGGTGTTCGCGCGGCGTGGCGTCCACGGCAAGAAAGCGGAGCCCGCCCCTGACAGTAATGTCATTGAGCTCGGGAATGCGACTGGCTGCGTAGTTGGCTTTCACGCCTGCTTCAATCGGACTCGCCAGCGCACCGTCCAGCCCTGCGCTGCCGCGGTTAAAGCGGTCGGTAGTACCGTTTTCGTGTTCGACGCGAAGCCCGAGATTGAGGGTTAACCGCGCAGTCACTTTCCAGTCGTCCTGAAAATAGACGGCGTGGTAGGTATTCTGCAAAGCGGGCGCCGCGTTGATGTCGGCGGCGCCGGTTGTCGGCGTGCCGAGCAGAAAGGCGGCAAAGCCGTGGCCGGCGGTTGCGGACACGGTCACCGGATTGGGCCCCTGGGTGAAAGCGCGGTTGAACCGAAAAACGCCAGCGGCGCGGGCGGCGTTATAGGAGTTAGACTGCGCCAGTTGATAACGATAACCCCACTTGATGGCATGGCGGTTCACGGTGTAGTGGAAATTGAAGAGCGGATTGTACTGATTGATAAACTGCCGGGAGGTGGTGCGGCCGGCGCCGAGGTTTTCAACATCGCCGTTCATTTCGAAACGGGGGAAGGTGGCAAACGAAATACTACGGGTAAAGACTTCAGGAAAGCCGAGGGTGGCAACGTTGAAGCCTTCGCCGTACATGATATTCGCCTCATTATAGCGAGTAAAGCCGATGCGGGCGTCGAATACCATTCGCGGGCTCATCACCCATGTATAACCAGCACCCGCGCCAATGTTACCGCGCTCGAACTCATCCTGGCCCGAGGTGGGGTTGCCGGCGGGGCGGCTGGCTTCGCCATAAAACGGGCTCGATGGATCGAGGCGATGGTTCCAGCCGTAGCGGAAAAAGAGGAGGTGATTGGCGTTGATTTGATGGTCGGCGCGCGATGCAAGCGACGCCCAGCGACGCCCGCTGATCTGGGGATTTTCGAAATTCTCTAGATTTTCCGCGGTGCGGCGGAGATTGGGGATGGGGTAGTATTTCAGTGCGTTGACCGCCACGGGATCAAACCGGTTTTGTGGCATGCGGTTACCGGGAAACGGGGACCGGACTAAACCGGAGCCCTCGGCGCGGATAGTGGCCGGATCAAAGATAGTTAGCAGGCGGCTGATGCGGTCGGTGGTTTGCGAGAAATCGCCCTGCCTCTCTAACTCAGTCGGAACCATGGCCCGGGCAAATGCGGTGCCGCGGACTTGCGTGCCCTCGAAGTTGAAAAAGTAGAATGTTTTGTCGCGCCCGTTATAGAGCTTTGGAAGCCGGAATGGCCCGCCGAAACTGGCGCCGTAGGTGTTTTGCTTGAATTCGTTCCTCGGGTTTCGGTTGCGATTATTGAAGAAGCTATTCGCGTTGAGGTTGTCGTTGCGCAAAAACCAATAGGCTGTTCCGTGGTAGTCGTTAGAGCCCGACCTTGTCGTCACATTGACAAACGCAGCGCCGGAATGGCCGAACTCGGCATCGTAAGCCGATGTCTGCACGCGCATTTCCTGCACGGCGTCGGGCGAGGGCGACAGCGAAACGACGTCGATGCGCATGTTTGGAATGCCGTCCAGCAGGAACTCCGAACGCGCCTCAGCGCCTGAGGCGGCGAAATCCGCCGGACCGAACACATCCCAGGGATTGAGAGCGCCCGGACTGCCGGTGTATTGTATGCCCGGCGAGAGCGCCAGGAAGGCGTAGGGATTTCGCCCGATGAGGGGCAGTTCGTTGAGAACCTGGGCGTTGACGGTGGTGCCCAGCGATCCGGTTTCGGTCCGCAGCAGCGCCACCTCACCGGTAACCGTGACGCTTTCGGCCACTACGCCGAGCGCCAACTCGAAATCGACAGTGGTAGTTTCGCCGGTCTGCAACTCGACCCCTTCGCGCACGGACCGTTTGAAGCCGGTTCGTTCGGCTTCGAGCCGGTAAAGGCCACGGTCGAGCAGCGTGAACCGGTAGAAGCCCGAATCGTCGGTCATCTGGGTGGCGACGAGTCCGGTAGCGGAGTTGGTGAGCCGGATCTGCACGGCGACTGCGGGAGCGCCGGTTGAGTCGCGCACGATTCCGGTGAGATTAGCCTTGTTTACCTGGGCTGACAGGGACCCGAGAAGAGTGAAAAAGACGCTTATACAGACGACATAGCGCATGGTCAAGCCCATCCTTCCGGGGCCCAGAGTATTACAGGTGGCTCCCCTTAGTCAACACGAATTTCCGGACACCAGCGATTCCGCAACGAAGGTGAAGATTTGGGGGCACGGCAGAGCGATGGTCCGTTTTTCCTGGATTTGGGATGCAGATGAGTGAGGCGGCGACCGTTTCGCTCGTGGGGAGCGGTTATTTTCGAGGCGCGGGCGTACTCCGTCGATAGCGGGCGGAATGCGGGAGTGAAACGCAGAACGAAACAGCGGACGGGAGATCGAGGAAATAGGGAGACTCAGGGCGATAGGTTTGGGATTATTCCGGCGTGAATGTCGGCAGACATGAGCTTGGCCCAGAACACCTGAGTTCTGCCCTTGCGGATGGCTGGCTTGAGATTCAACTTCAGAAAAGCGTGAAAGATATTGAAGGCGAGGAATGCCATCAGCAGGAAGCATTCGATGGCGTTGGGGTCGTGCTTGTAGATATGATCGGCGTTCCAGTGGGTGGACAGTTCGTTGAACGCGTGATTCTCGCTGTCCCACCGCATATGGCCAAAGGCAACAACCTGTCCGGTTGAAACCGGTTTGGCTGGAAGCGTGGTAACCCAGACCCAATCACTGGTTAACGTTGCGTCTTTGCCGTTGAGTTGACGCCGCACCGGCCAGGTCTCCAGGGAACGGACCACGCGCACCGGAGTATTGACCTGCGGCCACGAAAGCAGATCCGGAAAGTCCCACCACAAACACTCGCGGAACCGGAAGGAGCCTTCCTGCGGGGCGACATGTTCGAACAGGCCGGCGACAGCCTGATACAGGTTGCGCTTTTCATTCTTGAGCACCACCAGGGCGTGCCTGCCGCGGTCCAGAAGAAAGTTGAAGAAGGGCGCAGTGGCATAGAGAGCGTCGGCGAATACCAGATCGAAAGCACGGGGGTACGCGGCGATCACCCGTTCCAGGAGCCGCAGAGCCGTGTCCACTTCGCCCTCTCCGGCTCGCTGCGGCTCGAGATCCAGCAGCAGGCGAACGGGCTTGCCGCCTGGCCGCACGGCAGGCAGCAGCATCAATGTTACTTGCCGGTGGTAATACTGCGTGCGATCCCGGTCCCCGGTGTGGATGGTTCGTTCCATGCAGCCCGTGCAATGGCGGAGGTAGCTGGCGTGACTTTCGTGACCGTCGAGGACGGCGACCCCGATACCCATATGATCCGGCAATGCTTTATTACGCTTCAGCCGGTCGTAGATATGGTGAATGCCTGGCGTAATCCGTCGGCATCGACAAGGGCAAGAATACGTCCGACACTGTCGACGCTGGCAACGGGCTGCTTCAGCCAGCCGCGAAAAAATCGTGACTGGGCAGTAAGCTCCAAAGCGTTGAGACTGGCCATGCGGGTCCAGAACAGAACTGAACACATTTACAACGACTTGTCATCAGGGAGTTTGGATGAGCGACCCGGATTGGCATCTTGCCTCAAGGCGTTACGCGATGGAGATACGCTCATTGTGTGGAAGCTTGACCGGCTTGGCCGCAATTTGCGCCACCTTGTCAATACGGTACATGAGCTGACAGGCAAGGGGGTTGGGTTTCACGTACTGACTGGGCAAGGTGCGTCAATCAACACACGCACACCGGAAGGAAAATTGGTGTTCGGTATCTTTGCCGCCCTGGCTGAGTTTGAGCGGGCACTAGTTTCAGAACGAACCAAAGTGGGATTGGCATCAGCCCGCGCACGCGGGCGCAATGGTGGTGGCCAGTACAAGATGACTCCGGCCAAATTACGCTTGGCGATGGCCGCTATGGGCCAAAAAGAAACGATTGTGAGTGAACTATGCAAAGAACTAGGCGTCACTCGCCAGACCTTATATCGCCACCTTGGTCCGAATGGCGCACTTCGACAGGACGGTCAAAAACTACTGGAGCGATGAGCAAAAGGGACTATCTGAAATTTCCGCCGGTTTGGGCTTAGAACCCCAGATAATGACTACAACGCCTAGCTAGATTCCAGGCTTTCCCTACAGTAACGTGCGCTATTCCAGGAATTCAGTGCAGGGCGACAGCTGGCGCCGAAGGTTTCGACCGGAAGTACCCGAGGTCCTGAAGGCCGCAGCGTGATCACCCGGTTCTTGGTGGTCTCTCCGCCAATACGCGCTCGCGTTCCAACGCTTCGTGAAGCAACGATTTGATATAGGTCTGATAGGGCAACCCTTTGGATTCGGCGAGTCTCTGCGCGAGTGCGATATCGGGCTCTGGCAACCGGATCGAGAGCAGGCGCGACAACACGCGGTGAAGCCGGTGCTCTGGATGCTGATGCACTCGGACCCAGTCGGCCCGCCCCTTCGCTTCCGGGATATCGCTGGTGTCGATCTGATCGTCAGGCAAGGCCGCGACTCGCTTCAAACGCTCGCGTTCCGCTTTCGTGATTTTGCGGGATTCGATCCGCTCGATGGTCTGGGTAATCGTTCTGCCGGGCTTGTCAATCGGTTTCTTCATACAAATTCCTTTCCGCAGGCGTCGCTTTGCGGGCCGAGATGATTCGAATGGTGGCGTCGAGGCCCTCTTCCCTTACCGTATGCACGACCAGGAGAACGCGGTTTACGTAGCCGATGGCATGCAAGCGCTCTTCGTGCGCGACCATACGGTCTTCCCGGATGATGACTTGCGGATCACTGAAAACCTTACTCGCCTCGTCAAAGCCGACGCTGTGCTTTGCGATATTGGATCGATCCTTGCCCTCGTCCCACTCGAATCGTACCGTCATCTCCAATCTCATTGTAGTAGATACAGCGTATTTACGGCTGAGCCTTTTACCGGGACGACAGGGTACCGATCAAGCGGCGAGACCCGCGCCAAGTCTTTCTCCCTGACAGCCTACGCGGAGGCGAATACTCTCCAACCCTTACACCCGAGTTTTTGCTCTTGCGTCAAATCCCAATCTTCTCGATCTCGTCCAGAGTGAGCACATCGGAAGTCCGGTCGTAGAGCTTGGTGGTCCGCGGGGAGGCGTGCGCGGCGATGGCCTGCGCCTTCTCGATCGTTCCCCCGTTTTCCAAGTAGGCGGTTATCCCGGTAGCACGAAAAGTGTGACAGCAAGTCGACTCCGGAAGGCCGATGGCTTTTCCACGGGCCTTCACCATCCGGAGGATCTGGAGATTGGCCATTTCAAAGGCTGATTTGAATAACAGTAAGCCCCCCCGGAGAGATTCAGGCGGCGAAAGTAGCGAGAGTGTCAGCGGCGAGCGGGAGTTTCGGGGGCTTTAGAGTGGAGGGGGAAGTGGCAGCTGCGAAGTCATCGAAACTAGCCGCAGGTGCATCCAGGC
>Ga0163153_10004855_pt1 | contig 16485 bp, 21 predicted proteins | sample OliLakLV19MP6IB1_FD_148629 | JGI IMG/M metagenome (GOLD analysis project Ga0163153, IMG submission 148629) | Freshwater microbial mat bacterial communities from Lake Vanda, McMurdo Dry Valleys, Antarctica - Oligotrophic Lake LV.19.MP6.IB-1 | ecosystem: Environmental > Aquatic > Freshwater >... | reverse complement strand
GCTGCGCGAAGCCTCAAACATCCTCGGCGATATCCGCGGTATCGCATCGACCGGGGTGCGCGCGGTCCGGACCCGTCTCGAGCTGATGTCCATCGAGCTGCGGGAGGAAAAGGCGTGGCTGATCCGCTCGATTGTGGTTGCGATCACCTCGCTGTACCTCCTCAGCTTCGGACTGCTGCTGGCGATCCTCGCACTGGTGCTTTACGCCGCGGCGGAGAACCGGCCTGCGATCCTCGCGGTGTGTGCGGGAGCTTTCCTTCTCGCGGGGATCGGCGGCGGGGTCTACGTCATACGGGCAACACAGAGCCGCGAGCCGTTGTTCAACGACACCATCAAGGTGCTCAAGGGCGACGAGTCCGGCCTGCAGGAAATGTTGAGGGGCTCCGGTGACTGAGCTGCAGGAGCTGCGCAAACGCCGCGAGCTGGTGGTACTGGCCGCGGAGCTGCAACGCGCCAACGTCGTAAAGCGTCTCGAGCGCATCCAGGTCAATCCCGCCAGGAAGCTGCTGGGGCTGGCCGCGACCGCCGTAAGCCGCCCTGCGCTTTTCACCCTGGGCGCAGCGGCTTTCCGTTTCGCGGTGCGCGCGTACAAGCGCCGCGCCGCGCGTGCGACGCGTCACTGATTTTTCATTGATCCACTTAACCTCGAAAAGGAGATTCACATGCTTTATTGGGCCGCAGTCTTCTTCATCATCGCTCTCATCGCCGCCGTGCTGGGCTTTGGTGGCATCGCCGCCGGCGCCGCCGGCATCGCCAAGATCCTGTTCTTCGTGTTCCTGGTTGCGTTTGTGGTCTCGCTCCTCATGGGCGTGTTCCGACGCTCCACCTAAGGAGATCCAGAAATGCTGAAATCCCGTTACCTCATCGCGGCTACCGCCGCGGTTGTCATGGCGGGTTGCGCAAGCGACCCGGTGTATTACAGCCAGCCGGTGTATTCGCCGGCGCCGGCCTATAACAACCCGGTCGCGTACACCGACAGCGGCCGCGTGGTTGCGATCGATGTCGTTCGCGGCAGCGGCCGTACCAGCGGTGGCGGTGCCATCGCCGGCGCGATCATCGGCGGCGTGGTGGGCCACCAGATCGGCAGTGGCCGCGGCAACGACGTCGCCACCGCCGCTGGCGCCATCGGCGGCGCGGTTGCGGGCAACCAGATCGAGCGCAATCGCAACGACGACGAGTACTACCGCATCGTGGTGCAGCTGCGCGGCGGCCGTGAAGCCACCTTCACGCAGGACTCCCTCGAGGGCCTGCGCGTGGGTGACCGTGTCCGCATCGCCGACAATCACGTTTTCCGCGACTAGATCCGTAGCGCCACCCTGCTGTTGCACTGCGGCCATGGGGGTACACTGCCCTCATGGCCGTTTGTTTCCCTGAATCAGGCTGAGACGCCGTGGGTTCCTCCGACAACCTGGACAAGTTGAACGACGCGCAGCTACGCGTGTTGGTCGGCGAGTTGAGAGCGGAAAACACCTCGCTTGCATCCCTGTCCGATTTCCTCCAGGCCGAGGGGGAACGGGAAAAGGCCGCGCTGGCGCGCGAGCTGCACGATTCCCTCGGCGGCATACTCACGCCCGCCAAGATGGACCTCGCGTGGCTCGAATCGCGCCTGGGCAACGATCCGCAATACGCCGATCGCATGAGCCGCCTCAACACGCTCATCGACGATGGCATCGACCTCAAGCGCCGCATCATCGAGAAGCTCAGGCCCTCGCTGCTGGACCACCTGGGCCTCGCCTCGGCCCTGCAATGGCACGCAGAAGACGCCTGCCGCGCCGCGCACATCGATTGCCGCCTCACCTTCAGCGCGAAGCTGGAACGCCTGTCCCCGGATCTCGAGATCGCGCTTTTCCGCCTGGTACAGGAAAGCATCACCAACATCGTCAAACACGCCCATGCCAAATCCGTGGATCTCGCGCTGGAACGCACCACGGAAGGACTGAGGCTCAGTGTTGCCGACGACGGGGTGGGGATCGCGGACCTGGAACGCGCCCGCAACCTGGCGCGCGGGATGGCGGGCATGATGCGCCGCGTGCGCTCCATCGGCGGGACCTTCGATGTCGTCACGCACCCAAACCAGGGCACCCGCATCGAGGTTTTTGTCCCGCTGACGATGAATGAAAAGGTGCCAGGTTAGTTTTCCGCCGTCTTGGCGAAAAACTGACCTGGCATCTTTTTATTGGCTTTCCCCGGGGAAAGTCGTCTCTGACACCAGTTTTTCTCAGCTGCCCTTGCTGTTTAGCAGCTCGCCGATCAGCCGGGGGATGGTCGCGAAGTCCTTCGACTTGTCGAGGAAGTAATCGGCGCCTGCCTCGAAGGCGGCAACCTTCAGCGCCGGAACGGCGTGGTTGGTGAGCACCACGATGCAGGCGGGATGGGCGCCGGTGGCGGCGCGCAGCCGGCGGATCACACCGAACCCGGTGCCCTGGGCCAGCTGGAGATCCACAATCGCCAGCGAGATGGTGTGGCGGTCACAGGCGGCCAATGCATCGTCTTCGGACGCCGCGGTTGCCACGACCTCGACGCGATTGGGCACGGAGACAAGCTCCACCAGCCGTTCCGCGATCTGCGGCGAATCCTCAACCACCAACGCGTTGATCATCTCGTCATCCGAATGCCGGACCTGGAAATCGGGGGGAAGGCTCCGGCGGTCCGGATTGTCCTGCGCGGAAGGTGCGTGCATGGGAGGGCTCTCGCCTGCGACTGAGGGGGTCATGCGATGAGCTGGTTCTTCACCGCGTAGTAGGTTATGTCCGCATTCGACTTGAAGTTCATCTTCTCGAGGATGCGCGAACGATAGGTGCTCACGGTTTTCACCGAGAGGAAAAGCTCCTTGGCGATCTCGGAGACGCTTTGTCCCGAGGCCAGCTTGCAGAAGATCTGGAACTCGCGTTCCGACAATTGTGTATGCGAAGGCTGGTCGGCAGCCGGTCCCGCGAGGCCTTGCGCCAGCTTGTCGGCGATGCGCGGGCTCACGTAACGGCGGCCCTGCGCGGCTGCAACGACGGCGGAAACCAGGTTCTCGCTCGGCGCGTCCTTGGCAACAAAGCCCGAGGCGCCCGCCTTGAGCAGGTTGATGGCGTACTGGTCTTCGGGATAGCCGCTCACGATCAGCACCGCCATCTCGGGACGGATCGCCTTGCTGCGATTGAGCACGTCCACGCCCGACATGTCCGATAGCGACAGGTCCACGAGGGCGACATCAAAAGGCGTCGAACGCACGGCGTTGATCGCCTCTTCGCCCGTGCGGGCTTCGCCTGCTACTTCCATATCCACGCGGCCGGCGAAGACCTGCTTGAGGCCCATCCGTACCACGTCATGGTCATCGACGATGAGAAGCCGGATCATGGCGCTGGTTCCTGTTTGTTGGTGTGGGTGTGAGGAGTACATGAGAACGTATTACACAGCTCCCTTCACACAAATGGCGTCCGTGTAGGACGGATTCGCGTGTAGGAGAAATCCTACAAGCCCACAATATATTAAAAGGTGTAGCGCAACACGATGCGATCGCGCTTCACCGAGATGTTTTCGCGTTGCAAGCCGGGGATCGCGGGCATGAGTGCACGCGCCGGTTTGTAGACGATCCGACCGGAACCGGCGTCGTAGCAGAGCGTCCTCGCGCTGCTGCACGATGAGCGGCTCTGTTCCATGCGCGAATCGCGCACTGCCAGCAGGTCGGGTTCGTGGAAAGCAGGCGCCACGAAAGGCGCCGAATTATGGGTCGGGGTCATCGTTGCGATCGCCGCCTTCGGCCGCAGCAACAGGGGCGCCGACGCGGGGGTGCCTTCCGCGCTGCCCTGGGGGGCGGCGGTGACCACGGCGAGGACAATTGCGGCGAACATCTTTTCGGCTCCGGAACGGTGTTGATGTGGAACCGACTGTGCGCCGCGCCCCTCGCGATATATGCCAGCGCCGGACGGCACAGGGTGTCCCTTTCCACCCCCAACCCGTGTAGGACACTCCCGACCGCGGGAAAGACATTACCGACGCCAGGGCGCGGCGTCGCCTTATTCTTTCGTCCCTACCGGCGGCCTATCTTGGCGTGGCTACCTCACTACGGGCCCAACCGCCATGAATGCCAAGTCGACTTTCCTTGCCGCCGCCGTGATCGCCGCCGCTTTCCCGGTGGCCGCGCAGGAGCAGCCCAGGATCGCCGCCTCGCCGGTCCTGCCCATGTACGGCATGCCGGTGGTGCTCGACCTGGAAAGCAGCCTGCGCACATTCATTCCAGCCACGCGCTACGTGATCAGCGCCAACAACATCACCGTCGACTACGAATACGCCAGCTCGGGCGCCAATTCCACCGCCATGGGGCGCGAGCCGGTCCAGATCGGCGAGATCGCGCCGGGCAACTACAACGTCACGGCGCGCCTCTTCGACATCAACAAGCCCGCCGCGGCGCCGCGCCTGGTGCAGAACACCCTCGCGGTGGTCCCGCCGCAGTCCTATGGCGTCTATCCCCTTCCTTCGCAGCCGCGCGCGTATGCGCCCACCAGCGTGCTGGTGCGCAGCGCCGCCTATTTCAACCCCGCCACGATGAAGGCGCGCGTGAGCGGCGACGTGGTGCGCGTGGAGTTCGACTACGCCTCGCTGGCCCCCGGCGCCGATGCCCCCGCCGGCATGCAGATGTTCGGCACGGTGCGCATCGCGCAGGTGATGGGCGCGGGCGCGTACACGATCGAAGGCTGGGGCCGCACCAACGGCGGCGCCTACCAGAAGTTCTTCACCTACGACATGGTGGTGGCGCAGACCACCCCGGTGGTGGAGTATTACTCCGCCCGCCTCGACCACTACTTCATGGCGGCCGGGGCCGACGAGATCGATCTCCTCGATCGCGGCCGCCAGGGCGACTGGAAACGCACCGGCCTGGATTTCTCCGCGTTCACCCGTTATGCCGATGCCATCCCCGGTTCCGCGCCCGTATGCCGCTTCTACGCCAGCGGGCCGAACTCGCACTTCTTCACCGGCAATTCCGGCGAATGCGACTACCTGAAGGCGCTCGAGCAGTTGCAGCGCGCCAGGGCGCAGGACGAGGGTCGTGTGTTCGAAGGATGGGCGTACGAAGGCACCGCCTTCTACGCCATTGTGCCCACCAACGGCCAGTGCCCTTCCTACACGCTGCCGGTGAACCGCTTCTACAACAACCGCGCGGCGCAGAACGATTCGAACCACCGCTTCACGACCGATGCGGCGCAGAAGGCGGCGATGAGGGACGGCTGGGTCGACGAGGGCGTGCACTTCTGCTCCGCACCCTGAGCGGGGCCAGCAGTCGAAGGCCGCGAGCGAACGATTCGACGTAGCGACGCAGCACCCCAGGATTCCGGAAGACATCCGCGGATTCTGGCGGAGCGGTTGTTGCGTTTTCACCACATCAACGCCCCCCCGATATGCCGGCGCCGGCATGTCTGCGATGCTGCCGCCACAATCGGTCTGGTGGCCAAAAAGTCCGGACAACCTACCTAAAATCTCCAGGGATGGCGCCATGAAAAACCTATTGAAGCGCTTTACCCGCAGCCTGGCTGCGGCCATGTTGATTTTCTCCGGCAGCGCGCTCGCGCAGCTCTATGGGGTCAACCCATTCGGCAACGCCCCGGGCAACGAGGGCCTCTTCCAGCTCGACCGGGCTACCGGCGCCGTCATCGGGCAGGTCATCATCACGGTACCGGCGCGCACGATCACCGGCGCCCAGGGCCTCACGCGCGACCCAACCACGGGGCAGGTCTACGCCATCGCGCGGGCCGCGGCCGTTGTGGGCCGCCTGCTGATCCGGATCGACGTGCATAGCGGGGCCGGCGTGGAGATCGGCAACCTCGGCGACAGCTTCGCCAGCATCTCCTTCCGCGGAGACGGGCAGCTCTTCGGGGTGACCGGCGACGGCGCCACGGTGCCGGAAACGCTTTTCCTGATCGACAAGACGGACGCCCCAGCGTGATCGCGACCGCGCTCGGCAACGGTTCCGATGGCGAGGTCATCGCCTACCACCCGCCCAGCAACAGCTTCTACCACTGGTCCGGCGGCGCCAACGTGTTCGAGCGCATCTCGGCGAATGCGCCCTTCACCGTCACCAACGTGCCCATCAGCGGCCCGGCGGGCGGCGAGGTCTTCGGCGCCGTGTGGGACCCCGCGGTGGGCCAGTTCCTGGTGCACGACATCAACAGCATCATGGCTTTCTGGACCACAGCCGGCGTGCGCAGCGACCCGCAACCTGCGCTGACACGTATTTGCTCGCGCCTGTTTGTCGGGTAGGATTCCTGCTGTCTTCCACCCGCAAGAGAGGAGGTGATCGTGAAACCCAAGGCCCGAATTTCCGCCGTTGCAGCTGGTGTTGCGCACTTCGCCAAGGCCACGATCGATTGAGCGAGGCGTGCTCACTCTGCCTGTAACCGTGGCAGGGACTTGCAGAAGGCCGGCCTAACCCGCCGGCCTTTTGTTTTCCGCTAGTTACATCGCCACGTCGCCCCCGCCGGCTATCGGGCAGGCGAAACCCGCCAGCGCCGCCCGCGTAAAGCACGGCGCAGTCGCGATGAAAAAGCGCAACGAGCCGGCTACGGGACGCATGGCCATGGGGGATTCCAGCGTTACTTGCCCTTCTTGCGCGGGCGCCCGGTCTTGACCGACGGTATTGCCGCCAGGGTCGACAGGAACGCCTCGTCCCCCAACGCCTGCAACGTGTGCAGGCCGGCACGCAGCAGTTCGCTTTTCTTCACTTCGCGCGCCCCGGCCAGCGCGCGCTTCTTGAGAAGGCCGATCAACGCGTAGTCGGCATCCGGCATGTTGAAGCTGTCGCGAACGGTTTTTACGGCCTTCGGGGGGGCAATCTTCTCTTCCTTGCGCGTGTCCTTGCGCACGGGCCTCTTGACCGCGGCCTTTTTCGCGCGAGTCGCGGGGGGTGTCTTCCTTGTGGCGGATCTGCGGGCCGGCTTTGTCATGTGATGCTCCTGTCGTCGCCCCGGATGGCGGTGCTGTAATACAGTATACATCGTATACACCGCACGCCGGATCGATGCCGGAAAACAAACGGCGCCCGGATGGGCGCCGTTTTGTCTGCTTCAGGAACGTAGAGGTTGGTGGAGTGAAAGGGGATCGAACCCTCGACCTTCGCATTGCGAACGCGACGCTCTCCCAGCTGAGCTACCACCCCACGCGTAAGGCCATAATTATACCGGAAGCCCCCCGGACTTCGCGAATTGCGGCCGGCTGCTCCTTGTCCTACAGGCAACCAAGCCGCGGGCCGACATATTTGTGGCTGGAGGAACCTGAAAATCGCCACCTATGGACAGGATGGCGGTCAACTCCCTGGTGTTGCTGGCAGGCGTGGCGGGTATCGCGCTGCTGTATTTCGGCGCGCCTTTTTTCATCCCGTTTTTCGTGGCCGTGCTTTTCGCCTACGCGCTTTCGCCGCTGGTCGACCTGCTCACGCGTGTGCTGCGCTCGCGCGTGATATCGGCCGCCGTGGTGGTGCTTGGCGTCCTCGGCATGCTCGGCTTGGCGGCCTGGACGTGGAGCGACGACATGGCCGCGCTCTGGAATCGCGTTCCCGAGGCGGCAAAAACCATCTCGGCATCGCTGAAGAAAAACGCGCGGGCGCCGGCCGCCAGTCCGATGGCGGAGGTGAAGAAGGCCGCCGCCGAGATCGAATCCCTCGCGCAGACCGGCAAATCGGCCCCCACGGTAGTGGCCGCCGCGGCACCGCCCACCAGCTTCTCCTTCTGGAACGTGGTGTGGGCCGGCGGCAAGGGCGTGCTGGTGGCGATCACGCAGGTGCTTTCGGTTGTGTTCCTGGTGTTTTTCATGCTCGCCTCGGGCGACCTCTTCAAGCGAAAGCTCGTGCGCATGTTCGGCGAGACGCTTTCGGAAAAGAAGGTCACGGTCCAGACGATCGAAGAGATAGACACGCAGATCCGCCGCTACCTGGGCGTGGTGCTCATCAGCAACCTGTTGGTGGGGTTCGGCACCTGGATCACATTCCGCATGGCCGGGGTCAACTACGCCGAACTCTGGGGCGTGACCGCCGCGCTGATCCACACCGCTCCCTATTTCGGTCCTGCGGTAATCGCCGTGGGCAGCCTCGTCGCGGGGTTCCTGCAGTTCGGCACCTGGCCCCAGGCGTTCCTGGTTTCGGGCCTGAGCATCCTGGTGGCGACCCTGGTGGGAAGCGTGTTCGCAACCTGGCTTTCCGCGCGCCAGACCCGCATGAACACCCCCGCCACGTTTGTGGGATTGCTGTTTTTCGGATGGATCTGGGGTCTGTGGGGAATCCTGCTCGGCATTCCGCTGCTCGCCATCGTCAAGACGATCTGCGAACGCACCGACAGCTGCAGCGGCATATCGGAGCTGCTCACGCGTGAACAGCCGGTGAAACGATTGCCGGTTGAACCCGGACCATCGGCAATAACTTCCCCGACGCCCGCCAGCGACGGGGCACAAACACCTTGAATATCCTGGGCTTCTTGCGTGGCATGCCTCTTGCACTTTGTCCCATGCGTACCGTCCGGAACCGGGCGCGAATTCGAACCACTCTGGAGAAACGCAACATGATGCAGAAACGAATGATCACCGCCCTCGCCACCCTGGGTGTGCTCGCCTCGGGAACCGTATTTGCCCAGGAACAATATCGCGCCCCCTGGCGTGGCGAGTTCTGGGGCTACGTGGGCGCCGCAGGTGGCGAATCCAAATTCCGCGCCGACTGCCGCCAGGGCGTCACGCGCTTTTTCGATTGTGATTCACGTGACACCGGCTTCAAGGTTTTCGCCGGCGGCCAGATGACCTCGCTGCTGGGCCTCGAGGTGGGCTACACGGACTTCGGACGCATCCGCGCTTCGGGCGGCGACACCAACGCGTGGGCCATCCCCATCGCGCTCACCGTCGGCACGCCCATCGGCGCGCGCTTCGGAATCCTCGGCAAGGCGGGCGGCGTGTATGGCCGCACCGACGTGACCACGGCCCCCGATGAATTCTTCGACAACGGCAGGAAAAACGGCTGGGGCTGGACTTACGGGGTGGGCGCGACCTTCGCGGTGAGCCCCTCGGTGCAACTGCGCGCCGACTGGGATCGCTACAAGCTCGACTTCGTCGGCGGACGCCGCGACGTCGACATGCTGACGGCGGGACTGCAGGTGCGTTTCTAGGGCGACAACCAACGACAACCGAGGAGAGACAGGATGGCGACCATCATCGCGGGTGGCTTCGAGACCTATGTGGAAGCGCAGGATGCGCTGAGGCGCCTGGCCGAGGCGGGTGTCAATTCGGAGTACCTGTGCGAGTTCCGCATCAATCCCGCGGGCATGCACGACGCGACGATCGTGGGTGGTGATCGCGACGAGTCTCCCGGGGCGCACAACGCCGACAAAGGCGCCGCCAAGGGCGCGGCCGTGGGCGCGGCCATCGGCACCGCGGCGGGTGTTGCCGCCACGGTGCTGGTGGGCCCGGCGGCGATTTTCGCGGGCGCCGGCGCGGGGGCCTACGCGGGCTCGCTTGTGGGTGGCCTCAAGGCCGGCATTGATACCGAGGCACAGCCGGACCACACCGTGGTTCGACCCGCCGAGGCCATGATCGCCGTGAACGTCGACGGCGCCGGCATCCCGGCCGAGCGAGTCGTCGAGGTGTTCAGCGCGGCGGGCGCGTGGCAGATCGAACGCAGCGAGGGACGTTGGGAGGATGGCGAGTGGGCGGATTTCGATCCGGTCGCCGCACCCCACCTGATCGGCGGGCGCGACCCCGAAGCCGGCGCGGGACGCGCCTCAACCGCCCGCTAGGGGGACTGTCCTCACCCGGTCGGCCCGCATCGACCGGTCGAGCAGTTTCGCGGCCTGGTAGATGGCGCGGATGGTGGGGGTAGGCACGCCCACCAGCGCGCCCATCTCCACCACGCTGCCCACCAGCGCGTCGAGCTCCAGGGCGCGCCCCGCTTCCACATCCTGAAGCATCGATGTCTTGTGGCGCCCCACCTTCCGGGCGCCGTCGATGCGTTGGTCGATGCTGGTGCGCCTTGAGGGCGACGATCACCAGGTCGTAGCGGCCGGCGTCCTCCCACGAGGTGGCGCGGGCGATGAAGGTGACGTCCTCGCCGGCGATCGACAGGCGCGCGCCCAGGCAACCACCGATGGCGCCGGCGCCCACGATGCAGATCTTCATTCACGCTCCACTCGGGGATAATCGGGTTTCCCGCACCCACCTTACCAAATCCCATGCGCCAGATCGCAGCCCTCGCCGTGTTGTTTGTCCTCGCATTGCCCGCCGGCGCGCAGCAGGAGGCGCAGGCCGCGCGGCGCACCATCGAGGCGATCGAGGCGCTGATCCGGGAGCGTCCCACCGACGCGACGCTGTATTTTTTCCTCGCGCGTTTCCGCGCGCAGCTTGGTGAAAAGGCCGCCGCCGTGGCGGCGCTGGAGAAGGTAGCCGAGCTGGGCGAAGGCTTCCTTCCGCCACGCGCCGACGGCTTCGAAGGCATCTGGGACGATCGGGAATTCCAGGCCGTGTACACAAAGCTGGCGGCGAAGCTGCCGCGGCTGGATTTCGCACCCGTCGCCTTCGAGATGATCGACAAGACCGTCATTCCGGAAGGCCTCGCCTGGGACGGCCCGTCGAAGAGTTTTTTCGTGGGCTCGATTGCGCAGGGGCGCATCTATCGCGTCGACGATGCACGCGGCATCTCCGAATTCGCGGGCGCTGGCGCCGACCTCGACCAGGTGCTGGGCCTCGCGGTGGATGCGCCCCGCAGGATCCTCTATGCGGTCACCACTTCGGCGCTCACGACCGAAGGTGAAAAGCGCCGCCGCAACGCCGTCGTCGCCTTCGACGTCGATTCGCGCAGGCTGATCAAGCGCTACGACGTCGATGTCGCCCGGCAGCTCAACGACGTCACCGTGGCGGCGGGCGGGCGCGTGTTCACCAGCGATTCGGCCAGCGGCGCCATCTACGAAATCGGCATCAAGGGCCCCGGACCCGCGCGCGAGCTGGTCGCCGCGAACCAGATTCGCGGCAGCAACGGCCTGGCCGCCTCACCGGATGGAAAGAAGCTCTACGTCGGGCATTCCACCGGCATCGCGGTGGTCGACACCCAAAGCGGCGCGGTGCGCCGTGTCGCCAACCCCACGCGCGAGACGGTGGCGGGCATCGACGGGCTCTACCAGCACCATGGCGATCTCATCGGCGTGCAGAACGTGACCACACCCGGGCGCGTGATCATGATCTCGCTGTCGCGCGACGGAGAAAGCATCGCCAGGGTTCGCACGCTGCTTTCGCACCACCACCCCGCGCTGTACGAACCCACCACCGGGGCGATCGGGGACGACTACTTCTACCTGCTGGCCGCGACCGGCGTGAACCACTTCAATCGCGAGGGCCGCATCGAGCGCCTGGAGGGCCTGCGCTCACCCACGGTGCTGAAGGTGCTGTTGCCACGATAGGCAAACGCGAAGGCGGCGCCACGCCATGCGGGCCTTCGTAATTTCCCCGCTCAGGGCTTGCGGTACGACCACACCATCATCGCCACACCCGCCGCGATCATCGGCAGCGACAGCCACTGGCCCATCGACATCCCGAACCCCAGCAGACCGAGGAAATCGTCGGGCTGGCGCGTGAACTCCGCCACGAACCGGAAGAAGCCGTAGCCCACCAGGAACGCCCCGGAGACGGCGCCGGTGGGCCGCGGCTTGCTGGAAAAGAGCCAGAGAATCACAAACAGCGCGACGCCTTCGAGCGCGAACTGGTAGAGCTGCGAAGGGTGCCGCGCCACCTGCGCCGGATCGTGCTGCGGGAACCACATCCCCCACGGCACGTCGGTGACCCGCCCGGGCAATTCGCCATTGATGAAATTGCCCATGCGCCCCGACGCGAGCCCGATCGGCACCAGCGGTGCGACAAAATCCATGGTGGGCAACCAGCGCTTCTTCTTGACCAGGCAGAAGACCCAGATGCCCACCATCACGCCGATGAAACCGCCGTGGAAGCTCATGCCGCCGGACCAGATCTGCGGGATCTCGGCCAGGTGCTCGAGGTAATACGCAGGTTTGTAGAACAACACGTATCCCAGCCGCCCACCCAGGATCACGCCGAGCACGCCATAGATGAGCATGTCGTCGACGTCGCTCGCTTCCAACCCGCTGCCCAGCCCCCGGCGCACGCGCAATTTGCCAAGCATGATGAAGGCGACGAACCCCACCACGTACATGAGCCCGTACCAGCGCACGGCCAGTGGCCCGAGGCTGAAAACGATGGGGTCGAACTGCGGGTGGACGAGCACGGGGGATCCTTCAGTCGGAGCGCTTGAAGCGGTAGAGCCGCGCGGCATTATCCCAGAGGACCGCATCGCGCACGTCGGGTTCGATCCAGCGGTCGAGCGCGCGCAGCATCAGGCCGTAGCTGGCATTGGCCTCGAACGCGGTATACGGCCAATCGCTGCCCCACACCAGGCGCGTGGGCCCCGCGATCTCCAGCCAGCGGTCGGCGAACCATTCGGCATCGTCGATGGCGCCCAGGCGATAGGGCGCGGACAGTTTTACCCACACCTCGCGCTGGTCGAGCAGGCGCTCCACGGCGGAGAAGGTGACCCTGACCGAGGCCTCCTCGACGCCGGGGTTGCCGAAGTGGTCGAACACCACGGCGACCGGGCTGCCCACGAGCGCGGGTTCAATCGCCGCGAGCCGCCCGTGGTCGACGTAGATTTCCAGGTGCCAGCCGCGTTCGTGGATCCGCGCCAATACGCCGCGCCAGGCGGCTGACGCATAGGCGCGGTAGTCCGGCACACCCTTCAGGTTCCAGCGGATTGCGCAGACGCCCCCGGCATCGAGGTGGTCCAGCTGCGAATCGTTGATGCCGGCATCGACCACCGCCACGCCGCGCAGGTGCCGCGGATCCGTGGCGATGGCTTCGAGCATCTCGCGGTTGTTGGCCCCGAAGAAACTCGGCTGCACCAGCACGCCGTGGGTGATTTCGTATTCGCGCCAGGCTTCCTTCCAATCCTCGAGGCGCGCCGCATACGCGGGACGATAACGCGCGCCCGCGATGGCGGGTGCGTCCGCTGAAAACACATGGGCATGGCAATCGATCACCGCGCCATTCTACGGTCGCGGCCGCCCGCCACGTGCACGCCGATCTTCCGAAGGACCTTCTACAGGCCGACTACAGGCCGCAATCGCGCAGGTCGCGAACACCTTCTGCACGCGACTCCACCGGGCCGCGCTTGCGCGACATGCCGGTGCCGTAGGCCCGTACCCCTTTCGGAACACGTAAAATGAGGACATCCCTGTAGGACCCGTCCTTCGCCCAGGAAACAACTGAAATGGCTGACAAATACCGTTCCTTCACCATCACCAAGGGTGTGCTGCGTTCGCCCAACCGTTCGATGCTGCGCGCCATCGGCTACCAGGATGCCGACTTCGACAAGCCCATTGTTGGCATCGCCAACGGCCACTCCACCATGAACCCCTGTAACGCGGGCATCCAGCCGCTGGCTGACGCGGCGGACCAGGCGGCGCGCGAAGCGGGCGCCATGCCGCAGATGTTCGGCACCATCACCGTGACCGACGGCATCTCCATGGGCACCGAAGGCATGAAGTATTCACTCGTCTCGCGCGAAGTCATCGCCGACTCGATCGAGACGGCCGCGCAAAGCCAGTTCATGGACGGTGTGCTTGCCATCGGCGGCTGCGACAAGAACCTGCCGGGCGCGATGATCGGGCTCATGCGCATGGACGTGCCCGCCATCTGCGTCTACGGCGGCACCATCAAGCCGGGACGGCACAAGGGCCAGGACCTGCAGATCATTTCGGTGTTCGAGTCCGTGGGCTCCTTCACCGCCGGCAAGATGTCGAAGGAAGACTTCGAATGCATCGAGCGCAAGGCGCTGCCGGGCGTGGGCGCGTGCGGGGGCATGTACACCGCAAACACGATGAGCTCATCCGTCGAGGCCGTCGGCATGTCGTTGCCGATGTCGTCGACCATGGCCGCCGAGGACGAGGAAAAGCGCGAAAGCGCCGCCGAAAGCATGCGCGTGCTGGTCGATGCGGTGAAGGCGGGCCTGAAGCCCAGCGACATCGTCACCAGGAAATCGATCGAAAACGCCATCGCCGTCATCATGGCCACGGGCGGCTCCACCAACGGCGTATTGCACTGGCTCGCCATCGCGCACGCGGCGGGGGTGCCCTGGACGCTGGATGATTTCGAGCGTGTGCGCCTGAAGGTGCCGGTGCTCTGCGACCTCAAGCCCTCGGGGCGCTACGTTGCGGTCGACCTCCACAAGGCCGGCGGCGTCCCGCAGGTGATGAAGATTCTGCTCAAGAACGGCGTGCTGCACGGCGATTGCATGACCATCACCGGCAAGACCGTCGCCGAGAATCTGAAGGACATTCCCGACGAACCGCGCGCCGACCAGGACGTGATCCGCCCCTGGGGCAACCCGATGTACCGCCAGGGCCACCTCGCGATCCTCAAGGGCAACCTCGCGCCCGAAGGCGCCGTGGCGAAGATCACCGGCCTCAAGGTGCCCGCCATCACCGGCCCCGCGCGCGTGTTCGATTCCGAGCCCGACTGCATGGACGCGATCCTGGCCGACAAGATCAAGGCCGGCGACGTGCTGGTGATCCGCTACGAGGGTCCGAAGGGCGGCCCCGGCATGCGCGAGATGCTGGCGCCCACTTCCGCGCTGATCGGCAAGGGCCTGGGCGAATCCGTGGGCCTCATCACCGACGGGCGCTTTTCCGGCGGCACCTGGGGCATGGTGGTGGGCCACGTGACTCCGGAGGCTTTCGACGGCGGCGTGATCGCGCTGATCCACGAAGGCGACTCGATCACGATCGATTCGCGCAAGCAGTTGCTGGAGCTCAACGTGCCGCAGGCGGAGATCGCCACGCGCCGCGCGGCATGGAAGCAGCCGCTCCCAAGGTACAAAAGCGGCGTGCTGGGAAAATACGCGAAGCTTGTCGGCACCGCCGCGCACGGGGCGGTCACGGACTGAAGTAGAATTTCCACCGTCGAACGGCGGGGTCAACCGGATCGGCATATACACCAACAATGCGGGCTTCCCCAGCACGACGCGCGTGGGCGCATTCCTGACCAACCCCAACCCGACGGTGGCGGGCACCATGTCGTACACCGGCCTCGTGGTGCTGGCGCCGAACACGACCTACTGGATGGTGGTGGACATCGTCGACGCCTCGCTGGTCGCCTACACCAACACCAACACCGTCACCTCAAACCCCTCGACGGGCGGGGCTGACATCCCCGGCGGCAGCGCCCGGCGCCCTCGCGGCGGTGCCCACCCTGCAGGAATGGAGCCTTGTCCTGCTGGCGCTCCTGATGGGCCTTACCGCGTTCGGCTTCGCCGCCGCTTCGGCAAGGACTGAGATTCCTCCAGCTGCCCGCAACTGGAAGATCGGGCACAGTCGCTTCAAGCCGGCGAAACGATCGCCTCGATCTTCTCCATCACCGCGGGCTTGAGCTTCGCCAGCACGTCCAGCGCCTTCATGTTCTCCTTCACCTGATCGACCTTCGAGGCGCCGGTGATGACGGTGGAGACATGCGGGTTGGCCGCGCACCAGGCGATGGCGAGTTGCGCGGTGGTGCAGCCGAGCTCTTTCGCGATGGTTTCGAGCTGCCCGACCGCTTCGTTCTTCGCCTTGTCCGTGAGCGCGGGCACCAGGAACTGCATGCGCTTGATGGCGCCGCGGCTGTCGGCGGGAATGCCCGCGCGGTATTTGCCCGTGAGCAGCCCGGAAGCCAGCGGGCTCCAGGTGGTCAGCCCCAGGCCGATGTCGTCGTAGAGCCGCGCGTATTCCTGCTCCACGCGCTCGCGATGGAACAGGTTGTATTCGGGCTGCTCGACGACAGGTTTGTGCAGGTGGTGGCGATCGGCGATGTGCCATGCCTCGGCGATCTCCGCCGCGCTCCATTCGGAAGTTCCCCAGTAGAGCGCCTTGCCGCGGTTGATGATGTCGTGCATCGCGTACACGGTCTCCTCGATCGGCGTGTGCGGGTCGGGGCGGTGGCAATACACCAGGTCCACGTATTCCAGCTGCAGGCGCTTGAGAGAGGCGTCGATGCCGTGCAGCAGGTACTTGCGGTTGAGCGTGCTTTTTTCGTTGGGGCCGTCGGTGATGCCCCAGAAGAACTTCGTGGAGACGATATATTTGAGGCGCGGCCATGCGAGCTTCTTCAGCGCTTCCCCCATCAGCGTCTCGCTTGCGCCCGCGGCGTAGACTTCGGCGTTGTCGAAGAAGTTGACCCCCTGGTCCCACGCGGCGGCCATGCATTCGCGCGCGGCGCTGCTGTCGAGCTGGTTGCCGTAGGTGACCCAGGAGCCGAAGGAAAGGGCGCTGACCTTCAGGCCGGAGCGGCCGAGGCGACGATAGATCATGGAGAGGTACCTCGATATGCGAACGATTCACGCCATTATCGCCTGTGTGCTCGCCCTCGCCCTGGAGCCGGCCGCGGCGCTGCCCACGCCGCCCACGCCCCCGCCCGCGGGCGAACCCGGCGGCTTCTTCGAGC
>Ga0163153_10004848_pt1 | contig 16499 bp, 8 predicted proteins | sample OliLakLV19MP6IB1_FD_148629 | JGI IMG/M metagenome (GOLD analysis project Ga0163153, IMG submission 148629) | Freshwater microbial mat bacterial communities from Lake Vanda, McMurdo Dry Valleys, Antarctica - Oligotrophic Lake LV.19.MP6.IB-1 | ecosystem: Environmental > Aquatic > Freshwater > Lake... | reverse complement strand
GCTCAAGGCGGGCGGCAGCGAACTGCCGATCGTCACGCCTGGCAAGGTGGACGAAAGCTCGTTGATCGAAAAAATCATTGCGCCGGAAGGCGAGACGCCGGCGATGCCTAAAGACGCTCCGCCGCTCAAGCCGGTGCAGGTCGACTTGATTCGGCGCTGGATTGAAGCCGGCGCGCCGGACGATACGCCCGTCACCGCCCAAGAGGTGATCGACGCCGAGCATCCGCCGAAATATGAACAAGCGCCGGTGATCACCGCGCTGGAGTTCTCGCCGGACGGTGCGCTGCTGGCCGTATCGGGCTATCACGAAGTGTTGTTGTGGAAGGCGGACGGCTCGGAATTGGTCGCGCGGTTGGTGGGGCTTTCCGAGCGTGTCGAGTCGCTCGCATTTTCTCCGGACGGAACAAAGCTCGCTGTGACGGGCGGTTCGCCGTCGCGTTTTGGCGAAGTGCAGATTTGGGACGTCGCGGAGCGCAAGCTCCTGTTTTCGCAGTCCGTAACTTATGACACGCTCTATGGCGCAAGCTGGTCGCCGGACGGCACGAAGCTGGCCTTCGGCTGCGGCGACAACACATTGCGGGCGATCGACGCCACGACCGGCGCGGCGGTGCTCTATCAGGGAGCGCACAGCGATTGGGTGCTGGACACGGTGTTCTCCGCCGCGGGCACGCACGTCGTTTCGGTGAGCCGCGACCAAAGCATGAAGCTCACGGAGTTAGCCACGCAGCGCTTCGAAGACAACATCACCAGCATTACGCCGGGCGCGCTGAAAGGTGGCCTGGCGAGCGTGGATCGCCATCCGACGAAGGATGAGTTGTTGATTGGCGGCGCCGACGGCATGCCGAAGATCTATCAAATGTTTCGCACCCAGAACCGGCAAATCGGCGACGACTTCAATAAACTTCGCGAATTCGAGGCGATGCCGGGCCGCGTGTATTCCGTCGCGTACAGCACGGATGGCAACAAGATCATCGCCGGCAGCAGCCTTGACGGGACCGGCGAAGTGCGGGTGTACGACGCCAACGACAGCCATTTGATTTCCAAATTGAAAGCGGAACCTGGGCCGGTGTTCGCGGTGGATTTGACGCCGGATGCTGCGATCGGCGCGGCGGCCGGGTTTGACGGCAAGCTGCGAATTTTCGATGCGGCGACCGGCGAGGTGAAGCGGGAGTTTTTGCCGGTTCCGCTGGTGGACGACGGTGCGGTGGCGCTGAAGGGCAAATAGTGCGAAGTGGTGGATGGGGCGAACATACACGCTCCGAATCGAATGCGAAAAGTTGAGCCCCTACGGGGCGGCAGGTAATAGCCAGGGGTGCGAACCCCTGGTGTGTGTTGCGGCCAAGGCGTTATGAGCCCCGACGGGGCGACACTTTGCAAGTATTCTTTGTGTCGCCCCGTTGGGTCTATGGTAACTCACCTTGCTTCAGTCCAGGGGTTCGCACCCCTGGCTATTACCTGCCGCCCCCTTCGGGGCTTTGCGGATTCTGGTCAATACACGAGGTTGCCATGAACGATACTCGGATGCTGTTCCACTTCGTGCTCGCCATGTTGCTGCTGGGCGTTCCGCGATTCGCGTCGGCGGATGACGCCGCTACGGCCGAGCAACTTGCGCCGGGCATGGAATTGGTCGAGCTGACCGTGAATCCCGCGGAGATCGTCTTTGACGATCGTTTCGACTACTCCCAACTGCTGGTGACCGGCAAGTTATCGACCGGCGAGGAGTTGGATGTTACGCGCATGGTCGAAGTGCAGGCCCCGAGCGAGTTCGTGGAAGTTTCGCCGACGGGCCTGGTGCGGCCCAAGCTGGACGGCGCGGGCGAGTTGCGGTTCAAGCTGGCCGGCAAAGAGGTCGCCGTGCCAGTGAAAGCAACGGGCTTTGACGCCAAGTTCGACGTGAGCTTTGTGCGGGATGTGAATCCGGCGCTTGGCAAGTTGGGTTGCAACGCCGGCACGTGCCACGGGGCGAAGGACGGCAAGAACGGATTTAAGCTCTCGTTGCGCGGATACGACCCGATCTACGATCACCGCGCGCTGACGGACGACCTGGAAGGACGGCGATTCAATCGCGCCGCGCCGGATCATAGTTTGATGCTGTTGAAACCCTCCGGCGTTGCACCGCACGTCGGCGGCGTGTTGATGCATCCGGGGCAGCCGTACTACGAGTTACTGCGGATGTGGATCGCGCAAGGCGTGAAGCTCGACCTCGATGCGCCGCGCGTGAGCGGCATCGAGATCATTCCGCAGAATCCGACGCTGCCGCTGCCTGGCATGAAGCAACAGATGAAGGTGCTGGCCACGTACACGAACGGCCAGGTGCGCGACGTTTCGGCCGAAGCGTTTTTGGAAAGCAGCCTGACCGAAGTGCTGACGGTGGATCGCGCTGGCCTCGCGACCGGCGTGCGCCGGGGCGAAGCAGCCGTACTCGCCCGCTTCGAAGGCTCGTACGCGGCGACCACCGTGGTGGTGATGGGAGACCGGAGCGGCTTCGAGTGGCAGCAGCCGGTGGTGCAGAATCATCTCGACGAATTAGTCGACGCCAAGTTGCAGCGGTTGAAGATTTTGCCAAGCGAGCTCTGCACCGACGCGGAATTCCTGCGCCGCGTACGGCTTGATCTCTGCGGCGTACCGCCGACGCCGGAGCAAGTTCGGGCGTTCGTAGCGGATGAGCGCCCGTCGCGCGAGAAGCGCGATGAATTGATCGATCAACTCATTGGCAGCCCGGAGTTTGTCGAGCATTGGACGAACAAATGGGCCGACATGCTGCAAGTGAACCGTAAGTTTCTCGGCGAGCAAGGCGCCACGGCGTTGCGAAACTGGATTCGCCAGGCGGTCGCGACAAACATGCCGTACGATCAATTCGCCTACGCGGTGTTGACGGCGGATGGCTCGACGTTGGAGAACCCGCCGGCCGCATATTACAAGGTGCTGCGCACGCCAGCCGACACAATGGAGAACACGACCCAGTTGTTCCTCGCCGTGCGGTTCAATTGCAACAAGTGCCACGACCATCCGTTCGAGCGCTGGACGCAGGACCAGTACTACCATCTGGCCGCGTACTTCGCCCAGGTCACGCGCAAGGATCATCCGGACTACGCGGAGCAACGCATCGGCGGCACCGACGTGGAGTTCGGCAAGGCGCTCGTCGAGATCGTTTACGACCAGGATTCCGGCGAAGTGACGCACGACCGCACCGGCAAGATCGCCGAGCCGAGTTTCCCGTATCCCACGCCCGGCTCGGAAGCGGAAAGCGCTTCGCGGCGCGTGCAGTTGGCTCGCTGGTTGACGTCGAAGGACAATCAATACTTCGCGAAGAGCTATGTGAATCGCATTTGGAGCTATCTGCTGGGCGTCGGCATCATCGAGCCTGTGGATGACATCCGCGCCGGGAATCCGCCGTCGAACCCCGAGTTGCTGGAACGCCTCACGAACGACTTCGTGGCATCGAACTTCAACGTGCGGGAGATGATGCGGACGATCTGCAAATCACGGACCTATCAATTGTCGATCGTCACGAATCGCTGGAACGAAGACGATCAGACGAACTACGCCCATGCGGTGCCGCGGCGGTTGCCGGCGGAAACGCTGTACGACGCCCTGCAACAAGTCACCGGTCACCGGCCCGCGCTGCCTGGCCTGCCGGACGGTTCGTTGGCCTCGCAGCTTCCGGACTCCGGCGCCAAGGTGCCGGATGGGTTCTTGGAGTTGTTCGGCCGCCCGCCGCGTGAGAGCGCTTGCGAATGCGAACGCTCTTCCGGTGTCATGCTGGGGCAGATGTTGAACCTGGTGAACGGGCCGACCTTCGCGGAGGCGATCGGCGCGCCGAGCAATCGCATCGAAGCGGTCGTGCGCGAACATGCGGACGACGCCAAGGTCGTCGAGGAATTGTTCGTGGCCATTCTGAATCGCGTACCGAACGCGGCGGAAGTCGCGATCGGCGTCGAGGCCATGCATGGCGCGCAGGTCGATCGCGAACAACTGACGGAAGCCTTGGCAACTTACGAACGCGACGTACTGCCAGCCAATCAGGCCGCCTGGGAAGCGCAACAGGCCGCGCAAACTTGGACGCCCCTCAATGTCGAGAGCGTGCAGTCGGCCGCCGGGACGCAGTTCACGTTGTTGGAAGACGGCTCGTGGCTGGCGAGCGGCGGCAATCCGGACAAGGAGCAGGTCACGATCAAAGCCAGGACGCCGCTCGAAAGCTTGACCGCGATTCGCTTGGAAGTGTTGCCGGATGACTCTTTGTCGGCGCGAGGGCCAGGCCGCGCGGTGAACGGCAACTTCGTGTTGAGCGAATTCCGCGCGTCGGCCGCGGCGGGTGAAGGCGATGCGACAGGGCTCTCGTTCACCGTGGCTCAGGCCGATTTCTCGCAAGATGGCTGGCACGTTGGCGGCGCGATCGACGGCAACCCAGCCACCGGCTGGGCGGTAATGCCGTCCTTCGGGCAGCAGCACACGGCGGTCTTCGAGTTAGGGGCCGACGTGCAACACGCCAACGAAGCGGCTCTGACGTTCGAGCTGGTTCAAGAATACGGCGCGCAACACACCATCGGCCGCTTCCGGCTACTCGGCACCACGGCCGCGCGGCCGGTACGCATCGAGGGGTTGCCGGGCTCCATCGCGGCGATTCTCGCGACACCCAGCGCGGACCGCACCGATGCCCAGCGCACCGAATTGGCCGCGTACTATCGCCCGCTCGACGAGCAACTGCGCGTACATGAAAAAGCGCTGCAAACCATCGGGCGCGACGCCGCCGAAGCCCGGCTGCGCGGCGCCCAAGACCTCGCCTGGGCCTTGCTGAACAGCCCCGCGTTCTTGTTTAATCGGTAGGGAGGAAGTAGGTGGAGTAGTTAGTAGGTGAAGTAGGGCGGATGCGCTGAGCTTCTCCTGATCACTACTTCACCTACCAACTACTTCACCTACTCTCTACTCCACCTACTTCCCCGAGACTCCCTTCCGTGGCCCGTCTTTGCTTCGTTTCGAACGGGAAGTCGATCGAACGCAATTTGCAAGGCGCGTTGATCACAATCGGCCGGGCCGAAACGAACGACATCGTGCTGGCGGACCTCGCCTCGTCGAGCAAGCACGCGCAACTGCGGCGCGCGGAGGACGGCTGGTATGTTGAAGACCGCGGGAGCCGGAACCATACCTTCGTCAACGGCTACCAGGTGGAGTCGCACCGGCTGGCGGACCGCGATCTGATCCAGATTGGCGCGTCGGAGTTGACGTTTTGCGCCGATCCCGAGTTCAGCCTGCTGATCGACGAGGAAGAGATCGCCGACGCCCTGGGCAGTTCGGTGGTGCATACGCGGCGCGTCGATGAGGAAGCGGCGCAATCGCTCGACCTGACGCGGATCGTGCAATCGCTCAAAGACCATCGCCGGCCCGCCGCGGCGGGAGCGAAATCGGAATCGCTCGACCCACTGGCGCTGGCGGAGGCTAAGCTTCTGACGTTGCAGCGCGTGAGCGAAAAGCTGGTCCACGCCGTCGACGGGCAACGGCTCAACGAAGAGATCCTGCAGATCGTGCTGGAGCAGACGCGTGCCGACCGCGGCGTGTTGTGCCTGCTCAACGCCGAAGGCAAGCCGGTGCCAATTGTTGCACATGGTCTGCAGCCGGGGGAATCGGTGCGGATCAGTCGCACCGTGCTCAAGCGGTTGCTGGACGAACGGTGCGGACTCTTGATCTCGCCTGATACCAGTTCCGCGGGAGCCTATGCGACGCTGGATCAGATGGGCGTCACTTCGGCGATGTGCGTACCGCTCTGGACCGGCGAAGAAATCATCGGCGCGCTGCTGTTGGAATCCACGCGGCCGGATCATGTATTCGGCGCGGCGGACCTGGAATTGCTGCTCGTGGTCGCGCATCAGGCGTCGATCGGAATCCAGCGCGGACGGTTGACGGAACGGGTCGAGGAAGAGCAGCGGGTGCGGAAGTTTCTTGCGCAATTTCTCGATCACCGCGTCGTGGCGCGGATTTCCCAGACCGGAGCGACGGACGACGCCCTGGCGCCGCGCGAGCAGCAGGTGACAATTCTGTTCACGGATATCGTTTCGTTCACCAAGCTCAGCGAGGGACTCCCGCCGACCGATGTGGCGGCCTTTGTGCAACAGTACCTGACGGCGATGACCGACATCGTATTCAAGTACGGCGGCACGATCGACAAATACATCGGCGACGCGATTATGGCCCTCTTCGGCGCGCCGGTCACCGGCGAGGACGACGCCACGGCGGCCGTGCAAGCCGCGCTCGAAATGCGCCGCACTTTGCCGACGATCACGCCGCCCGGCGCGAGCAAGACTGAGTTGCGCGCAAGATTTGGCATCAATACTGGGACGGTCGTCGTGGGCATGATCGGCTCGAAGCGCCGCGCGGAATACACTGCCATCGGCGACGCGGTGAACGTAGCGTCGCGGATTCAAACCTTCGCGCGGCCGAACGAGATCTGCATCGACGAAGTCACCAAGAGCAAGGTGGAAGCTCGCTTCGTGATGGAAGAGATCGGCATGATCGACGTGAAAAACCGTTTGCAGCCGCTGGCGGTGTTCAAGGTGCTCGGGGAGCGGTTGCAGCCGGTGAGCAAGCCAAGCGGGTGAGGTTCGACCTTCAGCTCACTTCCGCCGCGTACGATTCGCCGCGCGTTCGCGCTTTTCCTGATTGCGGACAACTTTCGCCGCGCGTTGCGCTTGTTTGCGAGCCGTCGGCGGGCGGCCGGCGTGGCCGAGTTGTTCCCCGTGTTCTTCGTCGATACTGCCGGGCGGCAGGCCGAGTTCGAAGATCGTGACTTCACGCTTCGCGCGCTGGCCGACGCGGAGCGGCATCACCGCCGCGCCGATGCCGGCGCCAACGTAGACCGCGCCCGACGGGGGGCCGGTTTGACGTGTGCCATAGAGGCCATGGACGTAGCGATGGCCGATCATGCGGCCGAAGATCATTTCATTTAATCCCGCGACGGTGACCTGGCCGGCGTGCGTGTGTCCCGAAAGCACGAGCGGCACGCCGTGCTCCCAGAGCGATTCCGCCTCTTCGGCGATGTGGGAGAGGGCGATCGCGGGCAGGTCGTGATGCAGCCCGCGAACCGCTTTCTTGACGTCGGCGTGGCCGGTGTAAGCGTCGTCGACGCCTACGATCTGTACTTTCTGCCCGGCGATTTCCACGACGGTGTGAGCGTTGTCCAGCACTTCTATGTTCGCCTTGCGCAGCACCTGGCGGATTTCCCGCGAGCCGGACCAATGGTCGTGGTTGCCGAGCGTGGCGTAGACCGGACCCTCGAAACGCACGAGGACGTCGCGCAGCTCGTCGAGATATCTTTGCCCGTGGCAGACGAAATCGCCGGTCAATGCGATTAAGTCTGGCTTGGCGGCGTTGGCGAGCGCCGCGGCCTCGAATTGGACCCGCATGGGCGTCACGCGGCCGACGTGCAGGTCGGTGACATGCACGATCCGCAGCGGGCGTTCCAACTGCGTGGCGTGGACGGCGTGCCCGGCGAAACGGCGGACGGCGATCGACGACCGCAGTGGCAGCAATTCGCGCAGCAATTCCCAGGGAGGTCGCAGCCCCGGCGAACGTGAAAGGCGGTCCTGCATAGAAGTAAGCGTCAAAGCGGCGGGCGGCGGCCGCGGGAGTCGGTCTGGTTGGGGCGGCCACAAACTGGCCGGCTAGCGAATTTTACGTCAATCCTGCCGGTTGGTACATCGAACGTCGGAGGTTTTCGGCAGCGCCGCTTTTGGCGGCATCCTCGGTCTTACTCAGCCGATGCACTCTGCGTGCCAATCGGCGGGGCGGCTTCTGCTTGGGGCGGGGATCGGCGATAGTAATTGAATGCTTCCATTCAAACCTTTGCAGATTGGTCCGGTCGCGATTGGCTTTCCGGTCGTACAGGCTGCGCTCAGCGGGTACAGCGACTGGGCGATGCGGATGATCGCGCGGCGGTTGGGGGCGCCCTACACGTTGTGCGAAGTGGTGTTGGACCGGATCGTGATCCAGGCCGGAAAAAAGACGCGGTTGAAACGGCTCCGCGTCACGGCGGACGAGCAGCCGGTCGGCGGACAACTCATGGGGAGCGACCCGGTGGAGTTCGGCCGCGCCGCGCGCGAGTTGGCGTTGGTGGGCTTCCGTGTGATCGACATCAATTTCGGTTGCCCCGTGAAGAAGGTGCTCGGACGGTGCCGCGGCGGCTATCACTTGAGTCGGCCCGACGTGGCATTGGAGATCGTTTCCCGGGTGCGCGAGGCGGTGCCATCAGAGATTCCCGTCACGGTGAAAATGCGGCGCGGCATAGATGATACGGCCGAAAGCAGGGACAAGTTCTTCGAGATCTTCGACGGGGCGTTCGCGCGCGGCATCGCGGCGGCCACCGTGCATGGCCGCACGGTGGAGCAGCGCTACGTCGGGCCGAGCCGCTGGTCATTCCTGAGCGAAGTGAAGCGGCACGCCGGCGATCGCATCATCCTGGGGAGCGGCGATCTGTTCACCGCCGCCGATTGCCTGAACATGCTGCGCGAGACGGGCGTCGATGGCGTGACCGCGGCGCGCGGGGCGATCGGCAACCCATGGATTTTCCGGCAAGCGCAAGCGCTCGCGGCGGGAGAGCCGCTGCCAGCGCCGCCCAGCTTGTTCGAGCAACGCGCCGTAATTGAAGAACACTACCGGCTCGCGGAGCAAATCTACGGGCTGGAGCCGTGCTGTCGGCAGATGCGCAAATTCGGCATCAAATACTCGCAACTGCACCCGGAACCGTTGGCCCTACGCGAAGCGTTCATCAGCGTCCGTCAACCCGGCGAATGGCAGCAAGTGCTGGATCGGTGGTACGCCGAAGACCTGCCCGGGCGTCATCCATCCGTGGCGGAACAAGCGGACACGGTCGAAACCGACTGCGGAGTGAGTTGAGGAAGAAAGTAGGTGGAGCAGGTGAAGTAGTCAGTAGGTGGAGTAGCTTCACGGAACCTGAACACTGAAAACTTCAAACTCCCCTCAAACATTTCTCGGCCGCAGAAACTTCTGGTATGCCGCGACCGCGAGCTCGTCGCAGCGCTCGTTTTCCGCATGTCCGCTGTGGCCGCGAACGTGGGTGAAGCGGATGTTGTGTTTGGCGCGGAGTTCGTCGAGTTTGCGCCAGAGCTCTTCGTTCTTGACTTCGGCCCACTTCGACCCTTCGCGGCGTCGCCAGCCGTTGGCCTTCCACTTGGCGAGCCACTCGCTGAGTCCCTTGCCGACATACTGGCTGTCGACGATCAGTTCCACGTCGGAGGGTTGGTTGAGCGCCCCGAGCCCTTCGATCACGGCGGTGAGCTCCATGCGATTGTTGGTCGTTTCGAGGACGCCGCCGGAGCGCTCGATTTCTTTGCCGGAGGCCGGATGACGAAGGACGAAGGCCCAGCCGCCAGGGCCGGGATTGCCGCTGCACGCGCCGTCGGCGAAGAGTTGCACTTGGGGGAGGTCGGGCATAAATGGGTGTATTGATTTCTGTGGCCGGCCCTTGTGAGGCCGATGGAGTGGACGTGGAATGAATACAAAACGTGGGTTGTGGACGGCGCGGCCGAGTCACCGACCTCGGCTATAGTCGTAGTTAGCTTTTGGAACCACGAAAGGCACGAAATACACGAACAGATTGGAAAAGTTCGCGATGGCGAAATCCGTTCGTGACTTTCGTGTCTTTCGTGGTTCACATCCGCAAACCCTGGTGGCTTCTCATAGGTTAGCGCCGGCGGCGAGCGTGGCGGCGGGGTGTTCTTGTTCGAGGCGCGTCGTCGCGCGGGCAAGGTCGTTGGCGGCTTCGATGAGCGTGCCTTGGAGGTTGGAGACATCGTTGAGTTGGTAAGGAACGCGGACCGTGAACGTGCTGCCCTTGCCGAGCTCGCTTTCGAGTTCGACTTCACCGCCCAGAAGTCGGCAAAGCTCCTTGACGATTGAGAGCCCCAGCCCGGTGCCGGAATGTTCGCGGGTCATGGCGTCGCCGGTGGGGGACGCGGAACTGCCTTGGCGGAACTTTTCGAAGACCGTCGCCTGATCCTCCGGCGCGATGCCGACGCCGGTATCGGCTACCATCATGACCAGTTCGTTCCCTTCCTGCGCGGCGGAAGCCGTGATGCGCCCTCCCTCCGGCGTGAACTTAATGGCGTTCGACAGCAGGTTGTTGAAGATCTGCTGGATCTTCGCCTGATCTTGATACAGTTCCGGCAGCTCCGGCTGGATGTGCAGGTCGAGATCGATGTTCTTCTTTTCGGTGAGCGGCCGGGCCATGTCGCATTGCGCGTGCAGCACGTGCTCGATGCGGAAACTCGCCGGGCGGACGTTCATCTTGCCGCTCTCGATCTTGGCCAGATCGAGCACCTCGTTGATCATCTCCAGCAGCACCTTGCCGGATTTTTGGATGTTCAGCACGTAGCGGCGCTGCTTTTCGTCCAGCGTGCGAATGGACGCCAGCACGTCACTGAACCCGATGATGCTGTTGAGCGGCGTGCGCAGCTCGTGGCTCATCGTGGCCAGGAAGTCCCCCTTCAAGCGGTTGGCCTCGAACAGCCGCATATTCGCCTGGGCGAGTTGATCGACCTTGCCGTCGAGATCGGCGTTCACTTCGCGCAGTTCCTGCTGCACCGCCATGAGGTGGCGCAACATGCGATTGAACGCGATGCCCAGCTCTTCAAATTCGTCGGCGGTTTGAATATCGGCGCGCATCTCCATGTTGCCGCGGCTGATCGCGTCGCTGACGTCGCGCAAGTGCTTGAGCGGTTTCACGATCACATATTTCACGATCGCCCAAGAGGCAATCATCGCCAGAAACACGGTGACCACGGCGAGCGACGCCAACGTGGCGCGATTGCGCTGCAGATCGCGTTCCGCCTGGGCGCGCGGGAATTCCAGCTTCACCAATCCGAGCGCGTCGCCGATTTGCAGTTTCGCACCGGCTACGGAGGCCTCGGCTTCGGTCATCTGCTCCGTCCAGTAGGGCGGCCTCACCAAGGTGTGGCAAATGACGCACCGTTCCGACGATGCTCGAACGGGCTGAAAGTATTGATACTTGGAGCCGTCCGGCGAAACCGCGGAAAAAGCTTCCGGCTCGCCCAACTCGTCGGTCGCAACAAAGTCTGGTCGATGGATCGGAAACTTGTCAGTCAAGACGTCCCATTCTTTGTCGTCGACGGGTTTGCTGGTGAATTCGTTCTCGGTGATGTTGTGACGCAGAAATGTGGCGACATAGTCGTTGCCGCGCATCTCGTCTTGCAACGCCTTGACCGAAAGGCCGAAATCATCCCCACCTGGCGCACTCTCGTCTTTTTGCTGATAAACCGACCAATGCCGATTTGTGACGAAGGATTTGGCGAGGAACTTGCCCGTGCTGCGATTCTGCCGTTCGACGAGCAACTCGGTCTGCCGCGAATAGGCCAGAAAGCTGCCGGAAATTAGCAAAAACAGGCACGCACCGAACAAGAAGCGGCATTTCCGCTCCAGGCTGGTTTCGCCGACGATGCGTTTGAGCGAGCGGTATGACATGCGGTCCTTGGGCGGCCCCCGGCGAGCATCATCGGCGCGCGATGAGGAAGCAAATCGCGTGACCGCCTCATTTTACGCCATTCGTGCGCATTCAGCCAAGCCGAATGGAAGAGCCGCGCCGGGATGGACCAGATATCGCTGATTGTTTTTCGGCCAAGCATCGGGTTCAATGCATGCTGAGGGGCGGCGCGAAGGCTTTTGTGTTGATTTGCCTGCTGGAGAGGACCGCGCCATGAGGTCGACCTGGACCTTTCATTCCGCCGGAGAAATCGTCTTCGGACCCGGCTCCGCGAACCAATTGGGGGACCGCGCCGCCAGGGCAGGCCTGCGGCGCGTGCTGATCGTGACCGATCCGCCGTTGGCGGCCGCAGGCATCTTGGAACAGGCGAGGTTGCCCCTCGAAGCCGCGGGATTGGCCGTGGAAGTCTTTGACGGCGGCGAACCAGAGCCGAATTTTGCCGTGGTGGACCGCTGCGTATCGGCCGCTCGACGATTTCGCCCGGACGCCTTGCTGGGCCTCGGCGGCGGCAGCAACATGGACCTGGCGAAGATCACGGCCGTCGTCCTGGCGCATGGCGGAGCACCGCGCGACTACGTCGGCGACGATCGCATTTGCGGCCCCGTGGCGGCGATCATCTGTGTGCCGACGACGGCCGGCACTGGCAGCGAGGTCTCGGCGTCGTGCGTATTGACCGACGAGGAAGCGCACCTCAAAGTCGGCATCTTGAGTAACTATTTGCGGCCGCGGCTGGCGATCGTCGACCCGTTGTTGACGATGGGTTGTCCGAGACGCGTGACGGCCGACGCCGGCATCGACGCGCTGACGCATGCGATTGAGGCATACACCGCGGTGGACAACGAATTCTTTCCCTTGCCGCCGGGCGAGCGCACCGTCTATCAAGGGAAACATCCGTTAGGCGATTGCATTGCGGAGAAAGCGATCGCACTGGCGGGCGAACACCTGGTGCGGGCGGTGGAAGAGCCGGACAACTTGACGGCGCGGACCGGCATGGCACTCGCGGCGACGCTGGGCGGCCTGGCGTTTTCGAACGTCGGCGTCGCGCTGGTCCACGCGATGGAGTATCCGATCGGCGGCGCGGTGCATTGCTCGCACGGCCAGGGAAACGGTTTGTTGCTGCCTTACGTGATGCGGTTCAACTTGCCGGCACGGAAGGCTGCGTTCGCGCGCGTGGCGAAGTTGCTTGGCCGCCAAGTGCAGGGCATCGAAATTGAAGTGGCCGCCGAGGAAGCGGTCACCGCCGTGGAGCAAACGCGCGAGCGAATCGGCATTCCGCGCCGTTTACGCGAGTTGGGCGTGACCGAAGAGCAGTTGCCGGATTTCGCCGACAAGGCGTTCGCGGTAAAGCGCATTCTGAGGGTGAATCCGCGGATGCCGTCGCGCGACGAGATTCTGGAAATCTATCGCGCGGCCTGGTAATCGCACTGCCGACCTCGGTAGCCGGCCTCTGTGAGGCCGGTGGAGTGGACGTGTTTGGCAATGGTCCGACGTTTCTGGAGAGAACGCCGAGGTCACAGACCTCGGCTACAGACGACAGATGCGCTTTACGGCAATGTTTTTTCAATGGAGACGGCGCCCGCTTTCACGCTGTCGTATTCGATCGTGAACGGTCCCGTACCCGCGACGATCCAGCGGGCGTGGATTACGCCGTGGCCGGGGATCGACTCGATGCGGATCGCCGCTGGCCGGCGCGGTTGTTCCTTCGGCTGCTCGAAGAAACGATCGTCAGATGTGAGACCGGCGATGACGCGCAGTTGGCCGCCGGTGATCTTCAGCAAATCTGGCCGCGTCACTTTGCGTTCGGCGGCGAAGCCGGCGCGGGTGGGAATGGCGCGCTCGTTGCGGACGTGGACGGTGATTTGTTGCAGGCCGCCGCGCAGCGGTTGGATCTCGATTTGATCGAAGGCGATTTGCGGCAGTTGATCGGCGTGATAGAAGGTGAACGCCATGTTGCGGTGACACTCTTCTTCCAGCAGAAACGACGGCGGCTGCCGGCGCCAATTCTTTTTCACGCCGCCGACTTCGACCTTGCCATACAACGGGTGTTCGACCTCGCGCCACGCCGCAACGCCTTCACCGAACAAGAGCAGCTTGTTGAACTCGTCGAGATTGTGCTCGGCGTCCAGCGGTTTGCGAAAATAGTTTTCGTCGGAGAACAGCTCGTTCGTGAACGGGAAAATTCCCTGCGTGGCGTAAAGCCAATCGACTTCGCCGCCGTAGACTTCGTACAGCTCTTCGGCGATGTTCATCGAGCGATAGCCGGGGAGCATTTTTTCGCCTTCTTTGGCGATGGCCATCATTACTTCCAAGTCGCGGCCATTGAATCCATCGTCCTTCGCGCCGGGCCCACGGAGGATCATGCCGCCGAAGTTGTGGTAGGACTGCGCGCCGGCGATATTCGCGTGGGCCGTGATGAAGTCGGCGGCGAACCGGTCTTCCAGAATCGAGAACGGATACTGATGCGCGCCCCCTTGCACGTACTCAGGCTGCCAGTTCCAGGCCCAATTGCGGTTGGGATCGTAAGATCCGTCGCCGTCTTCGTTGACGCGACCGTCGCCGTCGTTGTCGAAGCCTTCCGTGCCGAGCATCGTGAATGCTCCGCGCTCCCCGGGTTTCACTTCGACCATCACGCCGGGGTTGTCGTCGCTTTCTTTCCAGCGCCCGAGCGCATCGCGGATCCGCATGCGCGTGATGCTGCCGTCGCCGTCCAGGTCGTCGGGGCCGTCTTCATCGATGAGGCCGTCGCGGTCGTCATCGACCGGGCGCTGGCCGCTGCGGGGAGAATGTGTGTTGTTCGGTTCGTAGAAGTGCGCGTCGCGCGAATCGGGACTAAGGATCGGCAGGATGTAGAACACGCGATCGTCGACCAGCCGGGTGACCAGTTCATTGCGGCCGTACATTTCCAACAGGAACCAGGCCGTGTAGAGGCACACTTCCGTGGCCTGCACTTCGTTGGCGTGGATGCAGCCATCAATCCACATGCCTGGCTTGCGCTGCACGTCCCCCTTGGCGAAGTTGGTGATGGTGATCACTTGCAGCTCGCGGCCTTCGTAGGACTTGCCGAGCGTTTCGAGCTTAGCGCGTTCCGGATGGCCGTCGACGAGGGCTTTCAAGAGCGCAGCGGTCGCTTCGCCGTCGTGATACTGGTTCCACTGCGCGGCGACTTTGGGCTGCACCGGCGCGCCCATCGCCTTATAGGGCACGCGCTCTGCGGCGGATGCGTTCGCCGCCACAAGGCAAGACAGCGCGATGAGATAGCGAAGGAAGGATTTCGACATGCTCACGATCCGAGTGGGGCGTTTCACTTGAGTTCGATCTCCACGGTCGCTTCGCCGACGGCGGGCGCCGCGGCATGCAGGCGTGGCGTGTTTGTATTGGACTCGCCACGCAAGAGCAGCCATTCAAGTTCTCTCGCGCCGCCGCTCGCGGCGAGCGGCGCGATCTGCTGGCGCAGGTTGCCGGTGATGAGCGTGCAACCATCCGGCAGGGTGAGTGTGACTTGCAGTGGATAGGGATACTCGGCGAGGCGGCCCATTTCCGGCAGAGTGGGTAGCTGGCCTTCGTTGACGATCAAAGCGGTAACGCGAAATACCCCGGCCCCGACCGATTCCGCGCGCTCGTCGCGAATCGTGAGACGCGGCATCACTTCCGGCAGCGATGTCAGGAAGGCGAAATGTTTTTGCGCGAGCGGGTCTAACTCCGCCGCGGGCGGATTCAACGTGACGAACGGATGGAATCCGCCGATCTCCACTTTTTGGCCGGGAAAATCGGGATGCTCGATCGCTGTCCATGGAACGAAGCCAGTGATGCCTTGTTTGTCGAGCCAGCGCAGGGCGTTGAGTTGATCTGCGGCGCGCGGGTCATCAGCCGGCGGCTTGGGCGGCTCTCCCTCGCCGGTTGTCGGGGGAGGCGTGATCTCGGTTTTCGGTGGCCACCAGGCGCGCGAGGCCAGGCTCCAGCGGCCGTAATGAAAATAAGCCCAGCGGACGAACGAGCCGTCGTACGTCGCGGATTCCGGCGCGTCGGCCCCGCCGTGCGCCTTTTGGAAGCGTTCGGCGAGCAATTTGGTGGACGGCGCGTCGTCGGGGAGCAGGCCGGTCTTGATGCGCGCCTGAGCGGCGCCGCTATCCGCTTCCCAAGGATGAAACAGGTTGTCCTCAGGGCTGAAGCTCAGGACGAGCGCGATGTTCGGATGGGCGAAACAGAAATCGGCCACCGCGCGGGTTTCCGGCTCCGAAACCGGCTGCGGGCCGACGCCGGGCTGAAAGAAGCGGTATTTGAAGGGAAAGTTGCGATGAAACTCGACGCCGCCTGGACCGTCTTCGTTGAAGGCTTCATCGTGATCGTTGTCGTAGCCTTCGGTGTAAAGGCGATAGACGCCGCGTTCGTGTTTCGTGCGATCGGCCGGAATGAGCAGACGGGCATCATTGGGATGCACGATCTGATCGCCTGCGACGTCCTCGACGCGCAGCATGGTGATCAGCCCGTCGCCGTTGAGGTCCTCGGGGCCATCTTCATCCGTATCGCCGTCGCGGTCGTCGTCGGATGGTCGCGTGTTCGCGGCGCGTTCGAAGTAGGGCGTGGTAAAACACGAAGCGCTCGCGTCGGGGCTCGGACGTGGGACGATGTAGATGGCGTAATGCTCCAGCAGCGCGGTTGTCGCCGCTTGCTGATCGGCGCCGGGAGCAATCAGACTGCGCGCGATGCGCGTGGCCAATTCGCTGCCGACCAGATGCGGTGCGACGACATTGCCGACGATCAGGATTGCTGGTTTCTTGCCCGGTTCGCCTTGAGCGATCGTGATCAGCGTGACGTCGCGCCCGGCGGCCGTGACGCCCAGCGACGTGACCGTCGCGAGCTCCGAGGCGTCGATCTCTGCGAGCTGGGTCTTCCAGGTGGGCTCGTCGGCGTAACCGTCGAGCGGTCCGGCCTGGGCGGCGGCCTGCGTCAACGCCAATACGAACAGACAAGCGAGCGAGTGAAGTAAGGA
>Ga0163153_10004847_pt1 | contig 16500 bp, 13 predicted proteins | sample OliLakLV19MP6IB1_FD_148629 | JGI IMG/M metagenome (GOLD analysis project Ga0163153, IMG submission 148629) | Freshwater microbial mat bacterial communities from Lake Vanda, McMurdo Dry Valleys, Antarctica - Oligotrophic Lake LV.19.MP6.IB-1 | ecosystem: Environmental > Aquatic > Freshwater >... | reverse complement strand
CTACCGCTCGCTGCTAATGGACGCTTGGACGTTCGACACCGCAGCCAACCGATGGGACCTCGTGCGCCGCTGGGCGAAGCCGCTCGACACGCCGGTCGGCCCGGCGAACGTGTTCCTCTCCGCCGCCGTGGACGACGACGACACTCTGTTCGTGCTCGACGGCCAGAACCGTGCGTGGACGTGCCGGTTCGACCTGGCGAAGCCTCGCGAGGATCGCAAAGACGGGTTCGCGGCCAAGCCGGGGGACGTCATCCGGCGGACGGGTTCACACGATCCGGGGTGGTATGCCACAGGCCTGCCGCCCGCGGACCCGGCGCAGGTCGCGACGGAACTCCAGGAACTTCCCGCGAACCGGTGGGTGGTCCGCCCGACGCCGAAACGCCCGCTGATGAACCTGGACTGGGGCTCGGCCGTGTTCGACATCGCACGCGACCAGATCGTGCGGTTCTCCGGCGGCCACTCCGCGTACAGCGGCACCGCACCGCAGGTGTACGACGTGAAGACCGACCGCTACTCGCTGCCGTTCGTCCCGGAGTACCCGCTGGAGTACGTCTACAGCAACGATCAGGTCCGCGGAGAATGGAGCTTCCAGGGGAATCCCTGGATGACGGGGCATACTTACAAGTCGACCGGGTACGACCCGAACCTGAAGGCCTTCGTGTTCGCGCCGCACGAGTACACGTACTTCTTCGACTCGGAATCGGGGAAATGGACGCGATCTCCGCAGAAGAACCCGTACCGCCCTAACTTCTACAAGGTGACCGTCTGCGCCACGCCGGCCGGCGCGGTGGTGTGGGCCGAACCGCGGCAGGGAGAAAAAGGGGGACTATGGCGGCTCGACGCCGAGTCCCGGACCTGGAAACCGCTTCCGCTCGAAGGGGAGTTGCCGTCGAAGTCGGCCGACCGACACGGCATGGTTCACGACTCGAATCGCGACCGGCTGCTCCTATTCAGCGACACCGGGCCGCAAGCGGGGAACGTCGCCGCGTACGACCTCCGGACCGGCCAGGCGAAGTGGCTTGATGCCGCGGGCGCGGAGAAGGCGCTCGTCCATTGCCGGGAGGCCGCGTACCTGCCCGACGCCGACTGGGTGCTCATCGGCGGTCGGGTGAAAGACGCGGCAGGAGGTTGGCGCTGGTTGGCTTACGACTGCAAGACGAACGCCTGGATGTCGGTTGAACTGGCCGGCGACGACCCGGTCGGCAAGGCCGGCGCGTTCAACAACTCGATGGGGCTGATGTACGACCCGGCTCGGAAGTTGATCTGGGCGGTCGGCCAACATAGCCACGTTCACGCTCTGCGCCTCGTATCCGGGACCGTCCGCGTCGCGCCGCTCGAGTGAGGGTACGATCGAGCGAGTTACTTCGCTTCGACTTCTGGAACCAGCTTCTTCTCGGAGGCGTCGTAGTACACCTGGTGGCCGCATCGGGGACATTCGACCGGCCACTCGTGGGAGAAGAAGTCGATGTCATCATACTCCCCGACCTCCGCACGAAGCCGACGAATCTCGTCAGCGAGGTCAGACTTGTATTGGGCCTTGGAACGGCGCGCCGTCGCCCTCCCATAGGTCGCCTTGCAGCGAGGGCATCGCAGCTGCGCAAGGGTGCGAAGTTCTCGGAAAGTCTCAATCAGTCCGAACAGGACCATGCAGCCGACCAGAACAAAAAAGCCGGCAAACAGTACTTCTAAGGTGAGGATAAAGTACTTCATCGCCTACCCGGTCGATCGCTTCCCGTGATTGCCAACCGCACCCTCCGCGCAGGAAAAGCCGCGGGAAGGCAGCTTGGATTTTACCCAGCCCGGCTGTTCGTGACTCGCGTCGAAGCCCGTGCTACGATGACGCACGCCACGGCACCCCAAAAACGGGCTTGTTTCCTGCCGCCAGACCGTCCTACCGGCGCGGTTATCCGCCCGCTCCACACATGCCTCGAAGTTGCCTGCTCGCAACGATCGGTTGGCTCGCGCTCGGCGGCGGCGTCGGCGCGGCGGAATCGGACGCTCCGTTCGGGGCCCAGTTCCGCAACTTCGCCGCGAAGCATTGCCTCGAGTGCCATGGTCGGGACGGGGCCGAAGGGAACCTGCGGCTCGATCAGCTACCGCACGACTTCGACACGCCTGACGTCGCGAGTCGTTGGATCAAAGTGCTGGATAAGATGGTTCGGGGCGAGATGCCCCCTGCCGATTCGCCGCGTCCGCCGGAAGCCGAACTGCGCAAAGTCGCCCTGGCGCTGCGGATGGAATTGCATGCGGCGTCGCTGGCCCGGCAGAATCGGGACGGGCGGGTGTTGATTCGGCGATTGAATCGCACGGAGTATGAAACGACGCTCCGCGACTTGCTGGGCGTGACGATCGACGCCGCCGAACTCTTGCCCGAGGACGGCACCGCCGCGGGGTTCGACAAAGTAAGCACCATGCTGGAAACGTCGGCCACGCATTTGCTGCGCTACCAGCAAGCGGCCGCCCGGGCTTTGCCGCTGACGCTGCCCGGCCGTCCGCAAGAGCCGTTCCGCACCGAGCGCCGCACGGGGCGGACGGTGGTCGAAAAGCATCGGTTCTTCAAGGACCTGATGAACAAATCGGTGCGGCTCGACGGCGACAAACTGGTGATGCACGTGAAAACGTGGGACCACATTCAATGCGAGTCGCCCGTCACGACGCAGGCGGGCCGCTATCGCGTGCGGGCCGCGGTTTCCGCAATCGGCACCGACGGCGGACCGCTGCCGATGATGTGCGTCCAGCGCGATTTGTACGGCGCCGACAATCGGATGACCGACCTCGAAGATCTGAAGCGGCGAATGATTCGCGATGTTCGACCCGGCGAGCCGCAGGTCGTCGAGTTCGAGTTGGAGATGAAGCAGCGGAGCATCGTCTCGTTCCTGGCGTTCACGCTCCCCAACCCACGGGAGTTCGAATCGATTTGGAAAGACAAGCCGCTGGAGGAGTACCAGGGCCCCGGCCTCGTTGTGGAGTGGGTCGAACTCGAAGGGCCGTTGCCGAACTGGCCGCCGGAGAATTATCTTCGGCTGTACGGCGACGTCCCCCTACGGCAGCGATCCGAGGCCAAGGCGATTGCGGAAGGAAAACCGAAGTCGACACGGCCGGCGCCCAAAACGGCGGGCGAGTGGCAATACGATCCGTTGGTCATGGCCCCGGAGAACCCGCGGGCCGACGCCGCGCGGTTGATGCGGGCCTTCGTGCCGCGCGCCTTCCGCCGGCCGGCAGACGACGGGTTGGCCGAATACGGGTTGGCCGAATACTATGTGAAGTTGGTGCACGCCGAACTCGACCGCGGTCGGACTTTTGCCGAGTCGCTGCATGTGGGCTACCAGGCGGCCCTCTGCTCGCCCCACTTCCTCTATCTCACGGAAAAGGTCGATCCGACGAAGGGTGCCGAAGCGACGACGCTCGACGGTTACGCGATCGCCACGCGGCTGTCCTATTTTCTCTGGTCGTCGCTGCCCGACGACGAGTTGACGGCGGCGGCCGCCTCCGGCGAGTTGCTCACGCGCGAAGGCCGGCACAAGCAAGTCGAACGGATGCTCGCCGACCCGAAGGCGGGCCGCTTCACGGAGAACTTTGCCGGGCAATGGTTCGACGTTCGTCGGCTGAACGAGACGTCGCCCGACCGCGCGTTGTACGGCGAGTTCGACGACTATCTGTTTTGGTCGATGCCGAAAGAGACGTTTTTATTCTTTGAAGAGATCCTAAAAAACGATCGCCGGGTGACCGAGTTTACGCAAAGCGACTGGACGTTTTTAAACGAACGCCTGGCCAAGCATTACGGCATCGCCGGCGTTGCCGGGGGCGAGTTACGCAAGGTGACGCTGCCGGCCGATTGCGGCCGCGGGGGCGTGCTGGGGCATGCCGCCGTGCTGAAGGTGACGGCCGACGGAACGAAGACGTCGCCGATCGTGCGCGGCAAGTGGGTGATGGAGAAGATCCTCGGCCGAAAGCCGGAGCCGCCGCCGCCGAACGTGCCGGCCGTGGAGCCCGATATTCGCGGCGCCACGACGATCCGCCAACAGCTGGAACTACACCGCAACACGGCGTCGTGCAACGCCTGCCACCGGCATCTCGATCCGCCCGGCTTCGCGCTGGAGGCGTTCGACGTGATCGGAGGTCGCCGCGATTTCTATCGCGCGACGACGTCGAAGTTCCCCTCCGTCGACGTGCCCAATTATCCCGGCAAGAAAACGCGCCGCGGACTCGACGTCGAGCCGGGGGGCACCACGGCGGACGGGCGCACGTTTCGCAACATCGACGAATACAAGCGGCTGCTGTTGGCGGATGAAGAACAGTTGGTCCGCAACGTCGTCGAAAAACTGATCACGTACGCCACGGGAGCCGAAATCCAATTCGCCGATCGGGAAGTCGTCGAACAGATCATCGCCGCCGGAAGGGAACGCAATTTCGGCCTCCGCTCGCTCATTCACGAGGTCGTCGAAAGCAGCAGTTTCTTGAAGAAGTGATCGCCGAGCGCAGCGTTTGCTCGGCCGTTTCAAGTGTCGCTGGTCATGAGTTGATGGTCGTCAGGAGCTAATGGTTATGAGCCCGCTACCTCGCCGCACGTTTCTCCGCTCGGCCGGAGTCGTCATCGGCCTGCCGTTCTTGGATGCGATGTTGCCCACGGGCCTCGCGGCCGAGCGGAAAGCCGAAGCGCTGCGGCCGCGACGGATGGTGCTCATCAATCGCCCGCTCGGCGTGCATGCGCCGTTCTTTTTTCCGGAACAAACCGGCCGCGATTACGCCGCGTCCCGGTATCTGAAGCACCTCGAACCGCATCGGAGCGACTTCACCGTCTTCTCCGGCGTCTCGCACTTGGGCTACTCCGGGCACGGCTCCGGAGCGGGCCTGCTGACCGGAGTCGAGTCGAAGCACATTCGCAGCACGAACGAAATACGCAACACGATCTCGCTCGATCAAGAAGTCGCCGGGCAAGTGGGGAGCGACACGCGGTATGCGTCGCTGGCGCTCGGCGGCGGCGATTTGTCGTGGAATCGCAAAGGGGTTCGCGTCCCTTCGGAATCGCGACATTCGGCCGTTTTTCAGCAGTTGTTCGTCGACGGAACGCCGGACGAAGTTGCACGGCAGATGCGGGAAATCGAAGCGGGGCGCAGCATTTTGGACGGCGTCCGCGATCAGGCCAAAGCGCTGAGTAACGCCGTCGGGGCGGATGATCGAGTGCGACTCGACCTGCTACTTTCGTCGATTCGCGAGGCCGAACAGCAATTGCAGCAGGATGAGGCGTGGGTGCATAAACCAAAGCCGAAGGTCGACGTCAAACCGTACCCGGACTTGGCCTCGGAAAAGATGCTCGAGCGCGAACGACGGTGGTACGAACTCGTCAGGCTCGCGTTGCAAACGGACGTGACCCGCGTGATTTCGTTGTACTTGCACTCGCACGCCAACGTCGATCTGGGGGGCCGACTCATCGGGCACCACGATATGTCGCACCACGGCCGCGACGAGACGAAGATCGAACAGTTGGCCCTGATCGAAGAAGCGGAACTGAAGCTGTTCAACGAGTTCCTCGGCGGCCTGAAAGGGAGCGACTTAGGGGGGCCGTCGCTCTTGGATCGAACGACGGTATTCTTCGCCAGCAACCTCAGCAACGCCTCGGCCCACACCTGCGACAATCTGCCGATCATCTTGGCCGGCGGCGGCTTCCGCCACGGCGGGCACCTGGCGTTTGATCGCAAAGAGAACACGCCGCTGTCGAACTTGTTCGTACGGATGCTCCAGCAGCACGGCATCGAAACCGACCGCTTCGGCACCAGCATGGGCGTACTGAGCGAAGTCTAAGTCGAGCCGGATTATCGATTGAGCCACGAACCGTTTGTCGGCGTGAAGTTCGTGCGGAACCGCGGATGTCGGGCTCGATACAGCGGCCGGATCTTATTTGCCTCCGTCACGGAGCGGGTGCGGGTCGACTACGACAACGGCCCGATCCGAGTCGATCTCGGTGGGTTGAAGGGGGCGCTGAGCACGAAAGGCATCGGCCGATTCTTGACCGGGGAGTTGCCGACGGGCCCCTCAGGCGGCGGCACCGGCGGCGGTTCGGGCGCCGGCACGGGGGGCGGCAGTAGCAACGGCGTGGCGGTCAACGGAGCGACGGCGTTGTACGACGTCGCGTGGATCACCAATAACAGCCGCGCCCTGGCCACGGTATACTTCCAAACGAGCAGCGGCGCCTGGAAGAAAAAGGTGCTTCAGCGCGGCGAGACGACGCATTTTTACAAGACCCGCGACGGTCTCAACGCGATGCCGACCCTCGCCGTTCGCTTGGACGTCGATACCCAGGGCGTGCATGTCGTGGAGTACCGTATGTCGCGAGGACCATCGCCCGATGCCGCCGTCCGGTCGTACGGCCATCATTTCGAGTTGAAGCAGCTTCCCAAGTTGCTGATTCCACGGTCGTCACCTTTATGAAGCAGCATGTTCTCGGAAAGACGTTCACGCGGACGTCGAAGGATGCGATCGATAACGCCACCGTCGAATCGAACACCACGATCAGCGTCAAGTTCGTCGACCTCGCGGAGTCCGAGCGAGGGTTCACGGTGGATCGCATGACGACGATCACGCAAACGCTGCGGGATCTCGATTCCGAAGGCCGGCCGTCGGGCGAGGTGCGACGAAAAGATCGGATCGTCGTTCTGCGCTATTTTCTGGGCGCTAGAAAGAGCACCGGCGAAGTGATCGGCTACGCGACGAGCGTCTTCAATTCGTCGCAGGAAGTCTTTCCGTACTCCGCGACGGCGGTTCGGGCGGAACTGGACGGGAAGCGATTGGTGCTGCACGAAGACTCGGTCGTTTACGAAGATCTCTTCGCGAAAGGAGGAAAGTTCCGGCCGGGTGCCGTGACCACGACGATGAGCTTTGAGCCGAAGGCAAAAGGCGTCGAAATGGCGACCAAGACCGTCGGCTTCGACATTGATCCGAAGACGATGACCCGCAAGATGTCTGACGACCTGCCGGTCTCCCTGGCGACGGAATCGACCGAGTAGCCGCGTGTGCGGAGCGGGCGACGTGGCGGCGGCATTCGCCGGCCCTGCGCTCCGCGGTCCGGCCTTGCCGGAAAAGCGGAGCGTAGGGCCTGTCTTGTCCGCTTTCGTACGGAAAGCGTGTCGAAGCCGACGATGCGGTTTGCGGAACCTGACTATTGACCTGGGATCGTTCGTTTCCCCGCAAACTGCTTGAAATACCCCCCTCTGTGCGGGTACTTTAAGATCGCTGTTATTTCAGGGAACGACGGTGCCCGATGACCCATGCTCTTGCCAACACGGCGTTCGTCAACGATTGCCTCCGGCGATTGCGGGTCGGCGACCTTCGAGCCCGCGACGAACTGCTATCGCACACGGCCGAGCGATTGCTCGCGATCACGCGCAAAGTCAAACGGGACTTTCCGCAGCTTCAACGGTGGGAGCAAACCGAAGACGTCTGCCAAAACGCGGCCGTGAGACTCTGTCGGGCCTTGGAACAGGTCGAGGTGCAGGACGCCCGGCATTACTACCGACTCGCCGGCACGCAAATTCGGCGAGAGTTGCTCGATTTGGTTCGCCACTGGCAAGGCCCCCAGGGAGCCGGCAAGCACCATCAAACCCAACTTCCGCGCGGGCAGGCCGACGGCGATACGCACATTCCCAATCTCATCGATCAGGGGCAAGACACCGACGATCCACGGCGGGTCGCCGAGTGGTGCGAGTTCCACGAGCAGGTCGAGTTGCTTCCCCAAGCGGAGCGAGAAACGTTCGATCTCCTGTATTACCACGGACTGACGCAAGAGACGGCGGCGGAAACTTTGGGGGTCGACGTGCGAACGGTGAAACGCCGCTGGCGAGCGGCGCGATTGGCGTTGTACGAAGTGCTGGGCGACGGCCCGTCGTTGGAAACGTAGGCGGTCGCCCGACTCCGTTCGCCAAAGAAGTTTTCACCAAAAACCCAGCGTCGGAGTAGTCGGACCGGCCGACGATCCCGAGCGTGGCGCCGCAGGATTCATGAACACCTCGCAACGGCTCGACGATCTGCTGGATCGGTGGGAAGACTCGCAGGCTTCGGGCGGCACGCCGTCGGCCGAAGCGATGTGCGCCGACTGCCCCGAACTTTTGGAGCCGCTTCGCCGGCGTTTGGCGGCGTTGCAAGCGGTCGACGATCGCCTGCGGACGCAGTCGTGGGCCGTGGTGTCGCAACCGGTCGGCGACGCCGCGGAAGCCGTGTTGGAAGAGGGCGTCGTGCCGGAACTCGACACCCGCTTCGACCAGTTGCGGTTTCTCGCGCACGGAGGACTGGGGACCGTGTTTGTCGCGCGCGATACGAAACTGCACCGCGAATTGGTGCTGAAATTCATTCGCCGCAAGATCGCCCACGACGAACCGAGCGTCGACCGTTTTCTGGTGGAAGCGGAAGTCACCGGGCGGCTCGACCATCCGGGCATCGTGCCGGTCTACGGCCTGGGACGACTACCCGACGGCCGGCCGTTTTATGCGATGCGGTATATCCAAGGGGAATCGCTGGACGACGCCGCCGTTCAATACCACGCCGACGCCGGCAAGCTCGACGACGGGACCCGGCGGATGGCGCTGCGCAAGCTGCTCACTCATTTCGTCGCCGCCTGCCAGACCATCGCCTACGCGCATCGCCGCGGAATCGTCCATCGCGACATGAAGCCCGCTCATATCCTTCTGGGGCGCTACGGCGAGACCCTGGTCGTCGATTGGGGACTGGCCGTTCCGGTGGGCCGCGAAGAGCGTTTCAAGGACGAGCTCGAACAAACGTTGATGCCGCAGGCGGGCAGCCAATCAGGCTCGTCGACCGACGGCGCCGGGACTCCCCAATACATGAGTCCGGAGCAAGCCGCGGGCGGCGTTTCGCTGGGACCGGCCACGGACATCTACAGCCTGGGCGTCACGCTGTACAAGGTGCTCACCGGTCGAGTTCCTTTTACGGCGGACAACTTCCACGACTTGCGGCAGAAGATTCTCCGCGGCGAAGTCCCCATTCCTTCCAAACAGGTGAAACACGTTCCGCAGGCGCTGGAAGCGATTTGCTTGAAGGCGATGGCCCGTGAACCGACCGCCCGGTATGCGACCGCCTTGGATTTCTCGGAAGATATCGAACGGTTTTTCGCCGACGAGCCGATCAGCGTCTTGCGCGAGACGGCGTCGCGGCGGTTGGCCCGCTGGGCGCGCCGCAATCGGTCCACGGCCCAGGGGGTGGTGGCGGGCCTGGTGATGCTCTCCGTCACCGCGGCCCTCGCCTCCCTGCTGCTGCTACGAAGTTCGCGGCGCGCCGAAGAGGCCCGCAATACGAGCCTGCAAACGTCGGCGACGTTCGCCGCCCGCATGCTCGGGCAAGAGGCCGAAGCGCGGTGGTCGGCATTGGGCTACGCCGCGGAAGACCCGCAACTCAAGACGTTGCTGGAGCGCTCGGCGGCGGCCGGCGACGAGGCGGCCCGCGCGGCGGTGTACGCAGAAGTCGACGCTTGGCTTCGGAAACGAAAGGCCGAAGCCGACGCCAGGCTTCCGTCGGGAAGTTGGACGCTCTTGGACGCCCGCGGCATCCATCTAGGGCGGGCCGCGGAGGACGGCATCCGTTTTCTGGGGCGCTCGTTCGCGCACCGCTCGTATTTTCACGGCGGGGCCTACGAGTTGGGAGAAGACGAGATCGACAAAGCCGTACCGCTCGAGCGACCGGCCTTGAGCCCGGCCTACGAGAGCAAAGCGTTCGCTTTGCCCACGGTGAGTTTTTCGGTTCCGGTTCGTGCCGGGGAGCGCATCCTGGGCGTGCTCACCATGAGCCTAACGGCGAGCGAATTCTCGGCTTTGGCCGTCGATCGGCGCGACGGTCGCCGCGTGCTGCTCGTGGATAATCGCCCCGATTCGCAACGCCGGGCCGGGTTGGTGCTGTTCGACAGTTCGGTTCCGGTCGATCCCGCGCAGCCCGCCGGTCCGGCTCCGCGGCTCTATCTCGACCCCGAGTTCCGCGAGAAGTTCGCCCAACCGGCCGCTACCGGCGATGGAACCGACGTCTGGCAACATCGGGCCGCCTTGATCGTCGACGAGCGCCGTCCGCACGTGTCGGAATCTCGGACCACGGCCTGGCAGCTCGTCACCGCGCGTCGCGAAGCCGGCCCTGCTGAACCGATAGGCTGGAACGTGGTCGTCGAACAGAACGACTAGGCCGCTTCGCATCGCACGACGTCGCGAAAAAATCTTTCACGCCATCGATGTCCCCCGTCGGACTTGGCTCTCGCTAGGTGGAGTAAGAACGAGCCTTACCACGCTGTTGTGGAAGTCGTTCGAACTCTCACGGCTGCCGAGTTGCAGCAAAGGAAATTGCCATGGTTCGCTCGATCATCGTCGGTTTGGTGCTGTCCGCCACCCTGGTCTCCAGCAGCTTCGCCGGAGGTTTCGGCAGCTTAGGCGGATACAAAGCGAAAAGCCTGGGCAAGTTCCAGCAGAAGACGATCGCTCACGGCTTCGGAGGCGCTGCGGGTTTCGGCGCGGGGGTCGTTTCCAGCCCGGTCATCACCCCGATCGGCGGCGCGATCTTCGGTGCGGGGGTCAGTCATGTCGTCGGCAACCATGCCGAACGGAAGTGGACCGGCAAGGGTCTGCAGAACTGGAACAAGCCGCACCGCTGGTAAGCGGATGAAGCCGAACGTTTTTTGACGCCGAGTCGTCCTGCGATCCGCCACGCCGACTGCTTACCCCGGTCGGCGTGGCGCCGGCAGTCCGACGTGCGAGTAACGCCCGGTAAGCCACTCTTCCGCCGCGAAAAGATTCCGGCGGATTCACCGTCCCCTGACGAGCTTCGCTCTCGCTCAGGGGAACAGGGGATGCAAAAGATCCTTTATCCAAGCCTGCCGTCGCGATTTGCCGCTGCGATGGTTCGGTGACTTTCTTGCGGCCAGGAGCCCGTCCCATGTTTTCTCATACCGTCAAGTTGTTTGCCGCAATCGTCTGTCTGGCCGCCGTCGAGGCTGAAGCCGCCACCGGGTCGAAGTGGGTTTACGGCACCGGCGAGTTCAGGCGCGATGCCCAAGGCAGTTGGGTGGAATATCAGAACGGAGCGCCGGTGTTTGAGTTCGTCGAAACGGCCCGCAACGCCGATTTGGTCCTGCTGTTCGACAGTTCACGCGGTATCAACGTCAAACTGCTAGGTAGCCAGGCCGTCGTGACGTCCGGGGCTAGTACGCTCCTGACTCTCAACGGCGGTTGGTCGTGGCAAGAATGGAGTTCGGACGACGGACGCGGAACGATCGTCCATACCGGTAACGGGACCTGGCAGGAATACTTGAACGGCAATCCGACCTTCACGTTTCGCGAAACGGCTCGCGGTCCGAATGTGGTTCACCTCTACGATGCGTCGCGCGGAATCACCGTGAAGCTATCGGCGGACAAGAACGTAGTGATGTCGGGGGCCGATACGTTGCTGGTCGTTCCCGGCGGCTGGTCCGACTGAGGATCGGTAACCGGCCCGAGGACGAAATCGACGCAGTTCAGCCGCCCGAGAACCTGGTTTCGCGGGCGGCCTGCTTCGTAGTTGGAAGCATTTCGGCTTGTTATCACCGGCGTCGAGCCTCGCCGGTGAGCTACTTACCAGGCGAGCCGAGCGGCTACCGGAAGTCGGGAAAGGAAGTGCTTTCCAGTCCGGATCGTGCCCGATCGTTCATGATTCTTGGGAATCGCCGTCCCCTGTCGGCCTCGGCTCTCGCTACTGGTAGTAGGAGCGAGGAACGCGACGCCGTCGTAGGAATCGCTCAGCCCCCCAACAGCTGCCGGATTGCAGCAAAGGAAATCGCCATGGTTCGCTCGATCATCGTCGGAATGGTTCTGTCTGTTTTGCTTGTCTCCAGCAGTTTCGCCGGAGGATTTGATTTTGGCTACAAATACGGCATCGCCGATCAGCGGCTCGTTGCCCGCACCAACGGGATCGGACGGGCTGCCGTTAAGGGGTCCGGCAGCGTCGATCGGTTCAACAGTGCCGGAACTCGGCGAGCGATGGACGCCGCCGCCTTTCAACAGGGTCGGTTTGGTCAAGGTTATCGAGGACCGAAACCGGCAATTCGATTCTAATTGCAATGCGGGCGACGTTGGGCGCCGCCGGTCTCCCGGCCGCGTTTTCAAGGAGACGGAATCGTTTTCGAGCGAATTCCTGTCCCCCCGTGCGACCGGCTCTCGCTGGGTTGAGTAAGGACGTCACGCGTCCGAAACGTGTTCCGCGCCTCTCACGGCTGCTATCAGCAGCAAGGAAATCGCCCATGTTTCGCTCATTGATCATCGGTCTGGTCGTGTCCGGCTCGCTCGTGTCCGTCAGCTTCGCCGGAGGTTTCGGCGGCGGGGTTCGCGTTCCGACAAGGCTTCCCACCCCAACCTTTCCGTCACCGAAGCCGGTCCCTGTCAGCGGAAGCCGCGAGTACATCCGTCGAATGGGTGAAGCCCAAGGCTTTTTCCCCAGCGGACCGCCGCGGTATCCGTTCGGCAAGCACGAATCGGTCGACGTCAAACCGGAGGAAAAAAAGGCGGGTATGATCCTCCGGAAATTCGGATTTTGACCGGATGCGGCGCTCGGCTCGTACGCGTTCGCACGGCCGAGTTGCCGCCTACGGTCACCGAGATGCGGGACCGCCCCTCGAAGCGGCGGGATTGAACGGCCGGCAGGTGGGGGACCATCGCGGATCGCGGGGAAATCGGGCCCCGCGAACATGAGCGATCCCGTCTGCCGGCGGAGAAGGAAACGCCGTCCGGGAACATTCTTCCGAAATCCTTGTCCCCGGACGGCGGTCGCTCTCGCTGGGTTGGGTAAGGACGTCACGCGTCAGGAACTAGTTTGCCACCATAAACGGCTGCCCGGAGCAGCAAAGGAAATCGCCATGTTTCGCTCATCGAGCCTCGGACTGGTCTTGGTCGCCTCGCTTGTCGGCAGCAGCTTTGCCGGAGGATATCCCGCGGGGGGCGGCCGCGGCACGCGTACTTCACAAACCAAAGGCTGGTTCCAAGAGCAGACCGGTGTTTCGACCCCCCGCCCGATCCAGGCCTTGGATCCTTCGCACGCCCGGCCTCGCCCGGATCAGGGGGGCTATACCGATATGTGGGCGAACGAATCGCAAGGGGGCACCCCGCAACCTCCGTTTATCGACGGCAATGGAAACGTCTGGAGCGGATCGGCCGTGCGTGGTCAGAACGGCCAAATCTTGGCACGCGCTCAGCTTACCTTCAACGCCCACGGCCATGCCTATTGGAGCACTCCCTACCAAAATCAATGGGGCGTCGCCGGCTCGGTTCGCGCCCCCGGCTACGACCGGCAGTTCGGCGGCGGAGGCTCGGCCAACGGTGGCCGCGCCTTGCTCGAATGGGATGCCCTGAATCGTCAGGGCGCAACGCGGCCGACGCTCATGAGCACGATGCCGCGGCGCGGTAACTGACATCCGCAGGGTCTAACGCCCGGTCCCGCCGGCCTACCGGCGGGGCCGTTCTTTCCGGCAGACGACGCCCGCCGGTGGAAGGCCTCAAGCGGAACGGCGACGCCGTGCGGAAACCCGGTTCGAGTTTCCTGATCAACGCTTCCCTTTGCGGGCCGTTTTTTTGATGTCCCCCGCCTGGCGCGATTCCCGCTAGGTGAGACTGGATATGGCCCGCTACGACGCGGATCTCGCCGACCCGGCGCTGGAGCGGAAGCTCGACGAGGCGTTAAGTTGGGTCGAACATGCCGGCTCGGGCGGTTTGCCGCAGTTCCGGCTCGAAAAAATCCCGCTCCTGGGCGCCCAAACGCCGGAAAGCCTTCAAGCGGCGATGGACCGATTGCGACGAAAAGAAGGCGCAGCCGGCGACGTCGGCCCCCCTTAGAAATACGTGCCTCTTCCCATTTTGAATGAACCAACTGCATTACGGAGTCGTCACCATGATTCGGTCGTCTCTCCCTCTGATCGTCGGCTTGCTCACGGCCGTCTCCGGCGGCGTGGTGACGGCGCTGGAACGCGCCGCCGAACCGTTCGCGGCAAACTACGTCGCCGTTGAAGACGTGGGGCTATCCACGCCGAACGGCAACCCGCTCGGCGAGCTCAAGAAAGGAACCGTGGTCGCGGCCCGCATCGTCGGCGAGGGAGTGCTCGACGTGAAAACGGCCGACGGCAAAGCCGGGTTTGCGAGCGCCGATTCGTTTAGCCGCCTAGGAAGCAGCATCGAAGTGACTGAAGCGGCCCGCTCGGTCGCCGGCTCGAGCAATCAATTCGCTTTCGATCTTTATCGCCGCGCGAGCGAACGTGACGGAAATCTGTTCATCTCTCCGGCAAGCATCGCGACGGCGCTCGCGATGACCTACGGGGGTGCGGCGGGGCGAACCGAAGCGGAGATGGCGAAGGTACTTCACTTCGGCCCGGAGCAGCAGGACGTTCATGCCGGATTCGCCGTGCACATGGAATTGCTCAACAGCACCGGAGATCGCAACGGCTACACGCTGAGCACGGCCAATCGACTATGGGCCGCCGCAAATTGCCGCTTCGACGAACCTTTTCTCAAGCTCGCTCGCACGGAGTACCAAGCTCCGCTGGAAACGCTCGATTTCGGACGGACGGAAGAAGCTCGCGCCACGATCAACGGCTGGGTGGAGAAGCGGACTCGCAAGATGATCGTCGATCTGATCCCGCCGGGCGTGCTGAACTCGGATACGCGTCTGGTGCTGACAAACGCCGTATACTTTCTCGGCGGTTGGTCTTCGGAGTTTGAAAAATCGGCGACGAAGGATGCATCTTTCTATCGGACGTCGGACGACAAGGCCGACGCGCCGACGATGTATCAGCGCGAGACGTTTCCCTATGCCGAAGATACCGATGTGCAGGTCCTTTCGTTGCCGTATCGGGGACGTGAGGTCTCGATGATCGTCGTGTTGCCTAAGACGCGAGAGGGCCTCGCCGCGATGGAAAAGAAGCTGACGGAGCGGCAGTTTTCGACATGGATGAAGGCGCTCGCCGCAACGCGGCCCGTCGACGTGTATCTGCCGAAATTCAAGCTGCGTTCGCAACTTGAGCTTTCGGACCATTTGAAGCAACTCGGCATGTCGACCGCATTCGGCGTTGACGCCGATTTCTCGGCGATGTCGCAGAGCGACGCGCTGCGTATCTCGGAAGTGATTCACCAAGCGGTGGTCGACGTGGATGAGAGGGGAACGGAAGCGGCGGCGGCGACGGCCGTGGTGATGGTTCCGGCCTCGGCGGCGTTTCCGCAAGCACCGCCGAAGCCGATCCTGTTCCGGGCCGACCACCCGTTCCTGTTCGCGATCCGTGACATGCGAACGGGAGCCGTTCTCTTCTTGGGACGGATGCAAGATCCGACAAAATAGTGTTCACCGACATCCGGTGGAATCGGTCGTCGGTGCATTCGCCAGGCAGATTCCGCGTGGGACAGCGGACGACGTTCCCTGCCGCGGACGGTTCGAAGGTTGACCAGGAGGACGGCTGAACCGATATTGCGCCCGGTTCGCGCATGGTGTCGGCTGTCGCCGCCTGTTGCACGTTGCCGCCGTGGAGAACTGCCCGATGAACGTCGCTCGATCGATCGCCAGACCGCTCGCCTCCCTTGCCGCCGCCTTGTGTTTCGCTCACTCGGCAACCGCCGCCCAGTCGGGTCCTCCGCGGCTGAACGTCGTGCTCATCGTGGCCGACGATCTGGGCTGGGCCGATCCGGCGTGCTACGGCAGTAAGTTTCACCGCACGCCCCATCTCGATGCCTTGGCCGCACGGGGCGTGCGATTCACCGACGCCTACGCCGCGGCGCCGGTCTGCTCGCCGACCCGCGCCGCACTGATGACCGGCCGGCACCCGGCCCGCTTACACCTGACCGATTGGCTACCGGGGCGCGGCGACCGGCCCGACCAACGATTGAAGCGGCCCGCGATACGAATGGAGCTGCCGCTTGCAGAAGTGACGCTCGCCGAGTTGTTCCGATCGGCCGGCTACGCGACGGGGCATGTCGGCAAGTGGCATCTGGGGGGCGAAGGTTTCGGTCCGCGTGAGCAGGGGTTCGACGTCAATATCGCGGGCGACCACACCGGTTCGCCCTTGAGCTACTTCGCGCCGTTCAAGAGTTCGCGGGCAGGCGCGCCGGCCCGCTTCATGCCGGGCCTCGAAATGGCGCCGGCCGGCGAGTATCTCACCGATCGGCTCGCTCAGGAGGCCGAGGCGTTCATTGCGGCCAACGCCCGGAGGCCGTTCTTTCTCTACCTGCCGCACTACGGAGTGCACACGCCGCTCAAGGCACCCGAAGAGCTGGTGGCGACCTATCCGAAATGGGACGGCAAGCACGCCGGCAAGCAGCAGAACCCGATCTACGCGGCGATGCTCGAGCGGGTCGATGCGAGCGTGGGGCGGATCGTCGCCCGGCTCGAAGAACTCGGTCTTACCGAAAACACGCTCCTGGTGTTTACGTCCGACAACGGCGGACTGGCCGTGATCGAAGGGCCGAACACGCCCGCCACGTTCAACGGCCCCTTGCGCGAAGGAAAGGG
>Ga0163153_10004845_pt1 | contig 16503 bp, 15 predicted proteins | sample OliLakLV19MP6IB1_FD_148629 | JGI IMG/M metagenome (GOLD analysis project Ga0163153, IMG submission 148629) | Freshwater microbial mat bacterial communities from Lake Vanda, McMurdo Dry Valleys, Antarctica - Oligotrophic Lake LV.19.MP6.IB-1 | ecosystem: Environmental > Aquatic > Freshwater >... | reverse complement strand
GAGTTGTGGCCCCTGGGACCGCGGCCGCCCTCGGCCGCATTCCGTCTTTCCGCGAGCCCGTGCGATTTCCCGCGCGCCGCGCCGACCTCAAAAGTCTTGCAACCGCTCTTCCCCTAAACCCCGCGCCGGATCGAGCCGCGCCATCACTTCACCCAAGAGATAGATCGAACCCGTCACGACGATCACATCCTCCGGTCCGCCAACCGTGCACACGTCAGGCCGCGGGAACAGGGTCTCAACGGCACCGCGGGTAACGCGGCCGCGAAACGTCGCCGGGATCAACGCCGCGAGTTCGTCCTGCGAACACGCTCGCGCCTGGTGCGGAACGACGAGGTGAATTTCGCTGGCATGCCGCGCGATCGTCTCAAGGAGCGGCCGAGCCCGCACCGCGCCGAGCGCACCCGTAATGACCACCGGCGCGCGGTGCGTTTCCGCGAATAAATGCTGCAGATTGGAGTCCAGCACCTGCGCCCCTTCCGGGTTGTGCGACGCATCCAGGATCGCGAGGCGGCCACCGAGCGAAACCCGTTGCCAACGTCCGGGCCAGTCGACGTGGCGGAGTCCATGCTGAATCGCGGCATCCGTGATCCGCCAGCGCTCGCCTAAAATCCGCGCCGCGAGCGTGGCGGTTGCGGCGTTCCAACGTTGATAATCTCCCTCGAGATTTGTCTCCGGATACGCGGCCAGATCCTCGCCAAACGTCTCCGCGACGGACGTCAACGGCGCACCCCGCTCGCGCGCGATTCGCCGGATCGTGGCCTCGGCCGCCGCTGGCATCCGGCCCATCACGACCGGCCGTCCCGGCTTGATGATGCCTGCTTTTTCCGCGGCGATCTCCTCGTATTTATATCCTAGATACTCGCAGTGATCCATGCCGATGGACGTGATCACGCTGACCTCCGGCGTCACGATGTTCGTCGCATCCAGTCTTCCGCCCAGCCCCACTTCGATCACAGAAATCTCGCAGCCTTTCCGCGCGAACTGCTGAAAAGCCATCGCGGTCATGAACTCAAAAAAGCTGGGCTGGTCATCCGGATCAACCGCGCCGAGTCGATCCGCAATCGGGCGCAATTCGCGGACGTAATCCACAATTTCCTGCTCCGAGAGAATCGTACGTTCAACCTGAACCCGCTCTCCCAGCCGGACGAGATGCGGCGACGTATAGAGCCCAGTCCGCCAGCCGGCCGCGTGCAAAATGGCATCGAGCATGGCCGACACGGAGCCTTTGCCGTTCGTGCCGGCGACATGCACGCACGGAACGGCACGCTCAGGATGGCCGATTTCGGCCGCGAGCGCCCGCATGCGATCGATGCCGAATTTCGCGCCGCGCGTTTTCAGCGCGAACAAGTACTCCGTCACGGCCGCATACTCGGCCGGCTCGCGTGCAGCCATGACGAAAGCGGTGGCGTTTAGGAACGCGCGGAGCCGTTCGTCGCTGGCAGGCGCTTCTTCAGATGCAGTGCCGAAAGCAGATCCCGCAAGCGGTCCCGCAGTTCGAGGCGGCTGACGATTTGATCCACCAAACCATGTTTCAACAGGAACTCCGCCGTCTGAAATCCGGCCGGGAGCGTCTGCTTCGTCGTGTCCTTGATCACGCGAGCGCCAGCAAATCCCACCAAAGCGCCCGGCTCCGCCAGGATTACGTCACCCAAGGTGGCGAAACTGGCCGTCACTCCGCCCATCGTAGGATGAGTCAAAATCGAGATGAACGGGAGTCCGGCCTGCGCGAGGCGTCCGAGGGCGGCGCTGGTCTTCGCCATCTGCATCAGAGAATAAATTCCCTCCTGCATGCGGGCCCCGCCTGAGGCGCTGAAAATGATGCACGGAAGCCGGCGCTTGATCGCCAGTTCAATCGCACGCGTGATCTTCTCGCCGGCCGCTGCGCCCATGGCTCCGCCGCAAAAACGAAAATCCATGACGGCGACCGACACTTCGATGCTGTGAATCTTGCCGGTGCCACACACGACCGCCTCGGGCAGGCCGCTCTCCTTTTCGTAACGCTTGATGCGTTCCGGATAAGGCTGCGAGTCAACGAACTTCAGCGGGTCGCTCGAACGCACCGCCTCATCGCGTTCCGTGAAGGAGTCCGCATCGAACAACCGCGCGATGCGAGCCCGGGCGCCAATGGGAAAGTGATGGCCACTCTTGGGCACCACCATCTGGTTATCCTCAACCTCCTTGTTGAAAACGATGTCCCCCGAAACAGGGTCCTTGGTGTAGAGACCGCGAGGAATGTCCTTCTTGCGCGCCTTGCGGACCGTATAGGTCGGTTTGTCGAAATGCATGGTGTCAACCGTGACCAAACGTGGCGACGTCGAGCTTCACTGCACCCGCACGCCGGAGAGCGCGAGCACAGCTGTTAAGCGTGGATCCAGTCGTGAAAACATCGTCTACCAAGATGAAATGAAGCCCCGAATTAAGTGGGCCGCTCTGAACGAGTGCAAAGGCATTTTTCAGATTCGCGATCCGGGTGCGCCGATCGAAAGCCGTTTGCGTTGGCGTGTCGACCACCCGCATCAACAGGTTCTGCACGCAGGCACCGCCGCCCGCAGCGCGGGCGAGCGCCGTTGCGAGCAGTTCCGCCTGGTTATAGCCGCGTTCGCGCGCTTTGCGCGCATGCAAAGGCACGGGGACCAGCGTGGCTCCACGCGCTGCGGCCAGCAGATGAGGCGAGCGTCGCAAGATTTGCTCCATGTCCGCGAGCACGTGTAACCCGCGATGATACTTCAACTCAATCACGAGCGAACGCGCCGGACCTTTGAACAATACCGCCGTGCGGCCGGCGTCGAATTCGGGATGAAGCCCGTCACATTTCGCACACCTACGTTCGCCCTCGACGACGCCGAAAAACGGATGCCCGCACGTCGTACAATGCGGCGGCCGCACGAATTCCAACTGTCGGGCACAACGGAAACAGAGATGCCGATACGCGGACGGACCATCCGGGGCAGCGTCCGCTTCCGGGGTCTCAACCAGGCCGCGGCAATGGACACACACCGGCGGGAATACGAGGTCGCTCACCCCCTGCAGAAAGTGTGCGGCGAGCGGCATGCGGCGCTTCAGCCTAAAAAACGGAGTTGAACCACTGATTTTCACTGATGCCCACCGATGCAAACCGAGTTGAGCGACGGAGGCCGTTCACCCGCTAAGCGAAGGGAAAGTTCTATGCCATCGATCCGGATCTATTTGATCAGTGTTTATTAGTGCTCATCAGTGGTTACTTCTGCTGCGGAATTTAGGTTCAGTCGGACTCATGCATGAGGTGGAAGCCCACTGCAGCGGCGAAGGGACTCGCCGCCCTACCTATCGTTACCTTTGAAAAAGGTAAGGCGCGGACTCCGCTCCGCGCCGGAGCCGGAACCGCCAACCGGCAGATGCGCCCTTCCCCTTTTGGTGGCTTCGGTTGGGATTGAAAAATGAGTTCCATGGGATGAGTCCGGCTCAGCGGTAGTACACTTTGACCAGAAACAGCCCTTGCGGCGGCGCCGTCTTGACGACCGGTGTCCGGTTTTTCGATACGAGGATTTCCTTCACCTGTTCGACCGTCATGCGCCCCTCGCCCACCGCCACCAAGGCGCCCACCAGGCTCCGCACCATCTTGTAGAGAAAGCCACTCGCCTCCACGCGGATCCGCACCCGGTGCCCGCGCCGCGTGATTTCGAGCCGCAACTCCCGCACCGTATCCTCGCGTTCCTGACCGTTGAACGCGGAAAAGGCGCGGAAGTCGTGGCGCCCCCGCAGCACAACCGCCGCGGCCTGCATCGCCTTGAGGTTGAGTGGGCGCAATATTTGCCAGCAATACGGACGCGTGAACGGATCCGCGTCCCCGAGATGCAAAAAATACTCGTAACGTTTTCCCGTGGCCTGAAAGCGCGAGTGAAAATCGGGCGGGACCGCGCGAACCGATTTTATCTGCAGCGCAGCCGGCAACATCGTTCGCATCGCCGCCAGCAACCTCGCCGCATCATGATTCCAAACGGCATCGAAATGAAAAACCTGCTCCCGCGCATGTACCCCCGCATCGGTGCGACCGCTTCCTGCAATGCGGATCGTCGTTTTGAAGATGTCGGCGAGCCGCGCTTCAATCACATCCTGGATCGCCAGCTTCCCGGCCTGGCTTTGCCAGCCGGCAAAAGGTGCACCATCGTAAGCACAGACACATTTCCAACGGCGGGTACTTTGAGCGGAGACGGACACGTCACTCATTGGTGCAGATGATCACGACGAATCCACTACAATTATCCCCCAAACCAAGGGCTAGTCCGCTGAACCGGAATATTTCACCCACTGGCGTGAACGCTCTACACGCCGTGCACGTCTACCATTACCTTGTCATTGCGAGAGCTGGACCAACCCGACGTTGGGCGGAATCGCCAACCAACACCCCCGATTGTCATTGCGAGCGAGGCTGGCCGAGCGTGGCAATCCATCGGGACGCGGGGATTGCCGCAGTCGCTTAGGCTCCTTCGCAATGACAAACTTCAGGTGTTCATTAGACGAAGCGCAGCGACGAAGCAATCCATCTAGCTGGATCGCCACGGTACGGACTGCGACTCAGTTCTCGAGCCTAGAAATTCCTTTCCTCCCCTCACTCTTCGGGTGGTGGCGGCAGACCGAATTTCTGGATCAACAAATCCTGCAGGATCAACGTCGCCGCGCGCGAATCGATGATCCCGCTCGCCCGAACATCGCGGCGCTTCGAACGCGGAATCGTGGATTCGGCTTCGTAGCTCGTCAGGCGTTCATCAACCAGGTGAATGGGGAGCTTGAACTGGTCGCGCAAGCGCGCCGCAAACGCGTCGACCTCTTTCGCCTTGAACCCCGCGGTGTCGTCCATGTTCAGCGGATACCCGATAACCAGGTCCGTGATGCGTCGCTGCGTGATGACGACGGTCAATGCCGCCCATCGCTTTTCGGGATCCGCCTCGACCAACGCGGGGAGTGGCGTGGCGACGCCCAAATCGTCGCCATAGCTGAGCCCGATCCGGCGGGAACCGTAATCTATTCCGAGAAAACGCACCTGACCATCTCGCGCCGCCTAACGTCAGGGTGCAATTTCAATTGCGACCGACTCGGTTCCGGCTCTGTTTTCGCCACGATGCCTGCCCCATTGCCCGCCCTTTCGCCCGTTGAACTCGCGCGTTATAGCCGGCACATCCTGCTGGAGCCGTTTGGAATTCCGGGGCAGCAGAAATTAAAGGCCGCTCGCGTGCTCGTTATCGGCGCCGGCGGACTCGGCAGTCCGGCCGCGCTTTATCTGGCCGCCGCGGGGATTGGCACGCTGGGTCTCGCGGATTTTGACGCCGTGGAGCTCCACAATCTGCAGCGTCAAATCCTCCATGATGACGCCTCGATTGGCCAGTTGAAAACGGAGTCCGCCCGGCTTCGACTGGAATCGGCTAATCCATTGATCCGCGTCGCAACCCATAACCAGGGCATAACTCGGGAGAACGCCGCGGAAGTATTTGCCGGCTACGATGTAATCCTGGATGGCACGGATAATTTTAGCGCGCGTTATCTCAACAACGACGCGGCGTATTTCGCCCGCCGCCCGCTAGTATACGGAAGCGTATACAAGTTCGAAGGACAGGTCGCGGTTTTCGATCCGCACGCCGGCGGCCCCTGTTATCGCTGTCTCTTTCCGGAAGCACCCGACCCGGGTACCGTTCCCAGTTGCGGGGAAGCGGGCGTTATCGGGGCGCTTTGCGGTGTAATCGGGAGTCTGCAGGCGCTTGAAGTGATCAAGCTGATTACGGGTGTGGGCGATCCACTACAGGGCCGCCTGCTCACTTATAACGCGCTTACGCAGGCTTTCGCGACCCTGGTTCTCCCTAAAGACCCCGGCTGTCCGCTCTGCGGCGAGCAACCGACGATCAAGGACCTCTCCGCCTCGGCGCCGACCTGTGCAGTGGCCCCTGCTCCAGCTTTAATGTCATCGCTCTATCCGCTAGAACTATCGGTTCACGAAACCAAAGCGCTGCAGCAAAGCGCACCCGACCGCACGACGATCATCGATGTGCGCGAATCGTTCGAATTAGATATCTGCCGTCTGCCGGGCGCCGAACATATTCCCATGCGCCAGATTCCCGAACACCTCGACACCCTGCCGCGGGACAAGCACCTCCTGATCCTCTGTCATAGCGGGATGCGCAGCCTGCGCGTAACTGAATTCCTGCGCGCGCGGGGCTTTGAAGCCGTCAGCAATATTACTGGCGGCATCGAGGCGTGGGCCGCAGAGATCGACCCCAGCCTCCCGCGCTACTAACAGGTTAAACTTTCAACTCAGGGTGTTCCGCCGCGTAGATGCGAGTATACGCGGCAAAGGCCGCCTTTAGTCGGGACGTGACGGAATGGGAGCCGACGCTGAAGTGTACGTCGTCGATGGCACCGACGGGGGTCAGGTCCTTGGTGGTTGAAAGCAAAAAGCACTCCTGCATCGCGGCCAGATCACCTGGAAATAATTTCGCCTCGCGCACGCGGACACCCACATCCGTCCCAATCCGGCGCAGGAGCAGTCCACGCGTAATGCCTGCGAGGATTCCGGCTTCGAGGGCGGGAGTAAAGACTTCGCCGTCACGGACGAAGGCAATATTGGACGTCGCAGCTTCGGTGAGTTCGCCGCCAACGTTTAGAATCAGCACATCGTCAGCGCCCCGCGCCCGCGCTTCCCGGAGACAGAGGATGTTATTGAGGTAGTTACCTGTCTTCCACGCGGGGTTGAGCGCCTCAACCGGATTACGCCGCAACGATTGCGCAATGGAAAGAGTGAGTCCCATCTGCACCACCCGTTCGGAGTTGACCGGACATTGCTGTACCAGGAGCACGAAGTCACTGCGATCAGCCAACGCAGGATCAAGCCCGATCGCGCCCGCCCCGCGGGTCACTTGGAGTCGAATATAAAGATCCATCTGCACCCCGGTCACGGTGCGAAACGCTGCCACCGTGCGACGTAGTTCGCTCAGAATCTGCTCCCGGGTTGCGGGCAACGCTAAGTGGAGAGCGCGAGCAGAAGACTCCAATCGGGCAAAATGCTCCTCCCACGCGAACAGCGTGTCATCATAGGTCCGCCAGACCTCATAGATTCCATCGCCGTACAGAAAACCGCGATTCAACGGACTGACGGTCGGCTCCGTGGCGGCGTGAAGTCGTCCATTGGTATTGGCCTGAATGTAGGGCAGCGACATCAGGCGCGAGTCTCGCGGCCCGGCCAGCGTGGGCCCAGAAAAAAAAGGCCCCCGTGAAAACGGAGGCCTAAGTCTAGCGAGACGGTAAAACGACTCAGCGCTCTTTCACCAATCCGAGCGCCTTTTTGATGTTCTGCACGCTGGGAAGAGAAATCCCGAGCGTCTTGGCGATCTCGGCGCCGGTCTTGCCGCCCTCGACCATCTTCTTCACCTGGCCGCGCGTTTCGTCGGTGATTACCGCGCGCTTGCGACGCTTGCCACCGGTTGCGGTTTTCTTCGCCGTGCTGCCGGCGGGACGGCCGCGGCCGCGGCGTACAACCCGACCCGCCGCGCGGCCACCGGAGGCGGCGCGGACGGCGTCAGCGAAATCATCAGCGGACGCGAAGCCGAATTTCGCCGGGAGACCAGCGAGTTCTTTGCTCAGTTCACTTGCGATTGATTGTTCGAGACTGGCCAGCTTGGCCCGTGTTGCCTCGAGTTCCTTAAGTTTATCAGTGACCATAAAAGTGAAGTTGAAACATTAATTAAGCTATAGCAAGCCAGCTCTTCATATTATCAGCATGCTACAGCGGATATCAAATCGTCATGGCGTGGTATCCACCGTCCACCACGATTTCAGAACCGGTGATAAAACCGCCGGCGCCATCGCTGGCCAAGAGCAGCGTTGCTCCGACCAGTTCCCTGGCATCCCCGAACCGCTTCATGGGAGTATGTCCCATGATTGAAGCCACGCGCTCAGGCGAAAGGATCTTCCGATTCTGTTCCGCCGGGAAGAAGCCCGGGACCAATGTATTTACCCGCACGCGTTGCGTCGCCCACTCCCGGGCCAGGTTCTTCGAAAGATTATGAACCGCCGCTTTGGTCGCGGAGTACGTGAATACCCGCGAGAGCGGCACGATCCCTGACATCGAGCCGAGGTTGATAATGGAGCCGCCCTGGCCGCGATCCACCAAGTACTTTCCAAATATCTGACAGCCAAGGAATACGCCCTTGAGGTTGATCTTCACGATGCGATCGAACTCATCCTCCGCAATCTCCAGGAATGGGGTGGCGGAGTTTACGCCAGCTCCGTTCACCACAATATCAACCTTGCCGGAGCGCTGTAGCACGGTGGCGAGCAGTTGTTGCAGGGGGCCTTTCTCACTCGCCTCGGCCGAGACGAAATACCCTTTTCCTCCCGCCGCATGGATGCGGTCGAGCCTGGGCTTCGCCTTTTCTTCATTACGACCGACGAGAACCACTTCGGCGCCGGCGCCGGCCATACCTTCTGCCATGGCGCCGCAAAGTTCACCGGTGCCTCCAATAACGACAGCGACTTTGCCGCTGAGTGAATAAAGGGAAGTGAGGTAGTCAGAGGAGTTGCTCATGAGAACCGCGAGCCAAACACAGGCTACTACGACGATGAAAGCTCCAAATTGGCGTTTTATCCTCCCACTTGCACCTGGTTCACGCTCAACCCGACACCAAGATCATATTCGCATACTGCACGGTGTCGCCCGTGCGCACGAGACCAACGGCGCGAGGGACTCGTTGTTTAAAGAGATCATGCGGTTCATACGTAATGTTCACCCCACCGCACGCGGCAGTCAGGGCGTCACGCGTAGTGGTCGTATTTACCCGCAAAAATTCCTCCGCCATAAATGCCTGTAAGACGACATGATTTTGCCGGACGGCGGACAAGACTTGCAGGACCGTCGGCACGCCATCCACCAGTGAGAGATCGATTGTCTCCAAACCCGGCCAAAAGGGAAAACCGCGATCGGCGATGACAAGAGTATTGGTATGCCGCACACGGGCGAGCAACGAGAGCAAGTTGGGGTTGAGGATGCCTCCGACAATCATGCCCGCATAGATGTAGGAAAGCAGGGTGCGGGAACGAGCCTTATCGAGCCGCACCGCGTCGATCGCGGGTCCGCAAGCCCAAGTTCACGACATCTCCCGCCCTCTCCGAGAGGATTCTGAACCGGTGAACATAGTTCATCCCCGCTTGCCGTCACCGCTGCGTACGCTTTATTCGCGGTCATGGCCCGCATTCCGCTCGAGGATAATTTCAACGATGTCATCAACAAGGCCCAGCGTGGGCTTAAGATCTCGGACAACGATCTCGCCACCCGCGGAGAAGTATCGCTCGAGGATCTTGCCAAGATAAAGGCGGGGGAACCCATCGATGTCGTCATTCGGCGCGTGGCCCGTCATCTGCGGCTCTCCCCCGACGCTCTCGAGATCCTCGCGCATAAACGCTGGTATCCCCAGCTGCCCGACTTTCCCAAGGGCTTCGCCATCTTCAATACGCCGCATGAAGACATGACGGTGAATAGTTATTTGATCTGGGATGCCCGGGCCAAGGTTGCCGCCGCTTTCGACACCGGTGCGAACTGCCAGGAGATGCTCGACTTGGTCCGCAGCGAAGGGCTGACGGTCCGGTATATTTTTCTGACCCACACGCACGAGGATCATGTCGCCGACCTTGAACGCCTCGCGAGCGAGACCAAAGCCGAAGTCTGGGCCAGCGAACTCGAACCGGCTGCATTTCCCGGAGCAAAAACCTTCAAGGAAAACGCCCATTTCCACGTCGGCGCCCTCTCGGTGAAGACGCTCTACACGTTCGGTCACTCGCCCGGAATGACGACCTACTTCATCACGGGGCTGAGCTGGCCCGTAGCCGTCGTCGGTGACTCGGTCTTCGCCAGCTCCATGGGCGGAAGCGCCACCCATTATGCCGACCAGTTGCGCAATAACCGGGACAAGATCTTCACCCTGCCCCGGGATACGGTCCTCGCTTGCGGCCACGGCCCACTTACCACGCTCGCCCAAGAAAAGCGGTTCAATCCGTTCTTCGCCCAATAAACTAAAATCCTCGCTGTGAGCAGCCGCTGGACTAGGAATGACAGCAGTTTACCCTCGGAAACCGCATCTTATACCAATCGCCCCAAGCTTTTCAACCCAACCGCGGATTACGCGGATGAAGCGGATAGCGCGGATAAATTCAGCCATTCAGCGAATCAAAAGTCACCTTTGCCTGCATCGCTCACGAACGCCCCGGGCATCCGCTCCATCCGCGCTATCCGCGTGGATCGAGATCTGAATCGGGGCCTTCCATCCGAGTTACGGCACGACTCAAACCCCAATCCTTTTTAAACGCGGATGACGCGCGCCGTCAGCGATCTTCGCGGTCAATTGGCTCACGTAACTTTCAGCGAGCGGTGTAAAAGCAAAGTCCGCTTGGTATTACGCCCTCAACCTGCGGTGCATGCCCATGATCATTATCCCGCCATTTGAAGCGATCGTGCCGCAACTTCGACGCCGTTGTCCTGAATAATCACACCGTTCGTATCGTCCCAACCCATATCATTCATGTCTGAAAAAATCGCATTCGTCGGAGTCGGCCGCATGGGCGGAAACATGGCGCGCAGGCTAAAAGACTGTGGCTATGGCATTGCTGCCGTATACGACGTCAACGCCAGCAGCGCCGCCGCGCTCGCTCAGGAACTGGGTGCCACGCACGCCACACGCCTGGCGGATGTTACCGTTGCCGCGGATATCATTTTCACGGTCGTCACCGACGATGCGGCCCAGCTCGCCGTTTTTGCTCCGACCGGGGATTCGCTCCTCACCGGCGCAAAAGGCAAAGTGTTCATCAATTGCGCGACGATTTCTCCGGCTACGCACGTGGAGGTGGAGCGTCGGGCCCAGGCCATCGGAGCCGTTTCCTTGGAAGCCTGCATGGCCTCGTCCATTCCGCAGGCGAGAAACGGCACCCTTTATCTGATGTGCGGCGGCGATCGTGCGACCTTTGATCGTGTGAAGCCGATTCTGGAAAAGCTCAGTTCGTCACTGCGTTATATCGGCCACGCGGGCCAGGCCGCGCAGGTCAAAGCGCTCGTGAACATGGTCATGAATATCAACACCGCCGGTCTGGCCGAGGGCTTGGGCTTGGGTTCCGCGCTGGGACTCGACCTCAACATGCTCCGAGAGGTCTTCCTGCAAACGGGCGCGAATTCGCAAGTCCTCAAAACGGACGGCGAAGATATGCAGAACCGCGACCACGCCTGCTTCTTCTCCGCCTCCCACGCCGCCAAGGACTCGGGCATTGCGTGGACCCTCGGGGCGCAGGCCGGTCTCAATCTACCACTCGCCAGCGCGACCAAACAACAGTTCGAACGCATGGTCGTGCTCGGCCTGGGTGAGCTCGACAAGAGCGGAATCGCCGAGCTCACGTTCAAGGGTCGGCGGGGCTGATCCCCCGAGCCGCCCGATAAACGAGCAGCCGGGCTTTCGCTCTTTCCCTCATGAACTCCACGCTTCCACGCTTCGCTCTCCGACTGGCTGCGTTGTTCCTCGCGAGCTTGGGCTGGCTTGGGGCGCAAACGCCGCTTAGCCCGGATCGGGTCACGTTTTATACGGAACCGGATTTTCGGGGTGAAGCGCTGACGGTCGAAGCCGGCGCCACGGTGGAGAACCTTGCTCGCATCACGCGTCCGAGTCAGAAGCCGTGGGCGTTCGCCATCTCCTCGATCAAGGTGGAAGGCGCGGCCAAGGCGTCCGTTTACACGGCCGCAGGTTTTCAAGGCGACCGGTTGGACGTCACTCAGAGCATTACGGATCTCTACGGCGAACTCCGGCGCTCGGGCGGAACGTGGGACCGCACCATTGTTTCCTTATCCGTGACGGGACCACGTCCGACCGCCCCGCCGCCGCCTCCTCCGCCGCGCTATGAAGAGCGGCCATCCACCGTTTACGTGGTGCCACAGCCGCCGCCGCCGCCGGTCGTCGTACGTCCATTGGATATACGAGCCGTCGACGCGGCGATCAATCGCTCCTTCCGCGATGTCCTTGGCCGAAACGCGGACCCGCAAGGTCTGCGTTTATATCGGGAGCGCATCATCCGGGAGGGTTGGTCGGAAGAACAAGTCATCCGGCAACTTCAACGCAGCGACGAAGCCCGGGGCGTCGACGCCACGACCGCGATCACTCGCGCGTATCGCGAGGTTCTCGGACGCGATCCGGATGCGCAGGGTCTCAATCATTACCGAGCCCAATGGCGCAACGGCTGGACGCAGGGGCAAATCCGCGACGACCTCCGGCGCAGCCAGGAGGGACGCAATTCCCATATCCAGGCCGCTATCACCCGCGCTTACCGTGAGATCCTCGGCCGCGAGCCGGACCCGGGCGGATTTGCCAATTACGAACGCTTGATGCGCGACAAAGGTTATACCGAGCGCGACGTGCGCAACGCCCTCATGAGCGGCGACGAGTATCGTCAGCGGCGCGGGAAGAAATAAACATTCGGCCGAAGCCTGAAAGGTGGAGCGAGTCGGCCCGCCTCCGAAATCCTGGGACCGCGGCCGCCCCCGGCCGCATCCGCGATCCTGTCATCTGGTCATGCGGTCATACCAGCGGCTGCTGTGATTTCGAGCTTCCTGTGACACAGGGCGCAGGGCCCAAGCTCGCTTGCCGCCGAATTGTTCTCGTACGACGTGCAGGCCGTGACCAAGGTCAGGCCCTACACTCGGAAAAGTCCCAGTCACGTTTGCGGTTTCATCCCCTCAGCTCAATCGTCCGACAAGTCGCTGCCGCCTGACTTGCCCCGGCCCCGCCCCTTGGCCGCGTCTTTCTCCTCTGCGACCTCCCACTTGGCGCGATGCTCGGCCGAAGCTCCGCCGCCGCCCCGGCTGCCGCGGGTTTCGTCCTTCTCCTTGCCTACGAGATCAAAAAAGATCGGACATCCCGCCAGATCGAGTTCCTCGACCAGTCCCGCCTCGAGATAACGCCGGTATTGCTCCGTGAGTTTCTCTTCGCGATTACAGAAAATTTTGATGCGGAACGGACGGGTGCCCGTCTGCGTCGCATAATACGTACGGAACCGGCGGCCCCCAATCGCTGGCGGCGGATTCCGCTCCGCGAGGTATCCAAGAACCTGATTCAGCTTGCCGGTCGGCAGTTTCTTATCGAGCGTCCGGTTGAGCTTCACCGCGGCGTTCAGCATGCGGTCGATCTCGTATCCACTGACAGCGGACACGAAAATCACGGGCGAACCGGGCGTGAAGAACAGCCGGTTGAACAGCGCATGTTCATACTTTTCGCGGTAATCGCGCTCACTCTTGTACGGCTCGAACTTGCCCCGCTCTCTGAACGCCTTCTGCACGAGATCCCATTTGTTGACGAGGATGACGATGGGCTTGCCCTCCTTCACCGCTTCGCCGGCGATCGCCTTATCCTGCTGGGTCACACCGTCGAGCGCATCGAGCACCAGAAACACCACGTCGGTATTCTTGATCGCATCCAATGAACGCAGCCGGGAAAAATACTCCACCGGCGACGCCAGTTTCGTCGCCGCCTTGATACCCGCGGTGTCGATTAATTTGAAAGGATAGGTCTTCCCATCGCGGCCGAGAAAGTCGAAAGGCAATTCAATCGCATCCCGCGTCGTCCCCGGCACCTCGCTCACGATTAACCGTTCACTGCGCAACAGCCGGTTGCTGAGCGAGGACTTGCCGACGTTCGGACGGCCGATGAAACAAATGCACAGCGGACCGTCATCGTCCCGCCCCTCATCCGTGATTTCCTCGGCGGGGAGCGGATCCAAGGCGGCCAGGATCGCTGCGCGCAGGTCCGCCTCACCGTTTCCATGCTCGGCCGACACCCGCAACGGTTCGCCGAATCCGAGGCGATAAGCGTCTTCCAACGCCACCTTCTCGTCCCCAAAGTCCGCCTTGTTCACAACCAGGCGCACCTGCTTCTTACTCTTCCGCAGCATCTGCGCGATTTTCTCGTCGAGCGACGTCAGGCCGCTCAAACCATCGATCACAAAGAGAATCAACGAGGCCGCTGCCATGGCAAAATCCACCTGCGCCTCGGACGCCTTCGTCAAGGCCGCCGGAGTATCCTCGCCGCGATAGCCCAATCCGCCCGTATCCAGCAACGTGTACTTCCCTTCCGCGATCTCAGCGGAGATCACATCCCGCGTGATCCCGGGCTGATCGTGCACGATCGAAATCCGCTTACGCGCGAGCCGGTTAAAGAGACGACTCTTACCGACATTGGGCCGACCGACAATGGCAACAGTGCGAGACATGATGAAACAGGTGATTATACAGGACGGGCCGGGACGAAAGGAACTTTCCTCCCGGCCTGTCCGATCTTCCTGTTTAGGTTATTTGCTCGAATTTACGAATCGCTCCACACGATCGCAGGCTTCGATGATTTGATCGTATCCGGTGGCGAAACACGCCCGGACGTGTCCGGTGCCGTTTTCGCCGAAGGCGGTTCCCGGAACCACCGCAACCTTTTCCTTCTGGAGCAGGCCAACAGCAAAGTCCTTTTCGGTCATCCGAATCGGCGTGACGTCCGGAAACGCATAGAAGCTGCCCCGTGGCAGGTGACACTTCAGGCCGATCTCGTTGAAACGACGCACGATCAAGTCGCGTCGCCGATGATACTGGTCGCGCATCTTGACCACGTTATCCCAACCGTTCTTCAAGGCTTCCAAGGCGCCTTCCTGCGCAATGATCGAGGCGCACATCATCGCGTACTGGTGCACCTTCATCATGGCATCGATCAGGACCGCCGGACCACACGCGTAACCAATGCGCCAGCCCGTCATCGCAAACGCCTTCGAAAATCCATGCAGGAAAATCGTCCGCTCCGCCATTCCCGGCAGGCTCGCGATACTCGTGTGGGTACCTTCAAAGGTAAGCTCCGAATAGATTTCGTCACTCAAAACCAGGAGATCCTTCTCGCGACAGAACTCCGCGATCTTCTCAACCTGTTCCTTGGTGCAGGTGCCGCCCGTCGGATTGCACGGGAGGTTGAGCATCAGAATTTTTGCGCCCGGCTGCCAGGCCGCCCGCAACGCTTCGGCGGTAAGGGCGAAGTTGTCCTTGGCGTAGGTTGGAACCGCGATCCCCTGGCCATGCACGAGCGTGACGCTCGGGCTGTAGCTCACGTAACAGGGTTGATGATACATCACCTTGTCGCCCGGATTACAGAACGCGCGAAAGGCCAGATCCAGCGCTTCACTGACGCCCACCGTCACGATGACCTGGTCATCGAAGCGGTAGCTGACGCCGAAGTGCTCCTCGACGTACTTGGAGATCTCCTTGCGCAACTCGGGCATGCCGAGATTGGAGGTGTAATAGGTCTTGCCGCGTTCCAGGGCGAAGATCGCCGCCTCGCGGACGTGCCACGGCGTGACAAAATCAGGTTCGCCGACGCCCAGCGAGATGACGTCCTGGCCCTTCATCTTGGCGACCAGTTCAAAGAAGTCGCGAATGCCGCTCTTTGGCAGCGTGGCAATATGCCCCGCCACCCATCGTTTCGGATCGGTGCTCATGGTAGTTGGACCTTTCCGATTAAGGCGCCACGCTCAGCCGCGTCGTCTGGCCATCCGTCACATCGAGCAGGAATCCCTGCTCCTTGTAACAACGCAGCATGAAGTGGGTCGAGGTCGACAGCACACCCTCGACCGTTGAAAGTTTTTCGGAGACGAAACCCGCCACCTTTTGGAGCGAGCCGCCTTTGACGAAGACGAGCAGATCGTAGCTGCCTGACATCAGATAGCAGGACTCGACCTCGTCGAAACGCGCGATCCGTTCCGCAAACCGATTGAACCCACCACCCCGCTCCGGGGTCACCTTGACCTCGATCACCGCGCGAACGGCGGCGGCGGCGGCGGCCTCGCGGGAAAGATCGAGCACCGGACGCCAGCCGAGAAAGATTTTGTCTTTCTTCAACTGTTCCAGGTGCTGATTAACCTCCGCTTCGGTCAGACCCGCGACTTGGGCCATTTGGCCAGTCGTGAGGCTGCCGCCGTCGATCAAAAGCTTGAGAACAGGGTTCATAGAGACGGCGTTTATCCCCCATGCCGCCGCCTTTGACGAGATGAATTTGTTCGGGCCTCCGAACCTGGAACCACACCCCCCCGGCCGCCGGTTTGTGATGCCCACGGATGCAAAGGCCTATCCCCGGGGTAGGGCCCGACCTGGGTCGTGGCCTGAAAGGTCGGTCGAAAACGAATCGGCCACGAGCGAGCTCGGGCCCTACCCCGCTTCACGCCCATCCGCTATCCGAACTCGCGCCCCCGCCGCCGGCGCAGTTGCATCCGGCCGAATTCTATACCAACGGTGGAGTTCGCATGTTTGAATCCCTCACCGACAAACTGACCAGCGCCCTCCGCAACCTCCGCGGCGTGGGCAAACTTTCGGAAGAAAACATGGCGGAGGCACTCAAGGAAGTGCGCACCGCGCTGCTGGCGGCGGACGTCCATTTCAAGGTCGCGCGTGAATTCGTCGACCAGGTCCAACAACAGATCATGGGCCAG
>Ga0163153_10004844_pt1 | contig 16507 bp, 18 predicted proteins | sample OliLakLV19MP6IB1_FD_148629 | JGI IMG/M metagenome (GOLD analysis project Ga0163153, IMG submission 148629) | Freshwater microbial mat bacterial communities from Lake Vanda, McMurdo Dry Valleys, Antarctica - Oligotrophic Lake LV.19.MP6.IB-1 | ecosystem: Environmental > Aquatic > Freshwater >... | reverse complement strand
GTGCTGCCGTTACTTTGACCGCTTTGGTTTCAACCGCTGCGGATGCTACGGGTGCGGCCTCAACGATTGGCGTGGTCTCAACGATTGGTTCGGCAATCGGGGTAACGATGCTACGGCCTGCTTCGGTTATGGAGTAGGGCTGAACCCCCCGAACCATTTTCTCATATTGAATTAGGCGCGCATCCAACAGCGAATTCAGTGTTGTAATGCTGACCGTCTTGTTGCCTAATAAGTGCATACCGCGATAATCTGTGAAAATTGTTTCGCCGTTTGCCATTACTTCTAATACGTTTTTTTGCGCTGCCGTTACTTTTGCCATGATTTTGTTTCCTTCCCCGTGTGCGCGGGTGTTTATCTAAGCTATAAAAATAAGTATAAATCAAAATATGTATATTGTCAATAGACAACTTCTGCAATCCGTTAACGTTTACGGGATTTTGAATTAAGGTTGACAAACAAATGTTCTACCATTAAAATAAAGGCATTCATTAATTATGAGCGCCCCAGAGCGCCGTATACCGATTACGAGAACGCCGTAGAGTGTCTAACACATTCTGCGGCGTTTTTTATTGGCGGGACTCCATGCCACAAACCGATAGCACGACTTCTGAAATCCAGCCTACCGAAAACGGAACACCTGTTCCGTTGCTTTTGATTGAACAGATAACGGAAGCTGCCAGCGGTGTCTTCGTGCGCTGGTCTTATCGCGGGTCGTGGGCATACGGGCAAATCGAATCCGTTCACGATGACGGCACGCTGGAACTTGATGACGGGAAAACGCTGAAAACCAATGCGAAAAAACCGGGCGCGAAAGTCCGCATGTGGCGCAAGGGCAACGGCGGCGAATTCGTGCGGACGGAGCGCCTCATCGCTAAGGGGTTGCCGTCGCTGCGCCTCTGGAACTACACACCAAAGGAGGTGACGGAATTGCAGGAAATGCCGCTTACGTATGGGGGTTACGAGCGCGAATTCAGCGGCTTGTATTTCAACATCCCACTACCGAACCACCCGACTTTAGTTGAACTGCAAAATTACCTACGCCGGGCGCTTCCTGAAGGCACGGAATTTATTGACCCGGCATTCTTCCATATCACCCTTGTCTACTTGGAAACAGGCAGCGAAACCGACATCGCACTGATGCCAACCCCCGATCACTTACCGCTGTTTGGGGTGGGCGCGTGGGGGATGACCATATTCGGAACGCTGGAAAACCCCGCGCTGGCGCTCTCCATCGAGTCCTGCGCGCATCTTGTGTATCTGCAAAGCGACCTGTACTGGAAACTGGCAGCAATGGGGATGAAGGTATCCGCGTACAGTTATCCGGGTGCGTGGCGGCCTCATATCACATTAGCCTATCCACCGCCGCAAACGCGCCATGACGACGACAGCGAATCGATGTCTAGCAATTACATTTCACTACCGTATGCCGTTCACTTAGAAGTCAACAAGTTTGCGCTTACAGCGGACGATTACGTTAACTTGCAAACATGGGAACTACGTAAAGAGGTTCCAGTGCAGGAGATGGCGACGGTAGGAAGCGTAGTTGCCGAGCAGAGCGCGCAAGCCGAATTGATGTTCGAGATGGTGGAAATGGTGAAGCCGGGTGACGCGCCGGACATTCCGCTGCCCAGAAGTATCAACCTTGCAGCGCTGGCGAAATCGCTCAAGAAAATGGATACCAGTGGCAACCCCGACCCGTCGCAGCTTGTCTTTGATACCCGGCCAATTGGCAAGGTGACAACGAGCCGCAACGGGCGCGTATACAGTGAGCGGAGCGTGGAGTCGCTGGTGCGCCAAGTCAACACCAACCGACCCGGCGGACGCTGGGGACATCTGCGCGAGGACGAACTTAGCACGAAGTATGAACTGCCTGCCGTGAAATGGATTGCGGCAGTTTACAACCCTCTCACGAAAACGGCGTGGGCTAAAATGCTTGCGCTTACAGCGGACGCGGAAATATTAATACAAACGTCTTCTGCGTTAGAGACTGCCGTTGGCACGTCGATTTTTGCAGTTGAACCAACGGAAGACGCTGGCGAAATCGTAGATTATCGGCTGATTAGTATTGATCTAGCTGATCCGGCACGAGTGGGAATACCGGACATGAGTACCGTTCCTATGCCAACAAGCGAAATGTTAACACCAAATAATTTAGAGGAGACCGTTATGGCCGATGAAAATAAAGCGCTCACGGAAATTACCGTTGAACGCGACACCTTGAAGACGCTCACTGAGCAGCTTCAAGCAAAAGTGAGTGAACTGGAAACCGCCGCCGTTGCCACTGCCTCCAAATTGACAGAGTTCGCCGCTATCGGTGATCTGGTTGGTAAGGAAGCCGGAATCGTGGAAGCGGTCAAAGAAATGGGTGAAGAGAATACCCGTTTACTGGAAACTGCAATCGTGGCTGAAATCGCGGAAGCGGTCAAACTTGTTGACGTGCAGCCCGTCGTCCGTGAACTGGTAGACATGCAGAAGCCAACAACCAGCGCACAGGTGAAGGCAGCCGTGCAATCGGTTGTGGATCGCCCGTCAATCAAGGCGCTGTTGAAGGCCGCAGTCGCCGCCGAAATGGGACCTGTTTCACAGCGCAACCCAAAGAATCCGAACAATACATTAGGCGAGGGCTGGAAAGCCTACGTCTCCATCCCAGAGGAGAAGTAACACATGGCACCTTCATATTTTGAAAGCGACGGAAGAGCCGTCAACGTAACCCTTGTAGCAACGGTCCCAGGGAACGGCGAACCTATTTACGGCGAAGGCTGGCTAGGACTGGCGGAAGGTTCTGGTAATTCAGGCGAAACGATTGCGGTAACGATTGATCGCCGCGAACACCAATTCCTGTTTCCAACAGCGTTAACCGTCCTCAAAGGCGACACCATTTACGTAACGCTGGCAAGCGCCCCGACCAATAACGTCCCTGACGCTGCTTACAGCACTACAAGCGGTGCTGGTAAGAAAGCGCTATGCAAGGCAACGGCGGCAGGCGACACGGTGAGCTTTTCTGGAAAATTACTTGTGACGGGCATTTTACTGCCGGAGGGCGTGTAATCATCATGGTTGAATTTATTTCAAGCGAAAGCCGGGCAAAAAGCAGCGCTTATGCTTCCTTTGCAGAAGGCGTGAAATTGGCTGAGCATATAAAAATGAGTGGGAATCGGAACTCCGAAGGCACCCCCATTCTGGAATTTGTCGGCACGGGTGACTTTCCCGCTGCCCATTTTATCCGTCAGCGCTACGAAGTCTTTGCGGGACGCGAAGAAGAGCCGGAAATCTGGCGTGACATCTACACCGACATCCCCATGCCGGATGCGCCGAAGAATGTTTCTGTCCTCGAAATGGGACCGGGCGGCGTAGTTGTTGATGAAGTGTTGGAAGGTGGCGAGGTCAAGTTTGCCTCTGTCTTGTCTAGCAATTTCACTATTCCCATGAAACGGTATGCGTTTGGCCTTGAGTATTCGGAAGACGTACTCATCTATAATCAGGTCAACTTTATGCCCCTGATTGAACGTGCAGCAGGCCGGGCGTTTAGCGCGAAAATGAACGCTATCCATATTGACCCGATCATCAATTTTGTCTATCCCGCCACTAACTCAGTTGCTGCCAGCGCCGACGGCACGGGTGTTATTGAGAAAACGATCCGTACACTGGAAGACGCGATTGTAGAAGCCGAAACCGACACGGCTAATCCGCGCTATGGTCCCTACGTACTACTAGTGGGCAGCGGCTCGCGCTTCCGTATTGAACGTGCGTTAAGCCGCGTCCCTCAACAGAACTTTGAGAACCAGTCCGGCGCAATTGACATGATTTCTAAAGTGATCGTGTACAAAGGTTGGACGGGTAAACGTGGCGCAAAAGTCACCACGTATGCGGGTGTCCCTGCAAACACCGCCTTCCTGATTTCGCTGGCAAACCGGGACTCCGATTTCCAAAGCATCCTGAAAAGTGACCTGCACACGGATGAAGGCAACGCCGATGTGTCACGCTTCATCAAAGACCAAACGGTCTGGTCGCTTATTCGTGGCGTTTATGCGAACCCGCTTCGCGCCGTTCAGAAAATTGCCCTACCCGCGTCTTAATAGGGTCGCTCATTGTCATTTCCTACAGGGGTTTAGGCTTTGGCTTAAACCCCTGTATTGCATAAGGGGTCAAGCATGAACGAAATTATCAACCTCGCCGCGCCTAACTGGTCGCCTGCTGATAGCTATGGTAGACTAGCTTGCGAACTGGCAAGCCGGCTTGTTGTTTCCGGTGTGCATGTTAACCGGATGGGTGATGCCAGCGATGTGTATATCAAACCCGCTATGGGGGGGATTTTGATGGGCTGGCCTACCAATTTTAAGGGGTACGGGTGGTGGATGCAAGCGGGAGTGAAGATTGCAATAACCATGTGGGAGTCTACCCAGCTTCCGCCCGAATGGGCTGCCATCCTCAATACCTTTGATGCCGTTATCTTGCCTGCTCGTTTCCTCGTTGACGTATTCCGCGATAACGGGGTGACAGCGCCTTTGTACGTTATCCCGCTGGGTGTGAGTGACGAGTTCCAGTACACACGGCGACCCGTTGACCGTTCCCCCGTGCGCCTGCTGACGATTGCAGATCGCGGGTATCGGAAGGGGTCGCATGAGGTCGCGTATGCCTTTCAACGGGCATTTGGCGATTCAAAGCATGTCCAGTTGACGATGAAGGCGCGACGATTCCCTATTCGGATTACCAACCCCAACATTGAAGTGCTTGAATCCGATATGACAAATACGCAAATGGCAATGCTGTACGCCCAATGTGATGCGATGTTCTTTGCCGGACGTGAGGGTTTCGGGTTGCCGCCGCGTGAGTTTGCCGCAACTGGTGCGCCTGCTTTTGCCCTTGATTGGGGCGGGACGACTGATGACTTGGGGCTATGGGGTTATCCGCTCACATCAACGATGGAAAGCGCTTGGTCTGACAACGACGCGCTGCGCGGGTTAGGCGAATGGGGCAAAGCAGACGTTGACGATATGGCAACCCAGATGACCGACTTCGTAGATCACCGCCAGCGCTATCTTGAGGAAGCGCATGATAAGGCGTTGTATGCCAGCGCACGGTATTCGTGGAAACAGTTCACAGATAGCGTTTGCGCCGTCTGGCAGCACGTCAAGGAGGTAAGTCGTGGCACCCACCGAATTACAGCGTAACCGACTGCGTAGGAACGTTGGCGCAACGGGCGCGAATATGCCTGCGGATGTCATTGACGATTACTATGTACAGGCCAACGGCAAATACAGCGGGAATACATCCGCGATAGAGGCTTGCGTCCGCATACTGGCTATCCGTGACCTTCGGGCGCTGGCAGTCAAGGATGTTGATTACGACCAGAATGATGCGAGTGAAAAATTATCCCAAGTGTTCGCTAACCTCAGTAAACTGGAATCCACGTATGCAGGCGAACTGGATATGGCAGTCGCGGATGCGAGTTCGTCCGTGCGCTGGGGCGCGTTGGCGGGTGGGCGACCACGTAAACGTAGAGAATGGCCTGATGCATGAGCCAAGATATTAGCTACGGAAATTGGCTTAACGGCGGTGAGGATACGATTAGTAATGAACGCCGCGCCGCCCGTGTCTGGGCGCTCATCCAACGCACTCCCGCATCCATCATCGTTGACCGAAACCAAGTCTTACTCACCGCGCAAACCGTCCGCGTAGAACCTGATAGCGGCGGACAGGAAGCCAAAGGCTACGCCGGGTCATCCGGTAAACAGATGGCGATGGTCTTCGGTGTGCGAGGACACGGGGATGATGATATTCTAGATACCAACCTGCAAAGAGATGACCGCTTTGATTACGGTGGTCAAATCTACCGCGTCGTCAACGTGCAGCACGTTCCCGGCGGGATACAAGCGAAAGCCGAAAGCATGGATAGCTGATGTCAGCAAACACGACGCGATGGGCGGGTGTAGACGGTATCCTCAGCGCGATGACTGAATACGAGAACCGGACACGGTATGCAGTGAATCAGGTTGCCGTGTACTTTAGCGGGGTGCTGGAAGCATATGCGAAAGAAAACGCAAACTGGGAAGACAGAACAGGGAATGCAAGACAGACACTCACAAGTTACGTGGCCGACCTTTCGCAGAATACGGTAGTTTTGTACTTGTCTCACGGAGTTGAATACGGGATTTACCTTGAAGTCTGTCATGGCGGCGCTTATCAAATTTTATGGCCTTCGATTGAATCCCACCTACCCGCGATTAAGCAAATGTTGGACGACATATTCCGTTAAAATAAAATAGTTGTCACGGTAGAATTTTTGTGCTACCATAATACTTAAATCTTGAGCGCCTTGAGCGCCGTAAACTTTTAACCACAGAACGCCGTAGAGTGTCTAACATTCTACGGCGTTTTACGTTTACCGGGAAAACAGCGAATCAATGGCAACACAGCGAGCAGCGTTCAAAGCGATCCTAGCATCCGATACCACGCCAACGGTTGGCTTGCTTGCTATCCTACCGGGCGGGGTGTTGGACGCAGCGGAAACGATTGATGGCGACGGGTGGCGCAACGTGCCGAAATCGGTCAGCAAGACGCGGATTTCGCCGTTTGCCGTTATCCGTTGGCAGGCTTCCACAGTTTACCAGCCTTCGGTAGTTGGTTCGGAACGGCAGACGGCAGAGGTCTATTTTTACCAGCCTCAAGGTTATGACCTTATTGAGAGAGCGATCACTCGCGTTAAGGTGCTGCTGCATCGCAAGTATACGACCACTGATGACCGCGCCATCCTGTATACGGAATTCGTGTACGCCAGCGGCGAGTTGTATGACGGAACGATGGAACTAGGCGGGGCTTCCTGCCAGTTTGCGCGATTTATGAATTACTTCATTCGGAGTTAGAGGAGAAAGATCATGGCTGAACCACTTTTTGGAGAGGTACTTTACAACCCAACCGCGTTGATTGTAGCGGCACTCAGCAGTAGCAACGTCTACGGTACACCTGTAGAAGTCACCCGGTTTGACACGGCTGATTGGGACTATGAAGCAATGAATGACGAACTGATGAGCGGTGGGTTAATCACTGACTTGCTTTCAATCATCACCAAGGTAACAGGGACCATTAAAGAGGCCAGTATCAACCGCGCCGCGCTGACCGTGTTAACAGGTGACACGTCGTCTGGCAGCGGGACAACACCAAACCAAGTGAATACGATGGATTTCAAGGTTGGCGGGGCAGGCTTACCTTACTTTGGTTGTATCTTGCGCTTCGAGGCGCTGTACGGGGCAAACGTGTTAGTCGGGATGCCAAAATGCAAACTGGATTCCACGCCTGCGTTTGCGGTTGAACAGAACGCTTTCCGGCGCGGTGAAGCTAGCTTTAGCGCCATCGCAGCAGGCACAACATCAAATAGCCCGATCCGCCTGAGAAGCCACGAAACCGCCGCCGCTATCCCGATTTCTCAGGTTAACTTTCAGGCGTTCTTTACAGGGATGTTCTCATAATGACGACACCTGCAAGCCAGTGGCAACGGCAAGCTGAAGAACTCGAACTCCCGTCAGGACGGGTCGTCAAGGCACGAAAGCCTGACCTAATGGACATCCTCATGAGTGAACATAACGGGGATGTGCCTGACTTCCTGACGGCGCAGGTTTTAGCGCAGTTCAAAGGTAAGAAACCCAAAAAAGAGGAAACGGACACGGTTGATATGGGCTTAGAAGACCTCACGAAGATGGGGCGATTTATTGACCGTGTAACCCGCGAAGCTTTCATTGAACCCCGTATTTCAGAAAACGGGCATCCTGATTACGAAAACGGTGAAATCAGTATCCATGACGTGAGCCGCCCAGACAAGATGTTTGTCTACAACTGGGCAATGCCTGCAAGCGAGACAGCGAAAGCCAAATCCTTTCGTAAAGAACCACAGCCAGATGTGGAGGCTGTACCAGAACAGTAAAGACTTCGGCAGCCGTCCGGCAACCGTCATCGGTTTACAAGATACGTGGGTCGCTTACCAATTCGATAGCGCCGTCGGGTATCTAGGGCGGTATGTTGAAATCAAGATGGAAGAATATGAGGGTAAGGGCAAACACCGCAAACGGAAGTGGACGGTTGAACAGGTACTCGCCGGACGCGCCGAAGCCTCCAAGATGATGAATGGCTTAATCGCTCAGTTTATCGCAAGCGGGTTAGAGTCAACTTAAGGATACAACGACGGCAGCGAAGGGCTGCCGTTTCTTTTTGTAGAAAATATGTGCTAGAATAATAAAGAGAACATTTAGAGCGCCTTGAGCGCCACAAGTTTAAATTCCTGAACGCCGTAGAGTGTCTTAGACATTCTGCGGCGTTTTTTGTTTTGAAGGAAAAGATCAATGTCGGCTTCTGGCGGCGGTGTCAATTTAGGCGTGGCCTACGTTTCTATCGAGATGAATCTCGACGGGTTGCGTTCCAGCATGTCGCAAGCAAAAAACATCTTCTCAGACGGCTTGCAAGGTATTGGCGACAGCATCCCCAGCGCGGGTCAAAGCATGATGCAACTTGGCGGCAATATTACCGCGCTTACTGCACCGCTTTCGACTTTCGGAGTCGCCGCCATTAGTAGCGCCATCCAGTTTGACGAGTCGATGACCAATATTGGCGCGGTCATGGGGGTGACTCGCGAAGAAATTACCGCAATAGGAAACGAACTGCAAGCCTTTGGCGAGGGTACACGGGCGGGACCGCAAGCGGTAGCCGATGCTTTCTACGACATCGTTGGCGGCGTTACCGATGCTACGACCCACATGGCGATATTGGAAGCCGCCAACCGGACAGCGGAAGCAGGCAACGCTGATTTAGGCGAGACTACCAACGCCATGATTTCAATCATGAACAGCTATGGTTTTAGCGCTGAGGAGGCAGCATTTGCCAGCGACGTACTGACGCGGACAGTCGGGGCTGGGGTTGGCACCATGGGGGAGTTCGCTAGTGCATTGCCCCAAGTTACGGGGCTTGCCAACGCGATGGGTATTGAATTTGATGATCTAGCAGCCCAAGCCGCTTACTTGACTACGCAAGGTAACACAGCATCGCAATCCGCGACTCAGTTGGGCGCTATGATGACAACGCTCCAAAACCCGACACAGGCACTCGCTGACGTTATACACGGTCTTGGCTACGAAAACGGACAAGCATTAGTTGATGCAAAGGGGCTTTCCGGCGCGTATGCCGAAATCAGGCGGGCGGCGGGCGGGTCATTTGATGGCATTATCACGAATACGGAAGCCTTACGCGGCGCAACGGCGTTAGCTTCCGATACGTTTGTTGAGTTTGCCGATAACTTCACAAGTGCAGTTGACGGGTCAACAGTAGCCGCGCAAGCCACCCAAAACCAGAGTTTTGCCGCGCAACTTGACCTCGTGAAATCGGCCTTTCAAAACCTGAGCATCACCGTTGGCGAGGTATTCTTACCCGTCCTTACGGATATGCTTGACGGCATCGCCCCAATCATTCGCGGTATCGGAAAATTTGCTACCGAAAACCCCGCCCTTGTCCGCACGTTGGGCATGGTTGCGGCGGCAGTGGCAGCGGTTGGCGCTGTCCTCATCCCGCTCGGCATGGCGTTAAGTGCGGCGGGGGGATTAATCGGCAGCTTGGGCGCGGGGTTCGGGTTACTGTTATCGCCGATTGGGTTACTGGTCGCAGCGGTAGCAGCAATTGGCCTCGCGTTTGCGACAAACTTTGGCGGCATACGGGATATTGTGCAGCCAATTATTGATAACATTATTGCCGCTATTGATTATCTTGTTATAGGTATCGGTTTATTTATTGAAGACATTCAAAATCTAGGGCTTGGCGAAGCGATTAAAAAGGCATTTCTTGGCGATGCTGACGGCGGCGGTTGGGTAGAGGGTGTAATCGCAACCTTTCTAGGGGCGGGTGGGCAAGCGGTTGGTATCATGCGCGAGATTGCCGTAGCTATATCAACCGCGCTCGGCAATGTGGCAACCTTCGTTATTGACCAAGTTATCCCCGCTCTTCAGCAGTTCGCTAACTGGTTTCTCGTTGACGTGTTGCCACAAGTCATCACTTTTGTTACCGGAACTATTATCCCGGCAATCCAGAGTTTCTTTGACTTTTTAGGCCAAATATGGGCAATCGCCGCCCCTGCGCTCATGTCGCTGGCAGACTGGTTTCTCGTCTCCGCGTTACCCGCTATTCAGCAATTTATTTCTGGCGTGGTTATCCCGTTCATTACGGATTTTATCGCGGTGCTGGTTCGCATCTGGAATGATGTAAGCCCGTTCCTTATCCAGTTATTCGATTGGTTTGTGAATACCGGACTGCCGCTTGTCATCTCTTACATCAATGGCGTAGTCATTCCTGCTGTGCAGGGGTTTATCAACATATTGGCGGTGATTTGGGCAACGGTAAGCCCTGTCCTTACGCAGCTTTACGATTGGTTTATTGTCACGGCGCTACCCGCGATTATGACCTTCATTGAGGGACCAATGACGACAGCCATTCAGGGCTTCATCACCCTGTTAACGGGTATCTGGACAGCGGTGTCGCCGGGATTGCAAAGCCTAAGAGATGGCTTTCAGGGGGTCTTTGACTGGATTAAAACCAATGTGATAGACCCGTTTTTGGGGGTCATTAATGACATTGTGTTAAGGGTGCAGGATGCCGCTTACGACGTAAACAATTTTCTCGGACGTGCTGAGGGGATGCGCCCCTCCGACTTGGCAGCGTTTCAAGAGAGTATCAGCGGTGCAGGAGCTTTCGGCGCTCCGGCTGTTATACCCGGACGCGCTCTCGGCGGCGATGTCATGGGCGGGATGCCGTACATGGTGGGCGAGGCTGGTCCCGAACTCTTTATACCCGGTCAATCCGGTAGCATCGTTCCAAACAACGCGCTCGCGCAAGGGGCAGGCGGTGACAACTTCAATATCACGATCTACGCCGCCGACGGCACGGATGCCGCTAATAAATTCGATAACCGTTTACGCGAACTCAGAAGGGCAAACGGATGACCAGTAAACTAGTCCGGTTTGGCAATTACACCTTCCCAACGCAGCAGTCCTCTTTTACCGATAACTTTAGGAATGCGGTTCCACGGACGACGCGGTTGGCGGGGATGGATGGCAGTTTCAATGAATACGGGCGCTTCCCGCCGCCCATCGAATCGGGCAAGGTGACGATTTTGTTTACCTTAGTTGATTACACGTTAACGGGGATGACAGCGAAACGGGATGCGGTCAACGCGCTCCTACAAAAGGGGCAGCAGGAACTCTTTATTGAAACCAGTAACCCATCAGCAGATAAGCGCTTCTGCTATGCCACGATCAACAATATCAGTATGCCGCAGCGCTTTGATAAGTACACGGACATCTTTCAACCCGTGACGATTGATTTCCAAGTGGAAGACCCGCGCTGGTTAGCGTGGCCGGGCGCGTGGTACATCGGTGACGATATTGTCATTGGGAACAGCCTGATTATCGGCGGCGCACGGGTGACGAATACCAGCGTAGGTAACGACACCCTGATTACGGCAACCAATAACGGGAGCGCTGAAACCCCTATCCTCATGCAGTTTGTGGCAACCCCCGGCACCGCTACCGTCATCGAAGCCTCACACCTGAATGAATGGGGCGAGATCATCAACCGCTGGCGATGGGAGGGCAGTCTGCAAGCTAACGAAACGCTTGCTGTAGACAGTTCGCAGTTAGCGGTTTACCACGTTGACAACGGCGTGAAGACGGCGGCCTTTACACCGTTTACGCGCTTGGTGGGCGACGGCTTCATTATCTTGCGTCCGGGCGCAAACAGCATTCGGATTAACGGCGCATTTTCCAGCACGGTTTCACTTGAACTTGATTACTACGACGCTTGGAGGTAACTAATAGTGTATACACCTATCACAAATGGCAACACCGGGAACGCCACACTTTTTAACACGCGGTTTACCGAAATCGACGGCAACATCAACGCCCTCATCGCGGGAACATCCGGCTTGACGCTGCAAGCCTTTGCGCTGCCCACAACCCTTACACTTGTCAGCGATGCGATCACCGTCACCCGTACCCGTCATCTAGTGGACACGCAAGCCGCTGCCAGTACGGATGATCTGTCTACGATTAATCTAGTAACCTCGCTAATTCCGATTTTGGCGCTATCTTCGGTGTCCGCAGCGCGAGTAGTCGTGGTTCGGCATAACGTCGGCAATATCTGGCTTAATGGCGCGAATTACACGCTTGACGACCCTGCCGAAGTCCTGTGGTTAATATGGAATCACACTTTGGCTAAGTGGTGCATGTTTAACCCGCCGACTGCGGTCAACGCGATTCCCGTTCCCGGCACACGCGGCTTTTTCATGTGGAGAGCATCGCAAGCTGCAATCGTGGCGACAATGACCGCTACCCCGACCACCACAGGCACGTTGACCGAATCCATGCAGTCGGATAGCAATTACGTCAACTTTGCCAGTTCCGCAACGATCAACTCCCTAAGCGGGGCTTACATCATCGGCAGTTTGGTACGTCGGGCGTATGACCCGATTATTGAAGTGGTCTTACGGACGACAGCGGACATCAGTTCGCTTCGTGTGTGGGTGGGTATTTTTGGCGCAAGTGGGGCGGTCAACGTGGACACTCAAGCCTCTGGGTCGGGGCTAATCGGTTTTCGGTACTCCACTGCTGCCGGAGATACCGGATGGAGGCCTGTATGCAATGACAACTCAGGCAACCAAACCACAGGCACAGCAATCGGCACGGTAGCGGTCAGCACACGCTACAGACTACGGGCGCGGGTAGACAGCGCTAACGGCGTAGTTTACTTTTCCGTGAACAACAGCACCGAAACAACCATCAGTACCAACCTACCACCCGTTGGGACGGACTTGGGACCGGGTTTGGCCTTCTACAACCTCGTTGCTGTGACGCGCTCCATTGGCCTGAGTCGTTTTTATGTGGAGCAAAATTAATGACGGGTTTGTATTTATGGGCGGAACTTCACGCTCCTGACTGGAGCAAATCGACTGCCGCCGAGGGACCTATCCCGCTAGTGAGCGCCAGCGTCAGCCGTATTCTAGATGGCGCTGGCAGTGTGCAAATTGAAATCCTCGGCAGCGATGAGCGCGCTATCCGTTTACTGGATAACGAGAGCCGTATACGGGTTTACGTGAACCAGAACGGGGTTGTCCGTCAACTGGGTGCGGCACTCCTGAGAAAACGCAAGCGCCGGATTGCGGCAACGGGCGAATCGCGCTCGTTTGACGGACCCGACATTTTGGACGAACTCAAGAACTACGATGTGCTGACGGGGCGCGTCTACCGAAATACGCGATTTGAGGACGTGGTAACAGACCTCACGAGCAGCGCTACCGTGCTGTCGGGAAACTGGCGTGTGGAAGTGGAAAGCGCCTATATGGATGACCTCATTGAGGCACGGATGGACGGCGGCTCTGTCCTCAAGGCGCTGCAAACATTAATCAAGGGGCGCGGCCTTCATCTACGGCAAAAACTGGACACGCCTAGTCCGCTAGATAACGTGGTCGAAATTGGCAAGTTTGGCGGGGCGGTTGTGCTGCAATGCCTCACGCCGCCGTACAGTGTTTCCCCCAGCGTACAGAATAACGATGATGTGGCCTTCATCGAAACCATGAGCGTTACCAGTGACAGCGAGGATATTGTCAACTGGATACTGCCTTTTGGGAACGGAACGGGTGTCGGGGCGCTTGATCTACGCTATTCCACTCGTGAAAACATTCGGACGATGATCGGACCCGCCGGGCAAACTCTTTGGTATATGATGAATGAGGCTAGCATTGCCGCTTACGGCATCCGTATGAAGACCGTCACCTTTGAAGACATCACCGTTGTCAGCAATTCGCTGGCGGGTAAACAGCAATCGTCTAACATGGTTTACGATGCAGGACGCGCCTATTTAGACGACCACAGCATCCCGCAAACTGTATACCGGATTACGCTCAGGAAATGCCGTAAGACGATCCGACCCGGTGACATGGTAAATGTCAGCTATCGCGGACAGGTGTTGGACGCACACGGTAAACCGCTGCCCGACCAAGACATTGAGCAATCCTTTTACGTCCTCAAGGTAAACGAGCGCGTGGGTGCTGACGGCGGATTTGGGGTGTCGCTGGAAATCAGTAACGTACAGCAGCAGGTAGAAGATGAAGCGATGTATGTAGTCAACGCTGTTGAGAAATTAAAGGCGCAATTTAGGCGGCCTGCGATTGCGGCGTACTGGAGCGAAAATACTTGGACGGATACCATGCAAAACGGGCTGGGTGCTGGTGATACGAAATGGGCAAACTTTAAAATTGAAGTTGACAATTCGGTGACGGAAATTACCAGAGTTAAGATCAGATTTAAAACCTCGCCTTTGTACGTAACAACCGGATTTTCAGCACCGTTTTTTACAGCCTCGTCTCCCGCCGTCGGCATACACGATCATCAAGTCAATTTGCCTATTTTTTGGAGTCTAACTTATCACGATCAGCATCCATCTGGTATATCGCTTTGGGTAGACAACGTTAATGTTTCTACGCAATATGGGGGCCCGTGGGCAATTGCAGTAAATACGGCAGTAGATGTAGAATGTGATATTACTGATTTAATCATTAATTCCTCCAACGGAATGTATTCGGATCACCCAATCCGATTTCAATGTGAAGAGCGAATAGGCGACGTTGGGGTTAATAGCCCACTGAATCAAGCGTGGGCTTCGCAAGGCAATATTGAGTTAAATGTAAGGATACAAGGCGTTGCTCAAACAATCGCACCTGTGTAGTGTGCTTATTCTAATACTGTGTATTCTGGGCTTGACTTTTCTCATCACGATATACCATCACGCTAATTGGGTAAAAGAATGGGTTGTAGAAGGTAATATTATTCTTGTTGGCGGGGCAAGCCTTGAGATTAACACTGAACACCGTATTGTTATGGGAAATGCGTCCTATCGTTTTTGTGTCACGGGGCAACTTTCTGACGGGCGCTATGTTTTAGTTCGCCATAGCTTGCCTTACGCAACTTGCAAAGGGCAAATAGATGATGCTATTTATCTACAGGTAAAACGACCATGACTGAGAAATTCGACATCCTTGCTTATATACGCGGCGACGGGCGCGAATACGTCCTGACGCACAATTCCGGTGCTGAAGAACTCTGCTACACCGACATCGTTGGCAAGACGTTCTACCAAGTCAAGAATAATCAATATGAAGGCTTTTACGCAGCCGACGACGTAATCGGGCGCACGGTAGACACGTCGCAAGGCGGCGGCCTGATGTACATGGTAGGCGACCCACCCGGCAGCGGCGCAGCGTGGTGTCCGCGATTTATGGCAGTCGGGGAAACGTTTACGATGGCGACCAAGATTACCCATTACCGAAAACCGGATGGCGTGATTTCTAATTGGGGCGACCTTGCCCACGTTATCAAACTGGTAGCGCACAACCCCGCCTACCTCATCCCGACGGGGCAAAAGTTGGATGCGATCCAGATGTCGGTTTCGCTGCCCGGTCAATTACCATTTGACACGATGTGGTTTGCGCGTGGTCACGGGTTGATTGGGCATCAGTCGCCCGACGGCAATCAAGCCTCTAAACTGACGCATTACGCTCCTGCTGGCATCAAGGCGGGTTATCCCCGCGAAACGATTGAATGGCTGAAGATGCCGCCGATTACTGCATTTGGGCAAGCGGTTGACCCGGACACTATTCATCTACCAGATTCGGTACGCCGCCGCGCTGTGCTGGCGCACGGCAAAAGCAACATCCGCAGTACGCCGTCAACGGATAGCGAGATAACCGGGACACTGCTGAATGGCGAAATCGTAAACGTGTATGCTGATGAGCGGGTGTCGGGTGACTTCACTTGGCGCAAGATTGCGGCAGCGGCAGCGGTTGGATGGGTGGTCAGCATAGCGCCTACGTTTTCAATCCATTTTGATCCGGTCACACTGACCCCGCCAATCATTGACCCTGAAAGTGTGATTAAGCCAGCGCTGGACAGGATTACCGCTGTCCTGATGGCGATTAGGGAAATCGAGATTGCGCTCAAAACCGTACAAGATATGTTGACGGATTTGCGATGAATCATCATCGTGAAAAAGAACGTGCCAAGTTATACGGTAACGCTTTTAATGCGCCCATAGAATTTTTGCTCGAAGAGGCGCAAGAGCAATATTCATTTCCGGTTGACCACGACAGCATCCGGCATTACATTGATGTGGCTGAGGAGAATTCGGCTATATTAGTTGTTTTGAAGCAGCGGTTTGTAGTGTTGTTTGACGCTCTGGCGTTTTACGCGGAGGGGTCTCAAGACGGCGGTGACCGTGCAAGAGAAGTTATTGAACGCCTTACCAAAATTAGCGCTGAGTCAGCGACCCCATAGCTAAAGCTAGGGGCTTGTAGCAATGCAAGCCATGCTGACCAGACTCAGTTCCCTTCGGGGAACTCCGTTAGCGGTGAATATAGATAGGCACTTTGGGGTGACGTTCCAGCCCTGAACGCTGCGGTACACGATTAAACAGGTTGAGGGTCTAA
>Ga0163153_10004841_pt1 | contig 16518 bp, 12 predicted proteins | sample OliLakLV19MP6IB1_FD_148629 | JGI IMG/M metagenome (GOLD analysis project Ga0163153, IMG submission 148629) | Freshwater microbial mat bacterial communities from Lake Vanda, McMurdo Dry Valleys, Antarctica - Oligotrophic Lake LV.19.MP6.IB-1 | ecosystem: Environmental > Aquatic > Freshwater >... | reverse complement strand
ACCCTGAAGCGCAGCTATGCCAGCGTCCCTTGGTATAAACGCTTTTACCTCATGTCCGGCCTGGTGGCAGGCATGGTCAGTTCCGATGAAATCGACGAAGAGGCCATCGAAAAACTGAAGGAAGGCGACATACTCGAATCCACCTTCACCGAATTCGCCGCGCACTCACCCGAGCTGTACGCTGCCTTGATTACCGAGCGCGATCGCTTTATGGCGGCACGCTTGCGGCAGGAAAGCGCGGCGGCTGAGGGTTCAAAACCACGCAATGTGCTGGTGGTTATCGGCGCCGGTCATATGGCCGGTTTGGCCGAACATTTACAACAGGATCAACAAGTGCCAGCTACGGTTCGAGCTGAGCTCGAACAGGTGCCAACCAAGGCGCGTTGGCCCAAGTTCATACCCTGGGCCATCATGCTGCTGGTACTGGCCGGTTTTGCTCTGGGTTTTTCGCGCAGTCCCGAACTGGGCTGGAACCTGGTGTGGATCTGGGTGGCTATTAATGGCGGCCTGGCGGCGCTGGGCGCTTTGATCGCCCGGGCACATCCGCTCACCATACTGAGCGCAGTCATTGCAGCACCTATTACTTCTTTAAACCCCACCATTGCTGCAGGCATGGTAACCGGCCTGGTGGAGTCCTGGCTGCGCAAACCCAAGGTTTCTGACCTCGAACGATTGCACCTGGACATCACCACCGTAAAAGGCTGGTTCAGCAATCGTGCCACGCGCATCTTACTGGTGTTTTTCTTTACCAACCTGGGCTCAGCCATCGGCACCTGGGTGGCCGGTTTCAAGATATTCGGGGCACTCAGTTAAACTGAAAATCTCTCATGAAGATCGGCAACTACATATTTCCTGATGCTTGCCTGGCTCTGGCACCCATGGCCGGTGTTACCGACCGGCATTTTCGCGGCCTGTGCCGCCAACTGGGAGCGGATTATGTGGTTACCGAGATGCTGTCCGCCAACCCGGCGCTGCGTGATACGCGTAAATCGAGGTTAAGAGAAGAATTCAGCGGCGAACCTGAACCAGTGGCGGTGCAGATTGCTGGCTCCGAGCCCCAGTGGATGGCTGATGCGGCGCGCTATAACGCCGACCGCGGCGCGGCCATTATCGATATCAACATGGGCTGCCCGGCTAAAAAGGTCTGCAACAAGCTGGCCGGTTCTGCCTTGTTGTCCGACCCGGATCAGGTACAGCGGATTCTTGCATCGGTAGTTGCTGCAGTTGACATTCCGGTTACTCTGAAAATACGCACTGGCCCCGAACCGGACAACCGCAATGGGCTGCTTATCGCCAGGTTGGCAGAAGACGCCGGCATCGCGGCGTTGGCCGTGCATGGTCGTACCCGCGCTGATAAATTTCAGGGCCAGGCCGAATATCAAACCATTCGTGAGATCTGCCAGGCGGTAAGTATTCCGGTGTTCGCCAACGGCGATATCCAAACACCACTGCAGGCCAAAGCCGTGCTGGAATTTACCGGCGCTGCGGCGCTGATGATAGGCCGTGCGGCCCAGGGCAATCCATGGATATTCCGCCAGATCCGGCATTTTCTGAATAGCGGTGAAACCTTAGCTCCAGCGAGGCCAGAAGACGTGCAAGCCATCATGCGTTTACATCTGCAGCAATTGCATTCGTCTTACGGCGCTGAAGCCGGTGTCCGAGTTGCCCGCAAGCACATCAGTTGGTATTTGGAAGGCCGGCCCGGCGCGCTGGCTTATCGCCAGGCCTTGATGCAGGCACAACAGCCTCATCAGCAATTTGATCTGCTGGAAGCGTATTTCGCCAAGGAAGCACTTGCTGGCGAAGCGATTCCTGGCCAACAGGATCGGGAACGGTATTCGGCGCTCAGCCCAAAGTCGAGCATTGGGTCGAGCATCGGGTCGAGCATCGGGTCGAGCATTGGGCCCAACGTCCGGCGCGCAGCATGAAGCCGCAGAAATGGGCGGCCGAGCAGCCAGGCAGTATTCGGGCAGGGTGACATGAGTTTTTCCCCTCTAAGAGCGCATTGGCCGCCAGCGCCTAAGGGACAAAACAACTGTCAGTACTGGACTGGCCTGCACGGCAGCAGCCTGGCTTTGGCCCTGCAATCAGCGGCACAAAGCTCAGAACGACCCGTGCTGGTAGTTACCCGCTCCAGCCACCAGGCCCAGGTGATTGCCCGTGATCTGCACTTATTGGCCACGGGGACTTTGCCGGTATTGCTGTTTCCCGATCACGAAACACTGCCTTATGATCCCTACTCACCGCACCCGGACATCATTTCGGAGCGACTGGCTACGTTGGCTCAACTGGGTACGCTGCGCAAGGGCATTGTGCTGTGCTCGGTTTCTGCCCTGTCCCAGCGTTTGCCGCCGGTACCTTATGTACGCCAGCGCAGCTTTGATCTGCAAACCGGGCAAACCATTGCCATCGAAGCGTTTCGCGACAACCTGGTGAAGGCCGGTTACCAGGCCGCTGAACAGGTTTACCAACCGGGCCAGTTTGCCATTCGTGGTTCCGTCATTGACCTTTTCCCTACTGGCCTGGACCAACCCATCCGGCTGGATCTGTTCGATGAAGAGTTGGACAGCATTCGCAGCTTTGATCCGGAGACGCAGCGATCTGCCGGCAGAATGGAGCGGATTACCTTGCTGCCAGCGCGCGAGTATGCGACCGACGACGAGTCGCTGGATGCCTTCCGCCGCGCTTTCCGCCTGCGCTTTGATGTGGATGTGCGCAAGGTCAGCATGTACCAGGATTTGCGCGCCGGCATTCACCCACAAGGTCTGGAGCAATTCCTGCCGCTGTTTTTTGAACACACGGCCTGTTTGCTGGATTACCTTGCTGGCCCCCTGCAACTGGTTATGCAGGAAGGTGTGCGCTCTGCTGCAGAAGACCAACAGCGGCGCACGCTGGAGCGCTGGGAACAACGTCGTCATGACATCGAGCGGCCGGTTCTGGATCCACAGGAATTATTCCTGCCAGCAACAGAACTGCTGGAAGCTCTGGAACAGCAGGTTGCAGTAGTTCTGACTGAAATCAACGAGAACACAGCGGCAACGGTGAACTTCGACACCATCCCTGCTCCCGATGTGCATATCCACGAGCGCGGCAAAGATGCGGCTGCCGAACTGGATCTGTTCATTCAGACCTTTGCCGGTCAGGTATTGTTTGCCGCTGATTCGCCCGGCCGCCGTGAGGTGTTGATGAGCACGCTGGCAGCCTTCGGCATCAAGCCGGGGGTGTTTGAGGATTTCAACGCGTTCTATAAATCTGCCGCGCATACCGGCCTGGTGGTGCTGCCGGTTGAGGAAGGCTTTGTTATTCCCGGCCAACTGGCCCTGTTGACCGAGTCACAGTTGTTTGGTGGGCGGGTCAGGCAAAAGGCCCGGCGGGAAGTTTCCGAGCGCGATCCGGATGCGATTATCCGCAATCTGGCCGATCTGTCACCCGGTGCGCCGGTGGTGCACGAAGATCACGGAGTGGGTCGTTACCTGGGCCTGGAGGTGCTGGAGATCGATGGCCGGCCAGCCGAATTTCTGCAGTTGCAATACGCCGGTGAAGACAAGCTCTATGTACCGGTTTCCTATTTGCATCTGGTCAGCCGCTACACTGGCAGCGATCCCGACAGCGCACCCTTGCACAAGCTGGGTAACCAAACCTGGGTAAAAGCCAAGCGCAAAGCGGCTGAACGGATTCGTGACGTGGCTGCCGAATTACTGGATCTGTACGCCCGCCGGGAGGCGCGCCAGGGCTTCGCGTTTCCGCTGGATCGGAAAATGTACGCCGAGTTCTGTGCTGGCTTTCCTTACGAAGAAACGCCCGATCAGTTAACCGCCATTGAAGCCGTCATCGCCGACCTGGAATCCGAGCGGCCGATGGACCGCGTGGTCTGTGGCGACGTGGGCTTTGGTAAAACCGAAGTAGCGCTCCGCGCTGCATTTATTGCTGTACAAGCAGGCAAGCAGGTGGCCATCCTGGTACCCACTACGCTACTGGCAGGACAGCACTTCACCACCTTTACCGATCGCCTGGCCGACTGGCCAGTGCGGGTCGAATTGCTGTCGCGTTTCCGCAGCGGTAAACAATCCACCGAGGTACTGGACAAGTTGCGTTCGGGCCATGTCGATATCGTCATCGGTACGCACCGCTTGCTGCAGAAAGACATCGTCTTTAATCGCCTGGGCCTGTTGATCATTGATGAAGAACACCGTTTCGGTGTGCAGCAGAAAGAACAGTTGAAACAACTACGGGCAGAAGTCGATGTGCTGACGCTGACTGCCACGCCCATACCCCGCACACTGAATATGGCCATGGCCAGCATTCGCGACCTGTCCATCATCGCCACGCCACCGGCCAAGCGCATGGCGGTAAAGACCCTGATATCGCCCTGGGATACCGCGCTGATTCGCGAAGCCATATACCGTGAATTACAACGCGGCGGCCAGATATTTTTCCTGCATAACGAAGTGCGCAATATCGACAGAATGGCTGGTGAATTACAGCAACTCGTACCCGCCGCGCGTATTGCCGTTGCACACGGTCAAATGCCGGAAAAGGAACTGGAATCGGTGATGCTGGATTTCTATCGCCAACGTTACAACCTGCTGGTATGCACCACCATTATTGAAAGTGGCATTGACGTCCCTACGGCTAATACCATCGTCATCAACCGCGCGGATAAATTTGGCCTGGCACAGTTGCATCAATTGCGCGGGCGCGTAGGCCGTTCACACCATCGGGCCTATGCCTACTTGCTGGTGCCGGATCAACGCAGCATGACCGCGGATGCGCGCAAGCGGCTGGAAGCCATCGCTTCACTGGAAGAGCTGGGTGCCGGTTTTACGCTGGCCACCCACGATATGGAAATTCGCGGTGCGGGCGAATTGTTGGGCGCAGAACAAAGCGGCCAGATCCATGAAATCGGTTTCAGCCTCTACAGCGATATGCTGGCGCGGGCGGTGGATGCCTTGCGCAATGGCAAGGAGCCCGACCTGGATATGCCACTGCATCGTGGCATTGATGTGGAATTGCACCTGCCTGCGCTCATTCCTGAATCCTATTTGGGTGACGTACAGGCCAGGCTGACTCTGTACAAGCGCATCGCCAGTGCTTCCAGCAAGCTGGCCTTGCGTGAGCTGCAGGTGGAAATGATCGACCGCTTTGGGCTGTTACCCGATCCCATCAAAAACCTGTTTGCGATTGCGGAGTTACGCTTGCGGTCGGAACAGTTGGGTATAAAGCGCCTGGATCTGGGCCCACAGGGCGGTAGGCTGGAGTTCGCCTCGGATACACGGGCAGATCCGCAAAACCTGATCAAACTGATGCAGAGCTCACCGCAAGACTACCGTCTGGATGGGCCACAAAGACTGCGTTTACTGGCTCGCCTGGAAAATCCGGCAGATCGTCTGCAACGCGCAGCACAATTGCTGCAGTCACTGGCACCAGATGCCTGATGGGCTTGAGTCCATTACACTCTACATAGCGGCGGTCCAAATGGGCCACACTCACAAGGTTTATACTAACTAATTATTAATAATGACAAAGAGTTATAGAATATTATTAGTATTGTTTCTCATGGTGATGTCTGGGCCGTTATTGGCACAGGAGGAAAAATCACAGCAGCAAGGGGAACGCCATTACCGCGTGGAACTGATCGTGGTGCGGCATTTGGCGGGCAGCTCTGATTCTGCGCCGCAGGATGAATTACGCAACCTGACGGCTGTGCTCGACCTCTATGCTCCTGTTGAAGAATCGGCTGGGAATGCCAAAGGCGCGGTTCCCACCACTGCTGCAGCTACTGCTGCTGACTTGGCAGACGGAGAACTCGCCGAAGAACCCACTGACGAGCCCGCAGCAGTTCGTATCGATGATATGAGCGACACCATGCGCGAAGCCTGGCGCCGTTTGCGCTCGAGTTCTGGATTCAGACCTGAACTTTTCCGCGCCTGGGAACAGTCTGGTGACGGCCCGTTCCCGCAATTGCGTATTCATGACGATGAATTGCTGTTTGAAATTGATCCTTCTGCACTACCCTCTGATTTGCCGGTAGATGAGCACGGTGCTTTGGTATTCAGCGACGAGACCCTACAGCGCCAGCATGAGCCCGATTCTGAGCTGGCAGCGGGTGAGCCGCCGAAAGCTCCGCCGGTGCACTATTATTACCACATAGACGGCACTGCGACCCTGGCTCGCACACGCTTCCTGAACCTGAACCTGGATATCGAATTGCGCGAGCCGCTTTACGAGCCGACAGCCGCGGCTACTTCATTTCGTATCCACCGCATCGCACAGCGCCGCCAGATCAAAACCGAACAGATGGAATACTTTGATGGGCCGGTAATCGGTGTGCTGGTGTTTGTGACGGGTTTTGACGTAGCTGCTGAAAACAACATGACTGCTGAGCAATATTAACCACAACAATGGCCACACCTGGAGTGATTCAAGCATGAACATGGAGAAAGTTTTTTTTGCGTTTTTCATCGTCCTGGCGCTGACTCTTAATTTCGGCTTCTTTATCGGTGATTTGGATAATCCGGAGCATCACCATGCCATAGAACTGGGCGCTGCTCTGGTCGTCAGCATTATCGCGACCATTCTGAAATTTGGTGACCGCACGCCACTGGGTAACGTCATGCTCGCCACCAGCCTGGTGGCTGACCTGCAATTGTTGGCAGCCGCATTAACCTGGATGTATGTAGCGAATGTTTCGGACCACGGCATGACCAGCAATGTGTTTGCCAGTGTAGTTTCCCTCTCGGGTGGCGCGCTGCTGGCCAATTTTGTTTCCGTGACATTGCTGGTGGGTGAGTCCCTGAGCATAAGACGTTGAGCATAAGACGTTTGGCATAGGGGGCTGAGCTGCCAAAAAAGTGAATTACACCGTTTTAAAATCAGCGTTATTACAAACGCATGGATGACATCATCTGGCTAACGATTCGGCGGCTGCGTTTGCCGCTGATCGTCATGATCATGGTCTATTTCTTGTCCGTTATCGGCCTGGTGCTGATACCTGGCATGGATGATAGTGGGCAGGCGGTCAGGATGAATTATCTTGACGCTGCCTATTTCGTCGCCATCCTGGCAACCACCATAGGCCTGGGGGAAGTTCCAAACGCTTTTACCGCTGCCCAGCGGATGTATGTTTTCATCATCATCCTGCCCAATGTAGCAGCCTGGCTGTATTCTTTCGGTACCGTTCTTGGCTTGTTACTGGACACACAATTTCGCAATGTGATGCGTCGTGTCCGCTTCCAGCATAGAGTTGCCAGGCTGCCGCACAAATTTTTTATCGTCTGCGGCTTTGGCAAAACCGGCATGCTGATCGTCGATGCCTTGTTAAACCGCGGCTACAAAGCGGTGGTGTTGGAGCGCGAAGAAAAGATCATCAATGGCATGATCCTGAATGAAGAGTTGGCGCATATTCCCGCCTTGTCCGGTGACGTCAGCGACCGGCGTGTGCTGGAGATGGCAGGCTTGATGAGCCCTCAATGTGAAGGAATTATCGCCATTACCAATGAAGACCACGCCAATTTGACGATTGCCATTACCAGTAAATTACTGCGCCCGGAACTGAACGTAATGGCGCGCAGTGAAACTCCCATGACTACAGCCAACATGGCGTCATTTGGTACCGACCACATTGTCGATCCTTACGACATCTTTTCTGCGCGTTTTTTCCTGGCCCTGAACTCCCCTATCAAACACCTGGTGCAGGACTGGCTGATCAGTGAACCGGGTAGCCATTTGCGCAAGCCAGTGAGACCGCCAGCGGGCCAGTGGATACTGTGTGGGCTGGGTCGCTTTGGCACCCGCATCGCCGCCCGATTGGACGAAGCTGCCCTGCCTTATACTGTGATCGATGTGCATCCTGATCGGGTCGCCGGTCTGGACCACGGTGTGCTGGGCCGTGGCACAGAAGCCAAAACCCTGCTGGCAGCAGGTATAAAGAATGCCGTTGGCATTGTGGCCGGAACCGGCGATGATGTAGACAACCTGTCCATACTCATGACGGCACACGAACTCAATCCTGATCTGTTTATGGTGGCCAGACAGGAGCGCCAGGAAAATGATCTGTTGTTTGAGGCATCGCATGCACACCTGGTGGCGAAGCGCAGTCTGATTGTAGCCAGGCGCATCCTGTCGGTTTGCACTACACCGTTGTTACAGACTTTTCTGCATCACCTGGTACAGGAAAAGGAGGATTTTGCTCACCACGTGGCTGCGCGTTTACAGACTGCGCTAAAAGGCTATGCGCCCAATATCTGGACTCAAGAACTGAACGGAAAACTGGCTGAAGGATTGTGCACCGCGAAACAGACGGGAGTGAAAGTCCGGTTGGAACACATCAGCTTTAATTCACGCAAGACCGAAATGCCCACTCTGCATTGCGTCTGTCTGTTATTGCAGCGTGGCGCTGGCAGGATATTCTTGCCGGATGCCAGCCAGGAACTGCACGAGGGTGATGAGCTGTTGTTTGCCGGCAGGGACTCAGCCCGGATCGAAATCGCCTGGACCCTGACCGAGCAGGATGTGGTCATCGCCAATGCCACTGGCAAGAGCGTGCCGCGGGGGGCTTTCTTCCGTTGGCTGGCGCGCAGGAACAAATCCAGTCAAGGCCAGTAAACACGACTGCTGGCCTTACGACTGATCCAGGGTAAAGCCATCGGCATCAGCCTGAAACGGAAACTGCTGGCGTATTTCATCCACCTGGCCTAGTTCGATACCCACCAACTGCGTTTGTTCGCTATCTTGCAAGTCTGCCAGGCAGTTACCCAGTGGATCATAAGCCTGGCTGCGGCCTGGATACGCCAAGCCGTTACCATCGGCACCTACGCGGTTGATGCCGATTACATAAGCCTGATTTTCAACGGCCCGGGCACGTAACAATGCCATCCAATGCGCCACACGCTTTTCGGGCCAGTTAGCAACAAAAATCTGCAGATCATAGTCATTGCGACTGCGGCACCAGACCGGGAAGCGCAAGTCGTAACAGATCTGCGGATTAATGCGCCAATCGCGCCAGTTCCATACCAGCCGCTGCTTGCCGTCCATGTAGCGCTTATTTTCACCACCAAAGGCAAACAAATGCCGCTTATCGTAATGCTGCACAGAACCTTCCGGCGTGACCAAAATAAACCGGTTGTAGCGCTGGCCCTGCTCAACGATCACCACACTGCCTGCCATGGCCGCCCCATGCTGTCGCGCCATGGATTGCATCCACTGCACCGTTGAGCCGTGCATGTCTTCAACTGGCAGGTCGGTATCACCCAGAAAACCGGTAGTAAATGTTTCCGGGAATATGGCCAGGTCGAAAGGCCCTTTCGCACCCGCCAGCAATTCAGCCAGGTGATCGCGGTTGGCCGCAGGATCCTTCCAGCTCAACTGCGCTTGAACCATCAACACCTGTAAATCCGAGTTGCGGGTCATATCAGTATCCATTTCAATGCCCAATTCAATTTTCTGGCCGCATATACGGGAACAACAGCACATCGCGGATGGAGGGTGAGTCGGTGTAGATCATCACCAGGCGATCGATACCGATACCTTCCCCAGCGGTCGGCGGCATGCCGTACTCCAATGCGCGGATGTAATCGGCATCATAGTGCATGGCTTCCAGATCGCCCGCATCCATGTTTTCCACCTGCAACCGGAACCGCTCGGCCTGATCTTCCGGATCATTCAACTCGGAAAAACCATTAGCGATTTCACGACCGCCGATAAATAACTCGAAACGGTCCGTTATCAATGGATTTTCATCGTTGCGGCGTGACAAAGGCGAGACTTCAGTGGGGTAAGCGGTGATGAACACCGGGTCCTGCAAATGCGGCTCCGCCACCACATCGAACAGCTCCATCAACAAGCGACCAGGGCCCCAGGATTTTTCCATGTGAATATTTCGGGCTTTGCATGCAGCGCGCAGAACCGGCTCGTCAAACAGGTCTGCATCCTTGAGGTCTTCGGCATGACGCCGCACGGCGGCTTCCACCGGCAAGCGCTCATAGGGGCCGGCAAAATTGATTTCCTGCCCTTGGTAGACCAGGCTGGAAGCACCACCTGTTACATGCTGCGTCAAACCATGCAGCAGTGCTTCGGTCAGGTCCATCAAGTCCTCATAATCGGCATAAGCCCAATAGAATTCCATCATGGTGAATTCAGGATTATGCCGGGTGGAAATTCCCTCATTGCGGAAGTTGCGATTAATTTCGTACACGCGCCCCAGACCACCCACGATCAGCCGTTTCAGATAAAGCTCCGGTGCGATGCGCAAATACATGCGCAAATCCAACGCATTGTGATGCGTGATAAAGGGCCGCGCTGCTGCACCACCAGGAATCGGGTGCATCATGGGCGTTTCCACTTCAAGGAATTCACGCCCGGGCGCTTCCATAAAAGCTCTGATAAAACTGATGATGGAGGAACGCGTGCGAAACACTCGGCGCGATTCTTCGTTCACGATCAGGTCAACATAGCGCTGGCGATAACGCTGTTCGGTGTCGGTCAAACCATGCCATTTTTCCGGCAAGGGCCTCAAAGCTTTGGCCAGCAAACGCAGTTCATCGGGCTTGATCGACAATTCGCCTTTCTGGGTTCGGAAAATCTTTCCTGTGCCGGCAATGATATCGCCCACATCCCAGTGCTTGAATTCCTGAAACACACCTTCAGCCAAATGGTCGCGCTGTATGACCAGTTGAATATCGCCGCTGTGATCCTGCAAGCGCACAAAGGCAATTTTGCCCATCACGCGCTTGGCCATCATGCGCCCCGCTACCGCGAAAGTTTCTTCAACCTGTTCCAGTTGCTCAACGGTGTGATCGCAAAAACGTTGCACCAAAGCTCCGGCGTTGTTGGTGCTGTTAAAATCGTTGGGATAGGCCTCACCCAACTCGCGCAGTGCATCGAGCTTGCGCCGCCGCTCGGCAATCAGCTTGTTTTCGTCCTGCTCCGGGTGCGAACTCGGGTGGTCGGTTGTTGTTTCGCTCATAAGTAAGGTATTCCTGAATTTTTCCAGACAAATTTTCTACAGAAAAATTTTTTTATAGGCAATTTTTTTATAGGCCGGATTTTAAAGAGGCTTCGATAAACTGGTCCAGGTCTCCATCCAACACCGCCTGGGTATTGCCGGTCTCGACCATGGTTCGCAAATCCTTGATACGTGACTGGTCCAACACGTAAGAGCGGATCTGACTGCCCCAACCGATATCGGACTTGCTGTCTTCCACAGCCTGATTGGCTTCATTGCGTTTCTGCAACTCCATTTCGTACAGCTTGGCACGCATCTGCTTCATCGCCTGGTCTTTGTTTTTGTGCTGCGAGCGTTCATTCTGGCATTGCACCACGAGGCCGCTGGGCAGATGGGTAATTCGAATCGCCGAATCAGTGGTGTTAACGTGCTGGCCGCCAGCACCGGAAGATCGATAAATATCGATACGCAGATCCGCTGGATTAAGCTCAATCTCGATAGTGTCGTCAACTTCGGGCGAAACAAAGACCGCAGCAAAAGAGGTATGACGCCGGTTGCCCGAATCAAACGGTGATTTACGGACCAGCCGGTGCACGCCGGTCTCGGTGCGGCTCCAGCCATAGGCATACTCGCCCTTGATGTGGATGGTGGCGCTCTTGATACCCGCCACATCACCAGCAGAAACTTCGATCAATTCGGTTTCCCAACCTTTGCGTTCAGCCCAACGCAAATACATGCGTAACAGCATTTCCGCCCAATCCTGCGCTTCGGTGCCGCCGGATCCGGACTGAATATCCAGGTAACAGGGGTTGGGATCCATTTCGCCGGAAAACATCCGTTCAAATTCCAGTTGTGCGACCTGCGATTCCATTTGTTCGAGGTCGGCTGCCACCGCATTCAGCACCTCTTCGTCTGCTTCTTCTTTGGCCAGTTGCAACATCTCACCGGCATCGGTGAGGCTGTTTTCCATCTTTTCAAGCGTACTGACAATGGCATCAAGACGAGAACGTTCACGCCCCAATTCCTGTGCATGTTCCGGATCATCCCAGACCTTGGGATTTTCTAGTTCGCGATTGACTTCTTCCAGACGGTCACGTTTGGCAGCATAGTCAAAGATACCCCCTGAGCCCTTCGGAACGGCTTTGTAGGTCTTCGATCTGGTAAACGTATTGATTGGTTTCCACGACAATTCCCAAAACTTTATATTGGCCGCTGTATTGGCCGCTTAATTAGCTGCCCAATTGGTCGCTACAGGCGGTTCGGCAAAGCGCAGCAGTTTACACTAAAGCCCAGAGAAAGCCTCGGTAAAGCCATGGAAAAGCAGCGATAGAGTTGTAGCAGAACCCTGGCGGAATCGTGTTAACCCGCATTTATTGCCAAGCTGAATCTACTAAAACACAGACGAGACAGATTCGGCTTCAAGGCGTTATCATGGTGTGAGGCTTGACCTGTCTTCGAGCCAAGAACGAGGGCGGGCTTGAATTTCATAGTAGCTCCGGTCAAGCAGGCCGAAGCACAACCTACTGAGGTATTAATGTGAATGATTTAGTAAGCTTCCGCGCGGAAGTACGCCACTGGCTGGAGCAGAATTGCCCCGAGGAAATGCGCAAACCCTTTGCAACGGAAGCAGACATTTGCTGGGGTGGACGTCATTGTGTGTTCCAAAGCGAGGCCCAGCAACAATGGCTGCGCAATATGACCAGCAAAGGCTGGACCGCTCCCACCTGGCCGGTCGAGTACGGCGGCGGTGGCCTCGACCGCGCCGAGGCCAAGGTGCTGCAAGAAGAACTGCAACGCATCAATGCCCGCCTGGCGCTGTACAGTTTCGGCATTTCAATGATAGGCCCGGCCATACTCAAATACGCTAGTGAAGAGCTGAAGCGGCAACATTTGCCCGCCATTGTCCGTGCTGAAATCCGCTGGGTGCAGGGCTACAGCGAGCCCAATGCCGGTTCTGATCTGGCCAGCCTGCAGGCCGGACTGGTCGATCACGGCGACCACTACCTGCTCAATGGCTCCAAAATCTGGACCTCTTACGGCGATAAAGGCGACTGGATGTTCTGCCTGGTACGCAGCGACAGTGACGGCCCCAAGCATGGTGGCATCAGCCTGGTCCTGTTCGACATGGCCACACCTGGCGTCAGCACCAAAACCATTCGCCTGATCAGCGGCAAGTCGCCGTTCGCGGAAACCTTTTTCGACGATGTACGGGTTGAGAAAAACCAGCTTGTAGGTGAGCTGAATGGCGGTTGGACGGTGGCCAAGTATCTGCTCACACACGAGCGTGAAATGATCGGTGAGTCAGGCCTGGGTCAGGCCGGAACCCGGGCATTATCCGACATCGCCCGCGAAATCGTTGGCCTGGAACACGGCCGCCTGGCCGATCCGGTATTACGCCGCGAGATTGCCCAGCTCGAGCTGGATGAAAAGGGCCTGGCCCTGACTCTGGAACGGGCTCGCGATGAAGCTCGCGCCGGGGCCAGCCTGGGCGCCAGTTCGGCCATGTTCAAGTACATCGGTACCGAGATGAACAAGCGCCGTCAGGAACTGCTGATGTCTGTAAACGGGCTGCAGGCGCTGGATTGGTCGGGACCGGAAAGCTCGGATGGCCTGCTGCCTAAAACCTGGCTGCGTTCACGCGGCAACTCCATCGAGGGTGGTACCTCGGAAATCCAATTGAACATTGTTGCCAAGCATTTGCTTGGCCTGCCGGGGTAAGTCATGGCCTTGATACTCACCGAAGAACAAAGCATGTTGCAGGAATCTGCTCGGGAATTCCTGCAGAAGAAAGCACCCGTCAAACATTTGCGCAGTTTGCGCGACCAGGGCAGTGAAAGCGGTTTTGACGCTGCCATCTGGCAGGAAATGTCCGCAATGGGCTGGCCCGCCATGATCATTCCGGAAGCCTATGATGGCCTCGGTTTTGGCTATACTGGCATGGGTTTGGTATTGCAGGAAACCGGCCGCAGCCTGACACCCAGTCCGTTATTTTCCAGTGGGCTGGTCGCCGCCAGCGCTTTCGAATTATTGGCCAACGAAAAGCAGAAATCCGACTACTTGCCCAAAATTGCCAGCGGTACAACAATCGTCAGCCTGGCCTGGGACGAGAGCAATCGCTATCAACCTTTCGCGATCAATACCACGGCAGAGGCCGACGGCAGCGGCTACCATTTGAATGGTCAAAAGCTAGCCGTGATCGATGGCATGGGCGCCACGCATTTCCTGGTCAGTGCGCGGGTTGAGGGCGAAGCCGATTTGTCCTTGTTCGTATTGGAGGCAAACCAGACCGGCCTGACGCGCAGCGCCAGCCGGGCGCTGGATACCCACGTATTCGCCAACTTGAGGTTGGAAAACATTGTCGTTGATGCGGCGGCGCGATTGGGTGCCCAGTCGTACAGCGAAGGTGAATTGAGTCGTGTGCTGGATATTGCCCGTATCGGCCAATGTGCCGAACTGCTGGGTGTGGCCCGCGAAACCTTTGAGCGCACCATGGCTTATTTACGCGAGCGCAAACAGTTTGGTGTGCCCATCGGCAGTTTCCAGGCTTTGCAACACCGTGCAGCCATGCTCTACAGCGAACTGGAAATGTGCAAGTCCATGGTGCTGAATGCACTGCAACAACTGGATGCTGGCCAACAAGATCTGGCTGAATTAGCCAGTTGTTGCAAAGCCAAGCTCAGCGAAATCGCCATGCGCGCCACGGCCGAAGGCATCCAGATGCACGGTGGCATAGGTATGACCGACGAGTTCGAAATCGGCTTTTTCTACAAGCGTGCCCGAATACTGGAAACCCTGTTAGGTGACCGCCACTATCACCTGGACCGGTTCGCCCTCCAGCGTGGTTATTGACCGAAAGACCCAAGGAGCAATACTCACCATGAGTCAATCAAAGCACCTGGCAAATGCATACCTGGGCTCCTTGTTCAACCTCAGTGGCCGCAAAGCCCTGGTTACCGGTGGCGGTGGTGGCATAGGGCTGATGATCAGCCGTGCCCTGTGCAGTGCCGGGGCTGAGGTTTACATTGCCTCGCGCAAACTGGAAGCCTGTGAGCAAGCTGCTGAAGCCATGCAGGATCTGCCGGGTAAATGCATTCCTCTGCAGGCTGATCTGCAAAGCGAAGATGGCGTCAATCTGCTGGCTCAGACCATGGCCGAGCACTGTGATCAACTGGACATTCTGGTGAACAATTCTGGCCGCAGTTGGGGCGCACCGCTGGAGCAGTTTCCGTGGAAGGCCTGGAACGACATCATGACCTTGAATGTGACCGCACCGTTCACGCTGACTCGGCAATTGGTACCCCTTTTGAGTGCTGCGGGCAATGCACGATCTCCTGCCCGCGTGATCAATATCGGCTCGGTCATGGGTACCATGCCGCATGGCTTTCCGGCTTATTCCTATTCGGCCAGCAAGGCGGCGATCCACCATGTCACGCGCATACTGGCCAATGAACTGGCGGACAAAAAAATCGCCGTCAATGCCATTGCACCGGGACCATTTCCCAGCGATATGACCGCGTTTTTCACTGAAAACGAAAAAGCCTCGGCTGCGGTGCTGAGCGGTGTACCGCTGGGACGCATGGGTAGACCGGATGACATGGCCGGGCTGGTGCTGTGCCTGTGTGGTGCGGGTGGTGCCTTCATCAGCGGAGCCATCATTCCACTCGATGGTGGTATGACGGCTTTTCGCACACCCGGAATCGAGCTGGGCCTGCATTGACTATAGGAGGTCGCTTTTTTGTGCACGACTGCATGGATGCAGGAGGTAGAGCAACGCAGGAGCAGTTGCCGAGGGATGCACTTAGATAGCGAAGCACATGGATGTGCGAGTGCTATCGACGACCCATCGCGCGCAGAGCGCGCTCCTACAATGGGTGAATTGCTTGCAGGAGTCCGCTTGCGGACGACCCTCGACGCGACCCATCGCGCGCAGAGCGCGCTCCTACAGTGAAGGAACCTAGCCATTTTGTATCAGGAGATAAAAATATGAGCACACCCATCAGTCTGGAAGAATTCCGCAACTGCGCCGGTCGCGTGTTGGCACCTTCCGACTGGCTGGAGATAACCCAGAAGCGGGTCAACCAGTTCGCCGATGCGACCTTGGACCACCAGTTCATTCACCTTGATGAACAGCGGGCCGCTGCCACGCCGTTTGGCGGCACCATTGCTCACGGCTACCTAACATTGTCGTTGTTAGTACATCTTAATTCGCAATCAGCGCTGGCACCCGAAGGCATGCAGATGGTCATTAATTATGGCTCGGATAAAGTCCGATTCCTGGCCCCGGTGCGGGTCGGCAGCCGCATCCGTTCGCTGCAGAAGGTCCTCGATGTCAGTCAGCGTAATGAAAAGAAATGGCTGGTAAAACTTGAAGTCAGTGTCGAAATCGAAGGCGGCAGAAAACCGGCCATGCTGGCCGAAGTGTTGATGCTGTACGTTCTGGGCTAGTCGTGGGCATTCCGGGCTTTTCCCTCCGGCATTCCGAGCCTGACCCGGAATCCATCTTCAGTGTTGAATTGGATACCGGATCAAGTCCGGGATGACGGGCTAGCCAGGGGCCGGGATGACGTACGAGCAGC